>Ga0307517_10000899_pt1 | contig 50415 bp, 72 predicted proteins | sample 23_EM_MG_FD_194515 | JGI IMG/M metagenome (GOLD analysis project Ga0307517, IMG submission 194515) | Populus trichocarpa ectomycorrhiza microbial communities from riparian zone in the Pacific Northwest, United States - 23_EM | ecosystem: Host-associated > Plants > Roots > Unclassified | place... | reverse complement strand
CTGCTCAACGAGGGGGTGACGTTGGCAGGGGGTCTGAGGAGGAGATCATACACCGGGGTCGTGCTGTACTCAGGGAAACAGGGTCCACCGCTTCATCAATCATCTGCGAAATTGACCGGGAAATTCCAGTTGAAGCAGCCTTGCGAAAATGTGCCTGGCGCGAATCAGTGTGGGATAAGAGGCACTCCGCTCCTCTGGCGACGGCGTTTTGAGGGAGTGGAAGGAGTCCAAAGACCATCGATCCTGGGTTAGGACCTGTTAGGACGGATGATCTGGTGTCGGCAACGGCCGCAGACTAACGGGTGATATCAGACGGTGCACATGTACACAAAGCCAGAAGCCACAGGACGTATTCTATAGGTGGGGATGGGTGGGACTGATCCCTCCGACGTAGCGCCGCCGGTACTACTAATAGGGCAATCCGAGCTCGTTCGTCTGGCACCACCCAGGGACTCCCTATCGGAGGTAATGCGCTGCCGCCGTTCATGCTTGTTCGTTGCCAGATCGGTGTCCGTTTTTTTATCTCGTAACCTGCACTGCGATTGAGCTCGCGATTCTCTCATATATAGACCGCGTTTTTAGGGAGTGGTGGGAGGGTGAATTTGGACCCCGCGAACGCCGATCGATGCTTCCGCCGGCTGAAGAGATTGGAATTGAGATCTGAGATCTACGTTGCATTGGGTGATAATGAAAGTGAGTTCAGGGTAAATGAAATCCCCTGAATGTCGGGTGAACACGCGGAGATTGCGCTCATGCAGCTCCTACCCGACCATCGCGTGGACGGACAGGCCAAATCTGATTGGTTTGAGGCAGTGAGGGTGTGTAGCTAGGACTTGGAGTATTTCCTTTTTTGGTGATCACCAAGTTCCGACTCTGGCACTTACCATCCTGGTAAGGGGTATCCCTTATGCCCTCGCCCGGCTCCCCACTCTTGCAACGATTCCATGGTCTCGAAAGCTCTTCGCCCCGTTTTTACGACCAACTCACCGACATACTTTATGGGGAGGAGTATATGCGACATGTGTCAGACCTTCAAGACGATGATATAAGGTGGCTTGTCGACTATCTGGACGAGGCACGTTCAATGTCGCACCATCACTCCCCGCTCTCCGCCTAATCCAGCGCAGGCTCTCGACAGCCTCAACCCTTCCAACGCCACTTGTCGAAAGTGTCTGAACGAGCTCAAAAAGATATGCGTCACCAGAAGGATACTCCCGACATCGTATATGCTTTCGTCTCAGCCCGACGTTGGTCCCAATCCGTTCACCTCAGGTGGTTACGGTGACGTATACAAGGGGACCCTTAATGGTTCTGTGGTTTGCATCAAGCGGATACGGTCATATACGAAGGATGGTTTACAAAAGGCTACCCAGGTGCGCCATTGACACCGTCACTTTCCCTGTTCGCCATCACTGATGTGACTCATAGACCATCTGCCAAGAGGCGGTAATGTGGAAACACTTGGAACACCCAAACGTCTTACCACTCCTGGGTGTTACTCTTACTCCCTTCCAGCTCGTTTCGAATTGGATGTCAGGCGGCGACCTGCTGGGATACATCAACAGGCACTCTGATGCTGACCGACTTGGGCTCGTAGGTGTCTCTCCTGTTGCTCCTACCTCACGCTTATTCTCGCTGCCAGTTGTGTGAAGTCGCCAAGGGCCTCGAATACCTCCACACCTGCGATGTGATTCATGGAGATCTGAAAGGAGTACGTGGTTCAGAATATCCTTTCACCACTATATTAACCTCCGATTAGAAAAATGTCCTCGTGGACGACTCCGGCCATGCACGCATTGCTGATTTTGGTCTCGCCACTGTTGCTCGGAACGCGGATTCCATGCCGACCGCCTCTCAGTGTGGCGGCTTCTCGCGATGGACCGCACCAGAGGTCCTGAACGGAGAGCCACCCAGTAAGGAAATGGACATTTTTTCTTTCGCGATGGTCATGATCGAGGTACGTCGTGGACTATCTACTGTGCATCGAGGTTTGGCTCACCGTTGTTCCGTATCAATCCAGATATTCACAGGTGCGGTTCCATTCCCTGAATATCAAACCATCACGGCTATGCTGGCTACAGCGAGGGGGGAGCGTCCACCACGGCCGACGCATCCGACCTTCACAGACGATTTGTGGGGGTTGATGGAGAGGTGTTGGAATCACGACCCTCATTTGCGCCCGGAAATTCCAGAAGCCCTGAAAGCATTCCTCACCCCGTTGGTTTCTCGTCCACTCCACGACCGTGCTTTCGTTAGCTTGACTACCTCTCGTCTCCAGTGACGAACCAGCCTGGAAGCGGTTGATCAGCCCGACCCTCCCCGCGCACGAACGCATTTCCCTGATCACAACGATCTTTTCGGATAATGCCCTGATTGAGACAGTCGGACAACTTTCTGAGGACGATACGTGGACCCTCATCAATACGATAGATGAGGTAAGTCTTTGCGCGCTTTCGCATCCAAAAAACAGGTCAATCGGCTTTGATTCTAACCTCTACATCTTGTCAATTAGGCATTAGGTGGCCTTGCACCAGATATTCACAGGAGTTGCCTGCAATATATACGCAGGATTTGTGGTAGTATGGCCATAGTTCCGAGGTCACTGGAAATCCTGCTTTGTTACGATCCAGCGGACAGCCCGGTGTCCCACGGTGGATTTTCGGACGTGTGGAAAGGTCGGTATAATGAGAGGGACGTCGCAGCCAAGGTTTTGAGGATATACACAAGCGATGACCTCGTGTGGGTTAGAAGGGTAAGTTGCTGGTGATGCTCTCAACTTCTTGTGTGCATTACCTGACGTGTTTTGTAGAGGTTCTGCAGGCAGGCAGTGACGTGTAAGGCCCTCCGCCATCCGAACGTGCTGCCGTTTGTAGGTGTGACCATGACCGAGAAGCTGTTCGTGATGGTATCGGAGTGGATGGGTAATGGTGACATCAACAGGTTTGTAGAGGCGAATATCGACGCGGATCGGTTAGAACTTGTGAGTTTTCGTTCAAGGCCTTCATGTTAATTTATCACTGATGATAACATGACTGTGGTAGCTCAGAGACATTGCCAGGGGATTGAATCATTTGCATGACCGGGGAATAATCCACGGAGATATCAGAGGAGTATGTTTCCAAACCACGCGGTCACCATTTTGCACAAAGCTCACTCAACATGAAGGCAAACATCCTGATCAACAACGATGGCCGTGCCTGTTTGGCCGGATTCAGTCCTCCCACACTCACCTCGGACCAGCCAACCACTACCCCCTCACCCGTGCAGGGTGGCACAGTTCGATGGATGGCTCCAGAACTCCTCTCGCCCAAGGAGTTCGGTTTGAAGGATGCCATTCCGACCAAGGAATCGGATTGCTATGCGTTAGGGATGTTGATGTACGAAGTTCTCGGTGGGGAGATTCCATTTGCCCAAGCTACCAGAGAGTATTCGATTATCTGCGAGGTCCTGGGTGGTAATCGTCCTAAAAGGCCTCAGGGGCGGCGGGGGGCACAGTTCGCGGATGAGTTATGGGAGATACTGGAACTTTGTTGGAAAGTTCGGTCGAGTGACCGGCCGAGTGTCGACACCGTGCTCCGGCGCTTGGAAGGTGTTACGCGACCACCGGGGCCACCTTCTGACGTGGTCGAGGCTATGGGGGGAGGTATTAACGATCGACCTAACATCACAACGACGGATTCTGGTATGTTTTCTTTGTTTTATTCGGGGCTCATCGTTAATTCGGTATAATAGGATTGGTGATTGCACGCGGTGACGACGGACTCCAGGTTCCGCCACCTGGTTCAGTAACAGGTCCGGCGGTTCCGCAAAATGGCGGTCAACTCCCGGGTCCGCCGAAACCGGATCGTTTGGGGGAGGAATGGACGGTTGGTGGGTTAGTGCGCAAGTTTCGGAAACTTACCAAACATATTACAAGAAAGATACACGGTGGGCCTTCACGAGCCAGATGATACCTAGAGATATGTCCCTTACTAGTAGTCCATGTACCATGTAGGAGTTATCGTTGATCCGGCGGATGGAAAGGATTATGTACGGGGATTTAGTATCAAAGGGTTGACATTGTTTGGTGTGTTACACGAGGGGTCTATCGACGTGCATGCGTCACACATCTGAAGGACTACGATATAAAGAGGGGGGGAGAAGACTTGGTAGTCGTTATACAAAACGGGCGGTGGAGGGTTGGGGGGGAAGAAATAGTATGGTCTCACTCTGAGTTTATAACAGGCGGTGGTACACCTCAATAACGTCCGTTCTACCGGTAATTTCCCTCGACGCACCATCGAATCAAATAGAATCGGCCATGTTTACCTTCTGATACAATGTGACACCCCCGGAAAAGTCGACAAACTTGAACGTGCGAAGAACGTTGCTCGCCTTCAAGATCTTCTTCTTGTGGGTATTCCTGGGATTGGACCCGGATTCACACAAGCAGGGTGAGGCTTGAGCTCGATGTTGGCGCAGGAGAAAAGGGGTGAACTCGGGTTCAGGTGCGGAAAGAGGTCAATGTATGCGCATAGAACGCCACTCCGAAGCGAGAAAACAGGTGCACTTTTGCCGGAAGGATTCCAGGCTTGACGCCAATTCGAGGTGGCAACAGGGTTCGGGGGAACATTTGGAAGGTCAAGAGGGTCCCGTAGGTCGAGTCACAAAGGTAGGCGGAGGGTACATCAATATGACCACATTACTCTAAGCGTGCTTCAGACTTCCGATGCTGATTGGTGAGGCCGAGTGCCAGGGGAGAACAATTCGTCCATTCGCGTGGCCACGGGGATGGGCCCGAGTACGGATTTGCGGTTTGGTGGGAGGGGGCACTGGTGTCTGCCGGAAGTGCGCGCGTGGGATTCCGAGTGAGGACGTGATGTACTTCAAGTTGACGACGGCTCGCACACCTCAAGTCCGTTCCCACGCTCAGTGGCCAGCATCAGCAACGTTCCACAGGAATTCGTCAGTGCGATAACGCCATTGACGGGTCTCATTCTCGTTGTTCATCACGCCCGCCTCGGATCTGCTGCGATCTCTGTAACCTGGAAGAGTTCGAAGATATGTCTCAGGTCTCAGATACAGAATCGAAAACCCGGTCTCGCAGGTCGGAGGTACAGGACTACGTTCCCGACGAAAACGACAAGAAATTTCGGCAGTGGCTCGAAGACTGGCGACGAAAGACCAGCGAGGATCTTTATGGAGTGTACTTTCTCGGGTACTTTGGGTATTCGAACGTCATGACGACTTATACGCTTGACCGAATCTGTGACGCTGCCCACCAAAACCTTATCACTTCCACCGACGACCTCTATAGAGAAACCGGATGGCATCTTACCGACGAGTATGGCCAAATAATAGTCGACAAAATCAGGGAGATTATAGGCGGCTCTGCCCTACCACCCCCGAAAAAACCTGCCATCCGGAAGTGCTCAAAGTGTGGCCAACCCGGTCATGACAGTAAGTTCATTGTATCGTTTCTATGAAATTCATATTCCGGTAATCTTTCAAACCTCAGAACGGTCACCGTATTGTCCAAAGTATGATCTATCTGCAGCTAAGACACCAAACCGTGGAGCAGCGGTGGCGCAATATCCCGGCTATACTTCGATCCCCTTGTTTCGCGTTGAACCGATACCAAGCGAGCCTGGCCCGTCACCTCCAATTGTACATTACTCGCGGATCCAATTCGGAAATATCACGAACGGTAGGTGGCTCACCATTGGTCCAGTCATGGGACATTGACTGATCGTCATCAAGCATGAATTTCTTGTGAAGATCTGCATCGCCTTCCCCGCCGGTCTCCAACCCTCAAATCGTGTTTCATTGCTGTTCTCGCTTGCTCCTGCTCTGGCCCGTGTATTCTCTGCTGCTTGCTGTTCGCTTTCGAGCCCCTTCTCCGAAGTCCGGCTCACCCCAAACTTGCTCTCACGTCCTTGATCCCTCACGCGTGCACCGTTCTTCTCCATCGTCGCGGAGAGTTCATCGAACGTTCTTTTCTATTTGCTTCATGACACTTTGTTGTTTCCCCCGCGGTGCATGAGTTGCCCCCTATTGTTTTTCCCAGTCAACTATCTGTCTCGATAGGCAGTGACTAGTTGTCCCTTCAAGATGTTTTCGATTGTTTTGTTCGAATAAGCTTCGCTGTCAGCTGTGTAATCCCATCGCATCGTTAATTCAATGCATCCGTCCAAACCCGAGGCAAATGTCACTTTTGTGAAGAGATTGAGAAGCTCGACCGCCCAGTCTACTGCGCGGACGGCCAGCGGTTCGGCCATTGATCCAAATGAATAGATCCAACGAAATCTAACGAAATCTATTGAACTCCGCATTGCATCGAGTGACAACGAAAGTGAGTTCGCTCTAAAATGAAATCACATACACATGCAAACTAGTGCGGGCTGAGGCCGAAGCGCTGAACAAACAAGCGCAAAGCTGGGGGACGTACTTGTTTTGCAACTATATCTTCCCGTTTGCCACTCACACCCCCGGCTAGGGATATTCTTCATGTCCTTGCCCACTCTTCCAGTCTTGCAACGACTGCAGAACCTCGACAGGTCTTCACCCGAATTCCACGACCAACTCAGCAACGTACTTTATGGGGAGGAGTATGATCGATGCGTGCCAAACCTTCAAGATAATGATACGATGTGGCTTGTTGACTATCTAGACGAGGCACGTTGCCGCACCGATGTTTCCCGCTCTCCGTCTAACCCAACGTAGGTTCCCAACAACCTCGACCATTCCAGTCCCACTTGCCGGAAGTGTCTAAGTGAGCTCAGGCGCATATGTGGCACCAGAGCGATGCTTCCGACGTCGTACATGCTTTCGTCCCAACTCGATATTGAACCCGACCCTTTCGCCGCAGGAGGGTACGGTGATGTATATAAGGGGACCCTTGGCGGTGCAAAGGCTTGCATCAAACGCGTGCGGGTGTACACCAGGGATGATCCGAAAACGACAATGAAGGCGTGTTGCCAGCGTTTTCGTTTTCCAAGTTTGCCGTCACTGATGAAATTCACAGGCCTTCTGCGAAGAGGCGGTAATGTGGAAACGCTTGAAACATCCGAACGTCCTACCGCTCCTAGGTGTCACTCTCGTCCCCTTCCAGCTCGTTTCACATTGGATGCCTGGTGGCGACCTGCTGGAACACATCAAGAAACACCCTGACGTAGACCGACTTGGGCTCGTAGGTGTCCCTCCTGATGCCCCCACCCCATGCTTACTCCCGTTACCAGTTACGTGATATCGCCAAGGGCCTTGAATATCTCCACGCCTGCAATGTGATTCACGGGGACCTCAAGGGAGTGCGTGGTTGTTCTAAATTTCAGTTTAATGTCCTATTGACACTCGGCCAGGCGAACGTCCTCGTGAACGGCTCGGGTCAGGCATGCATTGCGGACTTTGGCCTCGCTACGGTCACTCAGAACTTGGATTCCATACGGACCCCTTCGCCTCAGCACGGTTACACCCCGCGGTGGACTGCCCCAGAGGTCTTGAACGAGGGGAAGTGTAGCAAGGAAGCCGATATTTTTTCCTTCGCGATGGTCATGATCGAGGTATGTTGTGGGCGATCGATGATCTACTGCATACATTATTCCGGTTTAATATTGTTCCGTACCAATACAGGTGTTCACCGGTGCGGTTCCGTTCAGAAGTTTTCCGCCTTTCAAGGCCGTACTGGCCATAGCAGAAGGCAAGCGCCCCTCACGGCCAGCGCATCCAACCTTCACGGATAACCTGTGGACGCTGATGCGCCGCTGCTGGGATCCCGAACCCCGCCTGCGCCCAGAAATTTCAGAGGCGTTGAAAACTCTCCTCACCCCGTCAGTCCCTCGTTCGCCCCGGTGGTTGTGCATCTGTTGACCCGACCCTTTTCGCGCACAGCGAACAACTAGCCTGGAAACGGTCAATAAGCCCTACCCTCGCCACGCACGAACGCGTCTCCCTTATCGCAACAATCTTTTCGGATGATACCCAGGCTGAGACAGTTAGACAACTCACTGGGGAAGATGCACAGACCTTTATTGATACGATAGACGAAGTAAGTCCCCGCACAACTCCGCGTTCAAAGGACATGTCAGCTGACCCGGATTTAAACCTCCACGTTTTCTCAACTAGGCATGGGATGGCCTCACGCCAGAGACCCGCAGGAGTTGCCTGCACTATTTACGCAAGATTTGTGGAGACCGAGTCCTACTTCCGAGATCATTGGAAATTCCACTTTGCTATAACCCAGCGGATAGCCCGGTGACCCACGGTGGATTTTCGGATGTGTGGAAAGGCCGGTATAATGGTGGGGAGGTTGCAGCCAAAGCTCTGAGGATATACACGAGCGACGACCTCGACCGGGTTAGAAGAGTAGGTCACTGGTGACGTTCTCGACTTCTCATGCTCATCACCCACCATGTTTCGTAGAGGTTCTGCCGGATGGTTGTGACGTGGAAGGCCCTCCATCATCCGAATGTGCTGCCGTTATTGGGTGTGACCATGACCAAGAATATGTTTGTGATGGTATCGGAGTGGATGAGGAATGGGAACATCAACAAGTTTGTGGAGGCGAACGTAGATGCGAATCGGCTGGAACTTGTGTGTTTTCGTTCGAGATCCTCATTCGCTTTACACTGATGATCGCATGATTACCATAGCTTGGGGATGTCACTAGAGGGTTGATTCATGTGCATGGCCAGGGGATAATCCACGGAGATCTCAAAGGGGTATGTTTTCCGAACCTCGTAGTCTCCTTCCTACACGCAGCTCACTCGATCCAAAGTCAAACATCCTGGTCAACAACGATGGCCGTGCCTGTTTAGCCGGATTCAGTCCCCCCACACTCACCTCGGACCAGCAAACCGTTACTCTCTCATCCGGACAGGGTGGGACAGTTCGATGGATGGCTCCGGAGATCCTCACTCCAGAGCGATTCGATTTGAAGGATAGCAGTCCGACCGAGAAATCGGATTGCTATTCATTAGGGATGGTGATGTACGAAGTTCTCAGCAGGGAGATACCATTTTCCAAAGATACCAGGGAGTATCCAATCATCCACAAGGTCCTGCGCGACGAACGTCCCGAGAGGCCTCAGGGAGCGCAAGGGGCATGGTTCAGAGATGGAGTATGGGAGGTATTGGAACTTTGTTGGAAACCTCGACCGGGTGACCGACCGAGTCTCGACACCGTGTTCCAGTGCTTGCAAGATGCCACGCCACCACTGCCTTCTGACGTGACCGGAGGCGTGGAGACAGACACTAATGATCAACCTGGCGTCGGAGCGATGGATCTTAGTATGTTTTCTTTATTTTATTCTGGGCTTATCGCTGATGCGGTATAATAGGTCTGCTGACTTCATACGGTGACGGCAGACTCCAGGTTTCACAACTCGTTTCTCCTGGTTCGGCAGCAAGTCCGGCGACTCCACAAAGTGGTGGTATATCCCTGGGTCCGCCGAGATCGGTTAATTCGAGGGAGGAACGGACTGGTGATGGGTTGGTGCGCGGTTTCCGGAAGGTCTTCAAAGCCGCCACAAGAAAGATCAATGGGTTTTCACCGGACAGGTGATATATCGGGATACTTCCCTTACTAGTAGTCACTCAACGTTCAAACGTTCATGCACCGTGTAGAAGTCGCCTTTCTCATCGGGCTGTGCAAGCGTAATCGACCTCCACCAAAACGCGTGCAATCCCAAGCGCCGTTTCATGTTGACTTGAAGGAGGCACGCTTTCCTCTTTAGGTTCATGAATGAGGCACGTGGGGTCGGCGGCTTAATACCCGTGGATTTCGGAATTTGAAAGCCTATCGCACCTATGAGGAAACAGGCTTTGTGACTGACCCAATCTAGATCTCTTTGTGGCTCGCGCGAATGAGAACAACTTTGCCAGGATTCCCTTGGTCCACAGTGCCCCACTTGAGGATTCCAGCCACCCCCACAATGCCCCACAATGGCCGGAGGAATGCGGGGCCCGGTGGGTGCATGCTCCAATCGCGGTAATACATGGCAATGTCGTGGGTTACCGGCGCGTTTGGCTGGTATGAACCCATGTCGCACGCCACCTCATGGGTTGGGTGAGGATCCTGGTACATAGACCTTCCAACCTACCACATCTTACCCCTTCCATCTCCCTCAGTTCCACAGTCAAGCGTATTCATGGTCTCGCCCAGTCACCCAGTGCTACAACGGCTCGATCGCCTCAATAGGTCTTCATCCGATTTTCATGACCAACTCAACAATGTGCTCTGTGCAGAGGAATATAAGCAATACCTGTCAGACCTTCAAGGCGATGGTTTGGTGTGGCTTGTTGACTATCTAGATGAGGTATATTACCGCCTCTCTCTTCTCCACTCTCCGCCTAATCTAGTGTAGGTTCTCGATACTCTCGACCCTTCCAGTACCGCTTCCCAGGAGTGTCTCCGTGAACTCAGAAGCATATGTGGGACCAGGACGATGCTTCCGACATCGTACATACTTTCACCTCACCCCACTAGTGGTCCGAACCCGTTCGCCTCGGGAGGTTACGGCGATGTGTACGACGGAACCCTTGGCGATTCAAGGGTCTACATCAAACGTGTGCGGGTGTATACTAAGGATGATACGACAAATGCCACTAAGGTGCGTTTTTAGCGCCATAAATTTCGCTGTACCCCCACCGTTAACGAAACTCACAGGCTATCTGTCGAGAAGCGGTAACGTGGAAACGTTTGAAACACCCAAATGTTGTACCTCTGTTGGGTATTACTATCGCTCCCCTCCAGCTCGTTTCGAATTGGATGTCCGGTGGGGATTTGCCGGGGTACATCAAGAAACACCCTGACGCAGACAGACTTGTACTTGTATGTGTCCCTCTTAATGCTCCCACCTCACGCTTACTCCCGTCACTAGTTATGTGATGTCGCTAAGGGCCTCGAATACCTCCATACCTGCGATGTGATTCACGGGGACCTCAAGGGAGTGCGTGGTTGTCCCCGATCTACTTTTTACACCCGTATTGACACTCGGCCAGCAAAATGTCCTTGTGGACGATTCGGGTTGTGCACGTATTGCAGACTTCGGCCTCGCCGGGGTCACTCAACACCTGGATTCCATCCAGGGTGCCTTGTGTCAGCACGGTGACACCCCACGATGGAGTGCGCCAGAGGTCTTGAAAGGGGGGGCATATAGCAAAGAAGCGGATATATTCTCTTTCGCGATGGTTATCACCGAGGTATGTAATGTATCGTCCGCCGGGTGTAGAGTTTTGGCTTATTCCTGGCTTGTACGAACACAGGTGTTCACCGGCGCCATCCCGTTCAGTGACGGTTCATCTTTCGTGGCCATGTTGGCCATTACCCAAGGCAAGCGTCCCCCGCGGCCGACTCATCCAACTTTCACGGAAAACTTGTGGACACTGATGCAGCGATGCTGGGATCCGGACCCTCATTCGCGTCCAGAAATTTCAGAAGTCTTGCAGACCCTCCTCACCCCGTTAGTCTCCCGTCCGTTCGAGCGACTCTACATTCGTTGACTTCTCTTTCTCATGTACAGTGAAGAGCCAGTCTGGAAACGGTTGATCAGCCATGCACTCGCCACGCACGAACGCATCTCCCTGATCGCAACGATTTTTTCGGACGATACCCAGGTTGAGACGGTCGGACAGCTCGCTGGGGGCGATGTACAGACCTTTGTTGATACGATAGATGGGGTAAGTCCCCCAAAATTCCACGTTCAAGGGGCGAGTCGGCTGATTTTGATTCGAATCTCCACATTTTGTCAATTAGGCATTAGACGACCTCGCACCGGAGATCCGCAGGAGCTGTCTACACTATTTACGCAGGATTTGTGGCGACCGAGCCCTACTTCCAACATCACTGAAAATTCCGCTTTGTTACGACCCAGCAGACAACCCGTTGAGCCACAGTGGATTTTCGGACGTGTGGAAAGGTCAGTATAATGGCGGGGAGGTCGCAGCTAAGGTTTTGAGGATATACGCAAGCGATGAGCTCGAGCGGATCAGAAAAGTGGGTTGTTAGTGGTGCTTCCGACTTGTTATGTGTACTCACGGCCGACATGTTTCGTAGCGATTCTGCAGGGAGGTTGTGACGTGGAAGGCTCTCCGTCATCCAAACGTGTTGCCATTGTTAGGCGTGATGACCGAGAGTCGGTTCGTGATGGTGTCGGAGTGGATGAGGAATGGAAACATCAACAAGTTTGTGGAGGCGAACGTCGATGCGGATCGGTTGGGACTTGTGCGTTTCCGTTCAAGGTCCTCATATCCGTTTGTTACTGATGGTCGCATGATTAACGCAGCTCGGAGATGTCACCAAGGGGTTGATGCATATGCATGATCAGGGGATAATCCATGGGAATCTCAAAGGGGTAGGTTCTCAGACTCCGTAATCACCGTCCTGCACGCAACTTATCCAACCTTAAGGCGAATGTCCTTATCAACGACAACGGTCGCGCCTGTTTAGCAGACTTCAATCTACTCACGCTAGCGTCGGACCCGCAAATCATGGCATCCTCAGTCAGGCCGGGTGGTGCATTTCAATGGACGAGCCCAGAACGCCTCTTTCCGGAGGAGTTTGGTTTGAAGGATGGCCGTCCGACCAAGGAATCGGATTGTTACTCCCTAGGAATGGTGATATACGAAGTCCTCGCCGGGCGGAGGCCATTCCACCAACACTCGTTCGACGTTTTGATTATCGAGAAGATTCTGGGCGGCGAACTCCCTGAGAGACCTCAGGGAACGCAAGGGGCATGGCTTACGAACGAGCTATGGGGAACATTGGAGCTTTGTTGGAAACCTCGACCGGGTGACCGACTAAGTCTCGACGCTGTACTTCAGTGTCTGCAGGGCGTTACGCAGCCATCAGGACCACCTTTTGACATGGTTGAGTATGTGGAGACGGATACTAGTGATCAACATAATGCCACGGGGAGCAATTCTGGTACGTTTTTTTTTGTTTTAATCATTGAATCGTCGTTCATGGGGTATGATAGGGCCGCCGATTACGCACGGTGACAACGGATTACCATTTCCACCACTCGCTTCTCCTGGTATAACAGCGGTTCCGAAGGTTCCACACGATGGTAGTCAATTCCCGAGTCTGTCGAAAACGGGCAATCGCATGGCGGAACGGGTTGAAAGATTTTCTCGCAGTGCTTGGAAAATATTCAAAGCTGCCACGAGGAAGCTCTTTGGGCTTTGACGACCCATGTTATATCTGGAGTAGCATTTCAGACCACCTAGTCCACATATTTAACACGCAGTATTTATTTATTCGTATGGCATATGCAAAAAGTTCTGTACAAAGATTCGGTCCCAAAGGATCTACATAGTTCGATGGTACGTGTCACGAGAAGATGGTCCGCGGTACACTGGGAGGCAGTCATGAGACGGGCAGTGAGGAAAAGGAAGGATAGCAGGTTAGGAAGATGAAAGGAAAGGAAGGAATAGTGACCCCCCTTTCCCCCGGGTTTGCCTATCACAAACGATGGTACACCTCGAAAGTGCCGGTGTGTGCGTAACGGAACCGTCCCAAAGTGAGAGACACGTCCGGGCAACTGAAGTGCGGCGCTAGAAGTTGGCAGAAGTCGGGTTTCACGGACTCTACTTCGAGTAACTATCAAGGGGCGCCGAAATATCCGCGAGGAGGGTCGACGAGAGGGGGGGGATAGTAGCGGATCGGATGTAGTAGGGGCGGTTAGATTGCGAAGGACGGAAGGGGCAGAAGAAAGACCAGAAACCTGGAGAGGCGCGAGTGAACGCGAGCACAGGAATCCATGCCCCATGTTTGCTTGTTCGTTTTCCCCGGTCCGTTGCGACATATTGGCAGAGACACTGAGGGAAGTAGAAGTTGTGTGGAGCATGCGGTCTGCAAGCCCGACAGCATATATTACGGAACCTATGAAGGTGGGTCCTTCGGGCATCGGGCGCAACTAGGGACCTAGGGTGCAATCAGCTCATGGAAAGGCTACGACAAGATCATCCACGTACGTCTGGCCCGGAGCGGTCAATGGCCAAACCAAACACCACCTCGATATCTCATGCAACCGTTGGACCAAGCGGGCGGATCTTTCGTTTCTTGGCCACCTCCTGTCCTCTTTGAAAGCGGGTATCCCCCAGCTGTTGTGATGATGAGTGGCCATGGTTGTGGATGGTGTGAACTCCTCGTGGACTATCCTGCCACCAGCGGAGTCGAGTTGTGAAGCAAGGAACGGCTTACTCCAGCATAAGGTACGGCAACGATTAGATAGGGTCAAAGGACATTACAAGTCCCGAATGAAGTGGGACGCGAAATCGAATAGATTTTCAACTCACCATTCCTGCTCTTGGACTCACGAAACAAGACCTTGAGGAGGGCGAACCTGGATGCCAGGAAAAGGTTACAGACGTTGGGCGGAGCCGTATCATGGGGGATAATTTGTGGCGGGGGGCTTGGGGGCGTTTGGTTCGCAGGTAAAACGACGGCTTGGAGAGGTAGGTGTCGGATTCAAGTATGGGCAGTCGCAGTTTCTTGCGACTGTTGTCCGTGACGCGTGACGTGCTAAAGCCCCTGCCACAACCACCAGACCCACACAGTTCCGGCATGACTCATTCTCCTCAGTTTTCCGAGTTCTTTGAAGCATCCCGCCTCGCACGACGCGAGATCGTCGACATTCCCTAGTTAAACCCTCTGCCATCCCTGCGGGCTCACGACACGCGAACTAGGTGCTCCCACTACCATTTGATCAATTTCAAATCCGTTTTTCTCGATCACGATGTCAATTGCTGCTGCGGCGGCTCGCCATTCATTCAAGCTTTTAGCTTCCACCAACGTGCCGACGGAATTTGCGGTACTAGGATCGACCAAGATCCAATCACCATTCCATGCCTCCGGCGGCAGGCACTCGCGACTGTCGGGCCGTGGTCCACACCTCTCCCAGCAGCGGGATCTCCCGACAAACGAAGCAACATGACCTGCATCTCCAAGGCCAGAAGCCGTGGTATCCAGAGGTGCCCGAGGGTGTCCAAGCGCACCCTCTCGTGCGATTGTAACTGTAAAGAGAAAGGGGGTGTGTATAGACAACGGACCACCCTACCTTTACCTTTGGTGTTGCGATCGATGCTGGACTCGTGGCCTTTCAATGCCGATCCGAGAATCTATCACAACCCGATCTTATAGCCCAGGCGAAAAACGTAACCCTGGTCGGTCATTCTCACCTAACGTCCTTCCTTTGTTCCTTTCGTTTTCCTCCAAACTCACATTCCCTCGGCATCGTATGCTAGGGCATGGTTGCAGGCCGTGCGTTCAAGTACAACTTGATCCCAAAACCTGTTGTGAGCTCAAACAACGGATACGACGTATATTACCTTACCTCAACTTCCCTCTTTTCTCATCAGTCGGATATGGGTTCATCGACATTGATGTTTTTTGGCGTACCGGAAGTACTGGGAGATTGCAGGGGTTTCACATTCTCCTGACCTTTATGACCTCATCTCCGAGAGAAAGACGCCGGCCATCTCTTTCCCACCTACATGGGACGTGCGAGTCAATCGACTACCATTAGTTCTCTCCCCGTCAATTCGCTTCCACGGCGGGTGGCTACTGCACAGCCAAGTAAATTGTTTGTCCGGTCAAAGGCGTGATAAGATCCTAGTTCGGATTAATTTTACGTACGCCGTTCAGTGACAGTCAGCATAGTGTGAGGAATATACTCCGAGCATTAGGCTGGCGATAAGACCCGCGAGATAAGTGGCTCGTCGGTGGGGACCACATCAGACTCTCGAAAAAAACCCAAAGCGATGGTGGGTCCTGTGAGATGTGATGTGATGTGAAAGAGTGAAAGGTGAAAATTGCGACGTCGGCCTCGTGGCGATCGGGCAGTGGCTCTTGGGAGTGCCCATTACGTAATCCCCACGGCATCGTCCCCAACCGTTCTTCCCCTTCCCATGGATTCATCATCACCCTCCAACGACTTGTTGTCCACACCTGGTCCCTATACTATCCCTGTTGGCGACCTCGGTCTCCTCGAATCACCTGCCTCGTCAGACGAGCATGCCGAATATTCCCGCCACCTTCCGACTGACACTCGGAAGAATCCTCCCGGTTCCCCCAACCTCGTACGGAACGTGGATTGCTCCTCGATTACACACACTTTCCCAACTTCAGCCTGTGGACGGTTGATTGGACGTTCATTTAACCGACACGAACTCCCCTCTCTGATCGAAGCGATCTTCTCCGGTGAGGAAGAGGGTGATGCGATCGGTTGCCTCTGCAGAGACGATGCCCAGACCTTTATCGATGTGATAGACGAGGTACGTCTTGCATTCGCTCGTCGTTGCGACATCCCGTTGATCGAACTTGACATGCACACGTTCCATCGGATAGGTGCTGGACAGCGTCAATCTTTCGCCCCAGATCAGGAAGAAGTGCCTCAAATCATTGTACAGGATGTGTGGTCGCCATGCGCTTCTTCCGAGGTCCTTGACGATCCCTGTTTGCTACGACCGAACCGGCGCCGCGTTGTGCAGGGGTGGGTTTGCAGACGTTTGGAAAGGGGAACATTGCGGTCGGCAGGTTGCGGTAAAGGTTTTAAGAACATATTCAAACAGTGACTTGCGAAAGGTAATCGGCGTGAGTTGTTGGTTGCGTTCTCTTTCCGCCTGCCGATGCACTAACGGGACTTTGCGCAGAGGTTCTGCAAGGAGGTCGTAACATGGAAAACCCTTCGTCATCCAAATGTCCTGCCGCTTATCGGAGTGACGATGTCCGAGACTCGGTTTGCGATGGTATCCGACTGGATGGCGAATGGAAATATCAACAATTTTGTCAAGACACATCCGGATGCAAACCGGTTGCAGCTGGTAAACCTTCAATTTGAACCATTTCTATCCTCGCCGTCTGAAAGTTGTAAAATTCTCTAGTTGGCAGGTGTCGCAAGGGGGCTGATCTACATTCATAGCCAGGGAATGATCCACGGGGATCTCAAGGGCGTGTGTCCTCGATATACATATCTGCGCTTCTACCTCACTGACATTAGCATTTGTCAAGGCAAACATTCTGATCGACCAAACCCGTAACGCCCGCCTCGCAGACTTCGGTCTGCTCACGATCGTCTCCGATCCTGCAAACCTCTTGTCCCCGAGCTCATGCACACAGGGTGGCACGGCCAGATGGATGAGCCCGGAACTCATCGCTCCACAGCAGTTCGGGTTCGAGAACAGTCACCGAACCAAATCTTCCGATTGTTATGCCCTTGGAATGGTCATATACGAAACCATCACCGGCCGCCTACCGTTCCATAGACACGCAGATTTAACCGTGTTAATGAAGGTATCTGGGGGTGAACATCCTCCCCGAGAAGTCGGGTTCACAGATAGTTTATGGGAGATTTTGGAACGGTGTTGGGCACCTCCACCGAACACCCGCCCGAATATCGAGGATGTTCTTCAGTGTTTGGAAATGGTCACGAATCTGTCGGAGCCACCTTCACCTGGGGCGGATGAAGAAACAGAGAAGGATGATGATGACTGGGACTTCACGAATGATTCTTCTGGTACCGTTTCTAACTTTACTCTCTTTGCAACGTTTCTCAGTCCCAGCGTCCCGTAGTCACAGACATGCCAAGGGCTACCGATGAAGACTCGAACATGTCGTTTTTCACTCCAGATCAAACACCTGGCGGAAGTGAGTTCCTCCTACATTTTGCGTGTGACGTCGGACATGCTAACCCCTTCCACCTCTCCCTCCTTAGCTGTCACCACTGTCACGAGCTCTTCGGCCTGGTTCCTGGATGTTCTCGACTTCTTGAACGCCGAACGAAGGATCATGGTCACCCTCAGTGCCATCTTTATCATCATCGGTTCGCTACCTGCGATCCCAGCCATCGCAAGTGGTGTAGGAGGAACGTTCTTCACCCTTCGCGTTGCCCAATCTGCTGGTGCTATTGCCGTCAGCCTGGGGAACTGGCTAAAGCCCGCCCAGGGTGATGCTGTTGAGAGGCAACAAACGGTCGAGGGTGATACCACTATGGTGAACTGAAACATCGGATTTCTCCAGCCCGCCTTCCAGAGCTGACGACACAAATAAAAATGATAGCAGGAAGGGTGGCTAACTCACCGAACTAATCCGGGATTGGTGTAATGGTTCTCTTGTTCACGGGGCCTGGGTTGTGTACGATCGGACTGGTGTGTTCATGTTTCGATTCCCTCCCTCCCACGATCCTCTTTTGTGGGACCAGGGAGGCCATATATAAAAATGGATAGCCGTTGGCTGCGGTATATGCGTGTTATGCATTTCTTGGTCTATGACTTGGATATCGCACACTTGTACGTGATCGGGTATGTATGTCTTTTTGTAGGAATAGCATCGAACTCTACGAGCACTTGTGGTATCGGCGCAATGCTATCATACACGATCTTACGCGATCTCGTTCGTTTTGCTCGCTGCGTCCTGTTCCGCTCGTACTTGTACTTTAGGGGAAACACAAGCCTGACCACAGCGTTTCCGGACTCAGGGTTCAGTATGTCGAGTTTCGAGATCATCCGGTCGGCCGCTGAGGAGACCACGGCGTCATTCTGGAGGCACGGTATTGAGTAATCCGCTCTCCTCTTCGCACCGAGAATGCACGGAAGTCGCACTTGGAGAGGGCTGATGATTGGGAATCAAAGCGAACGTGTGTAGCCTCCTTTGCTTCCTTGTCGGTCCTGTCGGTAGGTACACGGACCCACGTGAATGCGCGGAGACGGTGGTAGGTTATCAGAGACTCTTATCTTGTGAGTCCAGTGTAAGACACGATCTCACCCGGGGGGAAGCGATGCACTTGTCAAAATATGAAGGAAAAGATAACCGACCAAAGACCGACCTGCGGAGTCTCCCCAAAAGGTTCGAGCGCCTCCGCCAAATCCTCCGTGCAGGAGCAAGCGTGAAGAGTCAAGCGCTAGTCCAGAGTATGGTGCCTTGTGCCGGGTCACTTGTCGAGTCTTCTGCCAACTCAAAATCCGCGAAGAGGTGTTCCCGGGGTAACAACCCTTGAGTATTATCGCGTAGAGCCAGCGGTGTGGTCTCATATCTTGGGTTCATCGTCGTGGTTTCTGGGAGAAAACCATGCGCTGGTGGTGGTCAACCCTCCCTTTTAAAACGAACCTCATAGGTCCCATCAGTATAACACCTTGAACGCTGAACCGAGTCTGCGGGAGTGTCAACCGTCAACTAGCAAGGGGAACTAAAGGTGTGTTACTCGACGGGTTCAAAAGGATTCGGCCCGGCGCGGTTTTGTATGAGTACTTTTGATTGCACCATGTCACAGCGATGTCGCTCACCATCCTTGCAGCCGACCAATCTAGACTAAGTCCCTTTGCGACTCATACGAACGAAGATCCCTTGTCACGATGTCAACTTCGGTACCCAGCCCACTATCTGAAGTGTCCAGCTGCCCTCATAGCGGCCAAAGCCATGCGGGACTTGGCGCGTATACTCTCATACGCCATGACAATAAGATACGGACGTGGCGTGGATCGCTTGGGGTATTTGGTCTGTGACAGCTCATATCGTTTTCGCCTGTGTATCTACCTCGTGGATCGGGTGAGGCTTCTAGCGCCTGCACATACCTTCCTCTTTGCCACTCACTACCCCAGATAGAGGTGTTCCCCATGTCCTCACCTAGTCTCCCGACCTTGCAACGACTCCAGAGCCTCGACAGATCTTCGCTCAACTTTCATGACCAACTCAGCAACGTACTTTATGGGGAGGAGTATGAGCGATGCATGCCGAACCTTCAACACGATGATCTAGTCTGGCTTGTTGAATATCTGGACAAGGTACGCCAAACTATCACCCTTTCCCCACCCTCTGCTTAAGCTAGCGTAGGCTCTCAATGATCTCGATCCTTCCAGTCCCACCTCCCGGAAGTGTCTACGCGAACTGAGAAGTATATGCGGCAACAGAGCGATACTCCCAACATCGTACACAATTTCCTCTCATCTTCTAAATGTTGGACCCAACCCGTTTGCCTCGGGGGATTACGGTGATGTTTACCACGGGACCCTCGATGGTTCAAGGGTTTGCGCCAAACGTTTGCGGGTGTATCCCGGGGACAGTTCAGAAAGGGCGACCAAAGTGCGTCTTTAACGTTGTAACACCCCCCTCCCGACTGCCACCACTCACAAAACTCACAGATGTTCTGCCAAGAGGCCGTAATCTGGAAGCGCTTAACACACCCAAACATCTTACCCTTCCTGGGCGTTACCATCACTTCCCTCCAGCTCGTTTCGAATTGGATGCCTGGCGGCAATCTTCCGCAGTACATCGAGAAGCACTCCGATGCTGACCGGCTTGGACTCGTAGGTGGCCCTCACTTTGCACCAATCATAATCTTACTCCCCTCCCCAGTTATCCGACATTGCTAAAGGCTTCCACTACCTCCACACCTGCAATGTAATTCACGGGGGGATAAGAGGGGTACGTCCCGTTCTGGGTCTTATTTCGCCACTGTATTGACACCCGATCAGCTGAACATCCTTGTCGACGACTCTGGCCACGCACGCATTGCGGGCTTTGGCGGCTCTACGGTCGTGAGAGACGAGGGTTCTATGGGGAACGACTCGGACAGATTCGGCATTACCTTGCGATGGACTGCACCAGAGATCTTGAACGGAGAGGCATGTAGTAAGGAAGGTGACATTTTTTCTTTCGCGATGGTCATGATCGAGGTACGTTGAGAACGATCCACTGCCTGTAGAGTTCTGACTCACTGTCATTCCGGGCCAAATCAGGTGTTCACTGGCGCAGCTCCCTTCAGCGACGAGCAATCTTCCGTAGTCATACCTGCCGTAATAGGAGGCAGGCGCCCACCACGGCCAACCCATCTAACCTTCACAGAAAACTTATGGACGTTGATGCAGCGGTGCTGGGATGATGATCCACACTTGCGCCCAGATGCTGCAGAAGTCTTGCATGTTCTCCTCACTCTGTCAGTTTTTCATTTATCCCCGCGGTTATGCACCCGTTGGCTTGACTGCGGTCATCACCTGTAGTAACGGTCCGGCCTGGGGACGATTGATTAACAGTTCCTTCATCACGGATGAACGCATCTCTCTCATAACGTCCATCTTCTCTGATCCTGCTGAGATCGAGGTGGTCTGTCACCTCTCTGGGGATGATGCGCAGAATTTTATTGACGCAATCAACGAGGTAAGTATCCACAGGTTTTTACCTCTGTAGACTTGGTATATTAACCCATACCAAAACTCCCGTGTATTATTGGCTAGGTGTTGGATAGCCTCCCACGACAGATCTACAGGAGGTGTTTCCGGACTTTATACAGGATTTGTGCCCGCCAAGCTCTACTTCCGAAATCGTTGGTGGTTCCTCTTTGTTACAACCCAACGGAGATCCCGAAGTGTCATGGCGGATTTTCAGACGTGTGGAAGACTCAGTGTAATGGCCGGGAGGTTGCAGCCAAGGTTTTGAAGGTATACTCAACAAGTAATATTGAGCAGATTAGAAAAGTGGGCCGTCTCGCTCTCAACCTGTCGTTTTTATCAATGGGCTGATCAAATCTCGTCACCACAGAGGTTCTGCAAGGAGGTTCTGACATGGAATACTCTTCGTCATCCGAACGTGTTGCCGCTGTTAGGCGCGACAATGGCCGAGGCTCGGTTTGTGATGGTGTCTGAGTGGATGGAGAGTGGGAACGTCAACGAGTTTGTGAAGGCACATCCCCATGTGAATCGACTGAAGCTTGTATGTTTCCCATTTGGGGTCCTCCCCTCCGCTTGATACTGACGATTACACGATCACTGTAGCTTGGGGATATCACTAGGGGGTTGATTTATATGCACAAACGGGGAATTGTCCATGGCGACCTTAAGGGGGTACGTGTTGACATAGTCGCTGTCTCACACCCCGGCTTATCCGATACAAGACCAACGTCATGGTCGACAGCAATGGCCACGCATGCATATCAGATTTCAGTCTGCTCACAATCGTCTCGGACCAGCAGACCTTTTTATCTACATGCCTAATGGGTGGCACAATCCCGTGGATGAGCCCGGAGCTCCTAGATCCGAAGAGGTTTGGTTTGAAGAAGAGTCGCCTGACGAAGGAGTCGGATCGTTATGCGCTAGGGATGGTGATGTACGAAGTTCTCAGCGGGCATACACCATTTTTCTCGTCCACAGTTCCCGTTCTCGACATCCTGCGTGGCAAGCGCCCGGAGAGACCCCAAGGAGCGCAAGGGGAGTGGTTCACAGATAGGATATGGGCGATGTTGAAACTTTGTTGGAAACCTCGGCCAGGTGACCGACCAAGTCTCGATGTTGTGCTCCGGTGCCTGCAAGACGTCAAGGGACCACCGAGGCCGTTTCTGCGCATGGATGAGAATGCAGGGTCAGATGTCAACGATCAGTCAGATACCACCACAGCGAGTGATTCTGGTATGTTTTATTTATTTTGTATAAAGTCCCGAGTTGACACTCCTGACACAACAGATTCGCTGGTTGCACGCGGTGACGATGGACTTCCTGTTCTACCGCCCGTCCCACGGATCGTTGAAAGCTTGGCTCGCGGTACCCGGAAAATCTTCGGAGCCACCACAAGAAAGCCCAGTGGGCTTTGATAGGCCAGGCAATACCCGGCGACGCACCCGATACTCCCTCGTCCATTTAGTCCGTGTGCCTAACATGTAGGAGCTATTCCTCATTTGACGGTTGCAAAAAGTTCTGCTCGAAGGTTCGGTATCCTGGGATTGTCATTATTGTGTACGTGTCGCATGAACACTATCGGCTTGAGGAGCTACGCGATCACACGTGGTATATCTAAAGATCTGCGGTATCCTAACCGAGGGAGGAGGGGATAAGACTGGGAGGCAGTCACATAAAGCGGGCAGCGGGAGAAAGGAAGGACAACAGGTCAGGGAGCTAGATAGGGAAGGAATGAATTGTAATGATTTTTTCTCCAAGCCCACCTATCACAGGCGGTAGTACACTTCAACAACGGCAGTCATGATACAATGTGACGCATCTGGCAAAGTCGACAAATTTGAACACGGTAAGGTGAGTGTCCTTGAAGTTGGATCAGGTCCTCACATAAGGAGGGTGAGCTCAGCTGGTGTAGTGGCCACCCTGGGAACCTCTGGCCCGTCAGTGATCCGGATCCCAAAAAACCTGACTTTCGGTAACGGCCGGGCTGGACCAAGGATTGGATAGAAGCGACCTCTACAACAAACAGTAAATATGTGTCTGTGAGAGATCATCCTGAAGCAAGAAAAAAAGTGCACCTTTGTGGGAAGGATCCTAGACTAGTGCCGAATGACGGTGGTGGGTTCCCTGGAAACACCAGGAAGAAAGGTCGAGCCGCGAATACAGGCGGAGACCGGTCTGACCTCATTGCTTCGCATGCGCTTCGAAGTTCCGATGGCCTGAACGGTGGGGTTGGGGCCCTGGGGAAAGTGATGTCAACGAGACGTGCCAACCCTACCGGATCGGAAGTTTGGTGCGGAGGGGAGGCTGTGTTCGGTCTTGTGAGAATTTTAGGTGAGTGGCGAAGAAGAGGAGGGAAGTACCCCCGCCCACCAGCATGAGTCTCGACGATCCAGTTATTAGCATTGACGGGAGTGTTCCAACACCGTGCAGAGAGTCCTAGTATGAGATGGCCGTCCACAAAATACGGGAAACCTCCGTCCGTGTATTACCCATGCTTGGAGATGTCATACGTGACTTGGCGACAGTGCTTGGTTCAGGAGGTGCCCCTAAACAATTCGCGTGTGGTGTGTAACATCGGCAGATGCGAAGGCCACTTGCAGTTATAGACGAGCCCCGGCCTATCCAGAAAACGATTATGATGGAAGGGTGATCCCTGTCGGTATCCGGTTGGTTAACAGGAAGCTGGGGCCTGGAGAAGGGAACGGGAGTCGCGCCGCTGGGAAAGAGTGTGTAGTTGCCAGATCAGTTGGTGCACACTACCCCTGGAATAACTGGCGAACTCCGCTGATCTGTCTTCGTCATGTAGCACAACTCTGCGACTGGCAAGATGCCTGTAGCATTTCCCTAGACTGTTAGCAAGAATTCGCTCCTTCCCCCATTCGGGCCCGCAGAAGGAAGGGCCGGGCCGAGTGGCGCGGTGTTTCGTGGCTGCGGAGCCCAAGTTCCTGATCGGTTCCACTCACACCCTTCCCCATTCGCCCACGGCCCCAATGTCAAGGAATTCGCGAAACCCGTCGTGGTCGGTGTACCGGTCACCGGGATCCCGACCTCACAGTATCCCCAGGCCGAACTGAGAAAAAATTGCACTCTCGCACATCAGCTGTAACTCGGACGATGACAAGTTATCCCAGCTGTGACACTACAAGTCCCCTACCGACAATCGTGGATAGGAAGACACCCTGCAACCACCAAGTCCGCCGCTCCTCCGCACCCGGTTCTCTTACTGAGCTTGGCATGTGACGCGGAGGTCCACGACGACTCGATTCAAGACGTGTGGCCTCGAACCTCCAGCCGTTCTGAATTCTAAATGCGAATTGGCACTGCGCTAGCCACTCTCAGAATGCCTCGTCACCTTACTTTGGAGCACATTTCTCCCGCCCCCGTGAGGCCCGAAAACCAGATCGCCGATGGATCGACCCGCAATTTAACCCCAACTGGGTGACCTCCACTCGGTGAGTGAGGGACGTTACAGGGAGGCAGTCCCCATTTGTTGACATCTGTCCATTCTCCCCTCCCGGCGACCGGCTCCAACTCAAACGGGTTGCGGTTTCCCGCAACAGGCAGATCAGCGCGTTGGGGGTATGGATGCCCCCCTCAACAGTTTGAGCTCCCAAGTTGTCAAGTAAGCCAGAACGGGCGGATTAGCGCGCCTCCCTGAATATAACTGCCGATGTGCCGGAGCCTCTCCATCCCCATCCCCTTCTTCCGACTCCCGTATACCGCGAGTAACCACGATATACCCCTCAGCTCATTGTTTTTGTGTTCGCCAGCCGTTTTCTGCCTGACATGATATTTCGTCTTCCCGTCGCTCTCACTGTCCTCCTCTCTCTTATCGCCATAGTCTTTGCTGGCCCTACCCAATATGGCGGTTGTGGATGCGGTAACCAATTCACCGAGGAAATCGAGGCAAAGGAGAGCAAGTTCGTGGATTCCCCCTCCAAGTTTGGAACCCCTGAGGCTCGCCGGCAGCTTTTCCAACTACACAGTTCCGGTTCGCTTCTATGTGAGAAGACACTAGCAAGGTTATATTCCGTAAGCCGCTCCTCTCGTGACCTGATTGGTTGTCTCCCTCAAACCCGAGCCTCGTTCCCTTATTTGTGTTGTGTTACAGGGATGAGCAGACCAAGGACCAGGTCTTGAGCGGGGACTACACCGAAACTGGCCTCAAGTTCAAATTTGCAGACACCACCAGGATCAAGAACGCCGAGTGGTTAAGAAGTTGGCCCAGATACCCCCGATCAGACGACGATGAAGAAAAAACTACGACGTGGTCTTGGCCTCGTTGTCGTGATTTCCCTTCGGTGGGATCTCGGACCTGTCGGGTGACGCGTTTAGCTTCTGGCAGGTTGGCGATTGACGCCCTTGGGGAACCAATTCAGCACTCAAGGCACGTGCAAGTAAAATCGGTGAAAGGTACGGACTTTGTTGCCGAGGCTTGTGTCCTTATGGTGGTAATCCGTCCAGTGGTGAGGCCTTGAGGGATCCCCGGTCACCCGTGGTCAACGTTCAACCCGTGCAAGACCTGTGTCCACCGACGACCGCACCCACAGTACCTTGCGGAGCACCCGGATCAGCACCTGTGCGGCCACTCGGGCAGTCACCGGTCACCAGTCACCGCCGGACCTGCCGTTGTCGGCACTTGACCTTGTCATCGGTCATCTCCCGGGCTGCCGACACCGCCAAACGGCGGGTCATCAGTTATCAGAGGGTGGGTACTAAATGTATTGTCTTGGCGCCCAACGCGTTTTCCGCTAAAATTATCTCCTCCCCTGCTCAATAAAAGCGAAAGGCCGTGAGAAATGAGGAGAAATAAGTGGGAAAGAGGTTACGTGTTACGAATTACTCGGGGGCCCAATTGTGGAATATAAAAAATGTTTTCTCTAGGAGTTGAAGACACGGTGAGCGATAACCTAACCTTAAAAGAACTGGAGCCATAACCATTTTTACCAGAATGGTCAGGACGAGTTTGCAGACGGTGGAGATTTGCTTAGTTCCTCGTCTCCCGGGTTGATTGGGCGGCCTCGACATACCATTTTGGGACTTGAGTTCCACCCTATCGCACGACTCGATGCCAAGTACCACCCCGTCAGCCCAGTCGTGAGGCAAGACCCTGCCGGTCGTCCAGCGCTTGTCTCGGCGATTGCCGTTGCCGGAGTGGTCGTGTGAGCAGTGTGTCAGACTGTGATGTGGATTGACTGGTGTATCTGGCAGTGTCAATTCATAGTACATAAGTGCTGCCCTCATCGTTTGTAGTATCCGCCTCATGGATCAGGCGGGGTTTCTAATCCATATATGTAAGTACCTTCCTATCCGTCCCACTTTCCCACCGTTCGTCATCCCAGTAAAGGGTATTCCCCATGTCTTTGCCCAGCTCCCCGGCCCTGCAACAACTTCACTGCCTCGACAGATCTTCATCCGATTTTCAAGATAAACTCAACAACATACTCTACGGGGAGGACTACGTGCGATGTGCGCGGAACCTCCAGGACGATGATTTGGCGTGGCTGGTTGCCTACCTGGATAAGGTACGTTGTCGTGTGGCCATTCCAGACCCTCCGCTCAGGTCAGCGTAGGTTTTCGATTATCTCGACCCTTCCGGCCACGCTTCCCGGAAGTGTCTAAGCGAACTCAGAAGCATATGCGGCAATAGGATGGTCCTCCCAACGTCATACACTATTTCATCGAACCTTCTCGAAATCTATCCCAACGCATTCGCCGCAGGAGGCCTTGGTGATGTATACCATGGGACCTTCAACGGCTCAAAGGTTTGCATCAAACGTATACGAATCTATAGTCAGGATGAACTACGGAAGGCCACCAAAGTGCGATTTTTTGACGCCGTCGCTTCCCCTGTTCGCCATCGCTGACGAAACCCATAGATCTTCTGCAAAGAGGCGGTGTTCTGGTCATGTCTAAAACACGAGAACATCTTACCGCTCCTCGGTTTCACTATCGATCCGCCCCAACTCATCTCGAATTGGATGACTGGCGGGCAGCTACTGGGGTACATCAAAAAACATCCCAGCGCAAACCTACTTAGACTCGTAGGTGTCCCTCCTGCTATGTTTATCCCACCCTCACTCACGTGACCAGTTGTCTAACGTTGCTGCGGGCCTCGAGTACCTCCACTCTCGCAACGTGATTCATGGAGATCTGAGAGGAGTACGTCGTTCTAAATCTCCTTTCACCATCACAATAACATTCGGTTAGCAAAACGTCCTTGTGGACGACCACGGCAATGCACGGATCACCGATTTTGGTTTCGCTACGGTCACTCGGAACATAGATTCCATGCGGAGCGCCTCTCAGCATGGCGGATCTTCACGATGGACTGCGCCGGAGGCCTTGAACGGAGGACTACTCACCAAGAAAATGGACGTCTTCTCTTTCGCGATGGTGATGATCGAGGTACGCCGCGGACGATCTACTCGGGGGTCTGGCTTACGGTCTTTTCGTATCAATGCAGGTATTCACTGGGGAAGTTCCGTTCGCTAAGTCTTCAACCGTGGCAGCTACACTGGCCATAATGAAAGGCGGGCGTCCACAACGGCCGATACACCCAACCTTGACAGGGGATTTATGGAAGTTGATGCAACGGTGTTGGAATCATGACCCCCACATGCGCCCGGAAATTTCTGAGGCCTCGAAAGTGCTCCTCACGCTGTCAGTTTTTCGTCCGCTCCAATGATCATGCGCCAGTTAGGTTGACCGGCTTCTCATCTGCAGTAACGAACCGGCCTGGAAGCGGTTGATCAGCAATAGCCTTTCCACGCAGGAACGCATCTCTCAGATAACGTCTATCTTTTCCGATCGTAATGAAGTCGAGGTGGTTGGACAACTCTCCGGAGCTGATGCACAGTCCTTTATAGATGTGATAGACGAGGTAAGTCTTCACGTCCTTTTACCCCTGAAGATGGGTCGGTTCGCTCCCACTAAAACCTTCACGCGCCGTCCGCTAGGCGCTGGATAGCCTCCCGCAACAGATCCATAGGAGGTGTTTGCGCTCTTTATACACGATTTGTGGCCGCCAAGCCCTACTTCCGACATCACTGGTGATTCCACTTTGTTACAACCCAATGGATACCCCACGGTGTTGTGGTGGGTTTGCGGATGTGTGGAAGGGCGAATATAATGGCCGGGAGGTCGCAGCCAAGGCTTTGAGGGTGTACTTATCGAGCAACTTTGAGCGGATCAGGAAAGTAGGTCATTCCTGACATGTCTTGTTTATTGATGAACTAACTGCAGTGAAGGGGGTCTGTAAGGAGGTCGTGATGTGGAAAAGCCTTCGTCATCCGAGAGTATTGCCGTTGTTGGGTGTGACGATGATCGAGGACAAGTTTGTGATGGTGTCGGAATGGATGGAGAATGGGAACGTCAACAAGTTTTTGAGGGCACATCCTGATGCGGATCGACTGAAGCTTGTATGTTTCTCGTTCCGAGTCTTTTTATCTGCTTGACATTGACGACTACGCAACAACTGTAGCTTGAAGATGTTACTAGGGGGTTGATTTATATCCACGCCCAGGGGATGGTTCATGGAGACCTCAAGGGGGTACGTGCTCCCCGATTACCTCCCACACCAGCTCACAAGACCCTAAGGCTAACGTTCTTATCGACCGCAATGAGCACGCTTGCATATCAGACTTCAGTCTGCTCACAGCGGTCTCGGACCAGCAGACCTTTTTATCCACGTGCATATCAGGTGGCACGACACCGTGGATGAGCCCAGAACTGCTTGATCCGGAGTGTTTTGGTTTGAAGGAGAGCCGCCTAACGAAGGAATCGGATTGTTATGCGTTGGGGATGGTGATCTACGAAATTCTCAGTGGGAAGGCGCCGTTTAAACCGCTTAGGGCCCCCGTTTACAAGATCCTGTGCGGCGAACGTCCTGAGAGGCCTCAAGGGGAACAAGGGACATGGTTCACGGATAGTATATGGGAGATGTTGGAACTCTGCTGGAAGCCTCACCCGGGTGACCGACCAAGTCTCAACACCGTGCTTGGGTGTTTGGAGAGTGCCACGCGGCCACCGAGACCATATCCTCGCATGGTTGGAGACGTAGTGATGGGTACCGATGGTCAGTTAGATGCCAACACAGCACGAAATTCCAGTATGTTCTTTGTTTTGTCTACGGTCTAAGACTCATCCTCAACCATCCTTATGACAACAAGGTTGGTTGATTACAAGTGTTCTGACGAAACGAAACCCTAACCCTACGCTTCCTCTGTCCCCCGCCACCTCCGGGCCCGCCCCCGACTGTTTTCGCGACGCAACGGACCTGCCGGTCAAACACGGAGACAACGGACTCCCCGTTCCATCACTCGCTTCTCCTAGTGCGACAATAGGTCCAGGGATTCCAGAGGATGGCGGTCAACCCCCAGACTCACCGCAAACGGGTAATCCGGAGGGATGGATCGATGATTGGTTGGAAACCATTTCTTGGGGAATAGCTAACGCTATCACCAGATATCTTCACATCCTTTGACGAGCCACGCGATACCTGGCAACTCGGATGTATCGGATATCAGCACTCCGAACACCACACAGGTGTTACCATTGATCGGTGAAACAGGTTCTGCCCGAGGGTTTGGTACCGAAGGATTGGCATTATTGTACCTGCCGCACGAGGATCTATATATCGGTTCGAAGGATCGCGCGATCATGTTCCATACGTGACATACGTGAAGGAATGGTATTGTCCGTTTAGCTATCACAGGCAGTAGCACGCTTCGATGACTCCTGTTCTACCGGCGATCTTCCTCGGCGCACCATGACCAAACAATGCCAATCGTGCTCACCTTCTGATACCATGCGGCAACTCCGGCAAAGTCGACAGGTTCTAACATGCTAAGGACGCCGCTCGCCTTCCTGGTGAGTATTCTTGAAGCGATCAAGGATTGGACAGAACCGACTCCTGCAACAAGCAGTGACTATAGGCGTGTGGAACATCTTCCCGAAGCGAGAAAACAAGCGCACCTGTACGGGAAGGGTCCCAGGCTGGTACCACATGATGATGGTGGTCGCTCTCGAGGGAATATTAGGGGGGTCGAGCCGAGAATGTAGGTGGGAAGGGTTTCATTCACGACCTTGTTGCTTCACGTGTGCTCTGGAGTTCTGGCCCTCTGAACGGTGAGGTTGAGACCCTGGGGGAAAGTAATGTATCCATCCGTATGGCGATGAGAGCGCTGCAAGGGGAGGCTGAATTCGGTCCAGCGGGATATATTTGGGTGAGTGGCGAGGGAAGGGAGGGAGCATCCACCCACCAGCACGAGTCTCAACGATCGAACCATTAACATCGACGGAAGTGTTCCAACACTGTGCAGAGGGTCCCAACATGAGATGACTGTCTGCATTCGAATACGTGAAACCTCCGTCCGCGTGTTCCTCACACTTGGAGACATCGTGCGTGACAGGGGGCTGCTTCAGGAGACGCGCCTAACCGATTAACTTGCGGTGCAAAACACTGGCAGACGGGTAGCCCACTCTTAGCTATGGATGGGCTTCGCGACCTATCCGGAGGGCGGTTATGATGGAAGAGTCATTCTTGTCGGTATCGGGTAGGTTGACAGGAGGCTAGGGCTGAGAGAAGGGAACGGAAGTCGCGCTGCTGGGAAAGAATGTGTAGTCGCCAGGTCAGTTGGTGCACACTACGCCTGGAACAACTGGCGAATTCTGCTGACCTGCCTTCGTCGTGTATCACAACTCCGCGACTGAAAAAACGTCCATAGCACTACCCTCGACTGTTACATGACAAGAGTTCGCCCCCTCCCACATTCCCGCAAACGGAAGGGCCGGGCCGAGTGACGCGACGTTTCGTGACTGCGGAGTCCGAGTTCCCGATCGGTTCCACTCACCCTTCCCCATTCGCCCACGGCCCGAATGTCGTGGAACCCGTGAAACCCATCGCAGTCGGTGCACTGGTCACGGACCTCCTCACAGTATCGTCAGGCCGAACTGAGAAAGGATTGTACTCTTGCGTGTCCGTTGTAGCTCGAACGATGGCAAATTATCCCAGCTGCGACACTACGAGTCCTCTACCGACAATCGTGGATAGGAAGGTAGCCCGAAAATTTCAAGTCCGCCGTTCCTCCGCACCTAGTTCTCCTGCTGAGATCGGCGTGTAGCGCGGAAGGAGTCCCGATGACCCGACACAACGCATGTGGGCCTCAAACCCAGGCTTATTCGAACGGTTGGGAAAGAGTCTGCCTCGAACCAGCCATTCCGAGCTCTAAATGCTAACCGGCGTTGCGCTAATTGTTCTCCGAACGCCTCCCTACCTTGTTTGGGAGCGCTTTTCTGCAGCACCCGTGAGGTCCGAAAACCAGATCACCGATGGATCGACTCACAATCTAACCCCAACTGGCCACCTCCGCTCGGTACGTTACAGAGAGGCGGTCCCCATTTGCCGACATCTGTCCACTCCCCCGCCGCCCTCCCGGCGACCGGGTCCGACTCAAACGGGATGCGGTTTCCCGCAACCGGCGGATCAGCACGCTGGGGGTTCGATAACCGATTTACAGTATGCACGCCCCCCAGCAGCCTGTGCTTCCAAGCCGCCAGGTAAGCCAGAACGGGCGGATTGCCGCGTCTCGCTGGGTATAAATGCCGACGCGCCAGAGCTTCTCATCCCCCTTCTTCCGATTCCCGTATACCGCAAGTAATCACGATTACCCCTCACCCTCATTTTTGTTATCTTCGCCAGCTATTTTCTACTTGGTATGATTCTTCGCCTTCCCGTCGCTCTCACTGTCCTCCTCTCTCTTTTCACCGTGGCCTTTGCTGGCCCTGCCAAATATGGCGGTCGTAAATGCGGTAACCAATTCACCGCAGAGGAAATCGAGGCAAAGGAGAGCAAGTTCGCCGATTCCCTCTCCAGGATGGGTACCCCTACGAGGCTCGCCGGCAGCTTTTCCAATTACACGATTCCGGTTCACTTCCATGTGATCTATTCCGGGAAGACGCTTGCCCAAGGTTATATTCCGTAAGCCGCTCCTCTCGTGACCTGATTGGTTGTCCCCTTCAAATCCGTTTCTCGTTCCCTTATTTGTGTCGTGTTACAGAGATGAGCAGATCAAGGACCAGATCAAAGTCTTGAACAGGGACTGCACCGGAACTGGCCTCAAGTTCAAACTCGTCGACACTACTAGGATCAGGAACGCCGGGTGGTTTAAGCAGGTTGGCCCGGATACCCCCGAACAGACGACGATGAAGAAGAAACTACGACGCGGGGGCCCCAACGCGCTCAACGTCTATACCGTTTCTTTTGAAAACCAAGACTCGGATGGTCTCCTCGGCTATGCTACCTTCCCTGTCGACTATCATGACAACCCCAAGGACGATGGTGTTGTCGTTCGTTACTCTACTCTTCCTGGAGGCACTCTCGCTCCGATGAATCTGGGTCGTACCCTGACACACGAAGCCGGTCACTGGCTTGGACTCTACCACACCTTTCAGGGCGGGTGTGGTGGGAAGGGCGATTACGTTTCCGACACTCCGTCTGAGGCTGAACCTGCGTTCGGTTGTCCTGCCAAACGTGATACTTGCAAGTCTCAGGGTCTCGATCGTAAGCTTGATTCCGCCTTGACCTGAGATGCTGACGATGCTGAGTCTTCGCCTAGCCATCCGTAACTTCATGGACTACACCGATGACTCTTGCATGGACAACTTCACTAAGGGGCAGGCCGTTCGTCTCAGAAACCAGATCCATACTTATCGTAACATAACGCTTTAAGCGCATACATTATGATATTTAATTCTAACAAATATATGATACCAATCTAACATTTACACGCTCTCCCTCGCTCGGTCGTTTCGGGATATTTCCTGGCCAGAGCAAATCCGCCGCATTGTTCCCAGGCGGTAAGTTCTACGTCTCGTTCTTTCTCGTCTCCTGTACCACATAATAGTCTTAGAACCGGTGTTGTAGGATGGGCCTTCCGTGGCACAACATGAAGTCCGTGCAGAACTTACGGAAAATACTAGATCTAATTTGCAGAACCCCCCGTTGTACCGTTACCATTGGGAAACTTTGTCTGTGGGCCAATTTTTGGACTTTTTCGTTTGATGTAAGTCACATTCCTTGCGCTGTATGCGGAAATCTATGTCAAACACGGTGGAATCTCACCTTCAATCTGACCGGAGTTCCTGGGCTCTTTTATGTGTGAAGGTTTTGCCAAAATTAAGGTTCGTGGCCTTGGGTCGGAACGAACACTACATTGATACAGTTGGTTTCTGCTTCCTGGGGATTTGCGAACGCTCTACGCTTGGTTGGCCAAACCGGATCTAAGAGAGACGTCGAACGAGCTGATGTAGGTTTATCGGCGACACGCGCGGCCGCATCGCAACTAATATCACCGGAGTGAGACACTCCCCTCGCAGTGAACGTTCAACATCTAACGGTGAAGGGTAGCTGATTGTGGCAGTTGATCGTGCTCAGACCTTTCTGGGGGTCGCTGATCGGTTCAGAACTCTGCGCGCCGGACGTTGCAAACGTGGGAAAGTTTCTAGAGTCGTTTGATCTAAGCCGCTCAAGGATAGTTGGGGGTCTCTAAGAGTATCCGCCCATGGATCGGGTTACGCTGGCGCCTACAAACACCTTCCTATCCCCCGCTCACCGCCCCCGTTAGAGGGATTCCTCATGTCCTCGCCCAGTCCCCCGGCCTTGCAACGACTCCATCGCCTCGACAGGTCTTCATCCGACTTTCAGGACCAACTCAGCAACGCACTTTACGGGGAGGAGTACAAGCGATGCGTGTCGAATCTTCAAGGCGACGATTTGGTCTGGCTTGTTGACTATTTGGACAAGGTACGCCGACCCATCGCTCTTTCCCGCTCTCCGCTTAACTGGCAAACGTAGGCTCTCGACGATCTCGACCCTTCCAGTCCCACCTCCCGGAAGTGTCTACGTGAACTGAGAGGCATATGTGGCAACAGAGCGATACTCCCGACGTCGTACACGATTTCCTCTCATATTCTGAACGTCGGACCCGACCCGTTTGCCTCGGGAGGTTACGGTGACGTGTACAAGGGGAGCCTTAACGGTTCAACGATTTGCGTCAAGCGTGTACGAGTGTATACTAGGGATGGGCCACAAAAGGCTACTAAGGTGCGCGTTATTGATGCCGTCGCCCCCACCGTTCGCCATTATCGACAAAACCCACAGACTTTCTGCCAAGAGGCCGTGATGTGGAAACGCTTGACACACCCAAATATTGTACCGCTCCTAGGCATCACTATCACTCCCCTACAACTCATTTCGAATTGGATGTCCGGTGGAGATTTTCCGGAGTACATCGAGAAGCACTCCAATGCTGACCGACTTGGACTTGTAGGAGATTCTCCTGTTGTGTTTATCCCACGCTAACTCCATTTACCAGTTATCCGACGTCGCCAAGGGCCTCTGCTACCTCCACTCCTCCAATGTGATTCATGGGGACCTCAAGGGAGTACGCGGCAGTTCTGAATATTGTCTAACCACTATACTAACGCCCAACCAGCCGAACATACTTGTCGACGAGTCCGGACATGCACGCATTGGGGATTTTGGCCTCGCTACGGTCGCTCGACCCTCGGACTCCTTGGGGAGCACCTCGCGCCAGCATGGTCACACGGCACGGTGGGCTGCACCGGAGGTCCTGAACGAGGGGACGTACAGCAAGGAAGCGGACATGTTCTCTTTTGCGATGGTCATGATTGAAGTACGTCACGGGTGATCTGCTGTGTAGTAGGGCATTGGCTTACCGTTGCTTCGCATTAATGTAGGTATTCAGTGGTACCGTTCCGTTCAGTAACGGTTCATCCGTCATGGCCATGTCGGCCATAACGCAAGGCAAGCGTCCGCCGCGACCAACCCATCCAACGTTTACAGAAAATTTGTGGGCATTGATGCAACGCTGCTGGGACCACAAGCCTCACTTGCGCCCGGAAGTTACAGAAGCCTTACAAGTTCTTCTCACCCCGTCTGTTTATCGTTTACTTTGACAATTGTACATCGGTTAACTCTGCTGCTTTCTCGCATGCAGTGAAGAACCCGCCTGGAAACTGCTGATCAGTCATACCCTCGCTATGTACGAACGCACCTCTCTGATCACGAGGATCTTCTCGGACTATGATCAAGTCAAGATGGTCGGACACCTCTCCGGAGACGATGCCCAGACCTTTATTGATATGATAGACGAGGTGAGTCTCTGCGCTCTTCTCCCTCCGAAGTTGACTCTGGCTCAAACTTCCGCACCCCGTCGGCCAGTCGCTAGATAGTCTTGCACCGCGGATTGCATGTCTAGCAGAAAGGCGATCGCTAGGCTTGTTGATGATCTAACCTCCCGTTTTCCAGGTGGGGTCGAGCCTCCCTCATAGACGAGCAGTGGTAGTGCACATCTGATGGCGGACGAAACCCGACCTTTTCCCGCGGGGTGGTCTACGTCTTTGGACCGTTCTGGCAGCGGAGGGGACCCCACCGTGTCATCCCTGTGGTGTAACACCAGCTCCGCGATGCGGGTAAACGCGTACATACAATTGGAAGTGATCGTACAGCACCGGGTCTGAGCAGTGTGGACTTCCATGATTTGCTGACGCGTTGCACAATTCACTCCCGCTATCATGTAACTCGCAAAAACCGATAATGCATCCAAAACAAACTATTCAGCCCAGTAAACGACGACTCCACAGACCACAAATCGAACAGAAGAATCAGGCCGCCACAAGGAATTGGGGCCGAATACTTTGGAAAACAGTCTATCGAAATTACACCTATTGTACTTGAAGGCGCAGACCGCGATTGTACCAGCACTCCAGCACTCCGAAAATATGGGGTTTCGTAAGTGTGCCACATGAGTGGCCACAAACGCAAGTCATAAATGGCCATGGCGCAGGTTGTCCGGTATATCAGGTGTGCGATAGCCCATACCGCATTCATCAGTACAATTGCCCCATGAATCAAGTGAGGCTGCTGGCGCCTATGCACCTTCTGCTCTCCACCCTGGTTGGAGGAGTTCCTCATGTCCCCACCCAGTCATCCGGGCTTGCAACGAGTCAGCTCCCTCGACAGGTCTTCACCTGACTTTCACGACCAACTTAGTAAAGTACTTGGTGGGGAGGAATATAAGCGATCCGTGCCAGAACTTCGACGCGACGACTCGGTGTGGCTTATTGACTATCTGGACAAGGTACGCTGTCCCGTCGCCATTCCCCACTCTCCACTTAAGCCGGTCTAGGCACTCGATGGTCTTGATCCTTCTTGTGACGCTTCCCGGGAATGTTTGCGCGAACTCAGAACTGTGTGCGGCACGAGCGCAACACTACCGACATCTTACACACTTTCTCATCACCTTCTCAAGATTCCTTCAGAACCGATCACCTCGGGAGGTTTTGGTGATGTGTACAAGGGGACCCTCGATGGTTTACCAGTTTGCATCAAACGTGTGCGGTTATGCACTAGCGATAAGTCAAGGAAGGCCACCAACGTGCGTTTTTAACGCTGTAGCTCTCAGGCTTTTCACTACTAATAAAGCTCACAGTACTTCTACCAAGAGGTCATAATATGGAAGCGCTTAAAACACCCGAACGTCCTACCCCTCCTGGGCGTTACTGATAACCCCGCCCAACTTGTTTCGAGTTGGATGTCTGGTGGGGACCTGCCGAAATACATCGAAGATCACTCTGGCACTGACCTACTTGCACTCGTGAGTATTCCCCCCTCCATTGTTCATCCTACGCTCACTCCCATTACCAGCTATCTGGCATCGCTCAAGGTCTCGAATATCTTCACGCATGCAATGTGATTCACGGGGACCTCAAGGGAGTAAGTGATCATTCTCAATCCTCACTGACCGTCGCATTGACACTCGGTTAGGAAAATGTCCTCGTGGACGGTTCCGGCCATGCACAGATAGCGGATTTTGGCCTCGCCACAGTCACTAAAAATCGGGATTCCACCAAGAGTGTCTCACGTCATGCCCACACCCCGCGATGGAGTGCCCCAGAGGTCTTTACGAAAGGGAAGCACAGCAAGGAAGCTGATATTTTCGCTTTTGCAATGGTCATGATCGAGGTATGCTACGGAAGATCCACTGAGTGTAGAGTTTTCACTCACTGTCGTCTCGGATCCAATCAGGTGTTCACTGGCGCGGTTCCGTTCAGTGATATGACATCTTTCATGGCCATGCTGGTCATAATGAAAGGTCAGCGCCCACCACGGCCAACCCATCCAGCCTTCACAGACGAGTTGTGGACGTTGATGCAACGGTGCTGGGATTCAGACCCGAATTTGCGTCCGGGAGTTTCAGAAGTCTTGCGGATTCTCCTCACCTGGTCAGTTCCTTATTTGTTCTAGCGATCATACACTTGTTGACTCCTTTTCTGTGTCCAGTGAAGAACCAGCCTGGAAGCGGTTGATCAACCGTACTCTCACGGCGCACGAGCTCACCCCTCTGATTGCAAAAATTCTTTCGGACGATGATCGGGTCGGGATAGTCAGACAACTCTCTGGGAATGATGCCCAGACATTTATCGATAGGATAGATGAGGTAAGCCCCTGTGCATTTTCATGTTCGAAGAACAAGTCATTTGACTTTGGATCAAATCCCCACATTTTGTCAAATAGGCATTGAACAACCTCGCACCAGAGATCCGCAGAGGTTGTCTGAACTACCTACGCAAGATCTGTGGCGACCAAGCCCTGCTCCCAAGATCGCTAGCAATTCCCCTTTGTTGCAACCTAAAGGAGAACCCGGTGTACCGTGGTAGATATTCGGACATGTGGGTGGGTGAACACAATGGTAAGGGGGTCGCAGCCAAGGTTGTGAAGGTATACTCATTCACTAACCTCGGGGAGATCAGAAAGGCAGGTTGCTGGTGGTTCTCTTGACTTCTTATGTGCATTAACGACTGACCGCGTCTCGTAGAGGCTCTGTGGGGAGGTTGTGATATGGAAGGCCCTCAATCATCCGAACGTGCTGCCGTTGTTAGGTGTTACAATGACCGAGAATCGGTTCGTGATGGTGTCGGAGCGGATGGGGAATGGGAACATAAATGAGTTCGTGAAGCGGAATATCGACGCGGATCGGCTGGCACTCGTGTGTCCTTTACCAGGGTTCCGTATCCATCTGCCACTGACGATCACACTGTTACTGTAGCTGGGAGACGCCACTAAGGGGCTGATCTATATGCATGATCAGGGGTTGATCCGTGGGAATCTCAGAGGGGTAGGTTTCCGGGCCCTTAGCCATCGCCCTGCACATACAACTCACCCAACCCCAAGATGAATATCCTGATCAACCACAATGGTAGCGCCTGTTTAGCAGGCTTCAGTCTACTCGCGGCGGTCTCTGACCTGCCGACCATCATATCCTCAACCGTAGAGAGTGGCATGGCTCGGTGGATGAGTCCAGAACGCCTCTCTCCGAAGGAGTTTGGTTTGGAGGACGGCCGTCCGACCAGGGAATCGGATTGCTATGCGCTAGGGATGACGATATACGAAGTCCTCAGCGGAGAGGTGCCATTTGCCCAAGAAGATATTGAGGTTATTGTCGCGTTCAAAGTTTTGCATGGTAAACGCCCCAACAGACCCCAAGAAACACAGGGGGGTTGGTTTACAGATGGGCTATGGGAAACGCTGGAACTTTGTTGGAAACGTCAACCGGGTGACCGACCAGGTCTCGACACCGTACTCCAGAGGTTGCAAGGCGTTATGCAACCAATCAGGCTTCCTCCTGCCACCACGAACGATTCGGGTATGCCTTCTTTCTTTTATCCCAGGCTCATCGTTAATTCTCCTTACGATGTGACAGGACTGCGGATTACACACGGTTATACCGGACTCCCAGCCCCGCCACTCTCTACACCCCCCCAATGCAACTATGGCCTCGACGACCTCGCAACACGACGGCCAACCCCTGTATCCGCCAAGAAGAAATAATCCGAAGGAGGAACGGACTGCTGGGGGGTTCACTAGCGCTATCCGGAAAATCTTCAGAGCCACCTCAAGGGGGCTGCAGGCCTTGGTATGTTGGTAGACCAGGCGATACCCGGCGACGCACTCCATACTACATAGTCCACGTACTTAATGCAAAGGAGTTTAAATTGTTCATTTGACGGATGCAACACGAGGATCTATCGACCTGACGAGCGGCGCGATCATACGTGGCAAGCCTACGAAGAGAGAGAAAGATAAGGGTGAGGCAGGTATGTAAAACGTGGGACGAAAGAAAGGAGGGGTGGCAGATTAGAGGTTAGATACCAATGTCCTTTTTCTCCGAGTTCACCCTATCACGCTATCATATATCACCTATCACCGGCGGTGGTAGATCTCAACAACACCCGTTCCGCCGGCAATCTGGCGAGCCACACCATTGAATCAAATAGCACCGGTCGTGTTCACCTTCCGGTACAATGTTTTTTTTCTTCATGTTCTGATTTATCCTGCTGTTCGTAAAATAGTACACGAACAGCAAACATCTAGCACACAGCTACTCGCATCAACCACATAAGAAAGGAATATAGAAAACCGAATCCAGAGGGTATCCTTCGCGAAGTGTCCAGGGAAAAAGGGTGCCGTGAGGGAAAGGGAAGGTGAGGAATAGAGGCCAATAGCCAATGAGGGAAAAAGCCGTGCAGCCTACGTAAAAAGCCCTACGAGCAGCTTAAGGCGTGGCAAGGTAGGGGCGGAGGGGAAGGAAATCTTGAGGTGGGCTTTTGATGCGTCGAGGGCGGATTCTTGGAGGTTCCTTCCGATACAATGTGACGCCTCCTGTAAAGTCGACGAACTTGAAGATGATCCTGGGGGTCTGATCTTCGGTAACGGGGTTAGGCTGGACCAAGAATTGCATGGAATCGACATCTGCAACAGGAGGTCAATTATATGGGCGTCATGGAGGCGAGAAAACAACCGTACCTTTGCTGGAAGGATCCTAGACATGGTACCAATCCATGGTGGCGATAGGTTTTGGGGAATGTTTGGAAGAAAGGTCGAGCCGCGAACGTAGGTGGAGATGCCATCAGCCATGACTCCAGGTGTGCTTCAGGGTTCCAATGTTGTGGACGAGGAAGCTGAGGTCTTAGGGGAAGATCGTGTGTGACCACGAGGCACTTCGATCTTGTTGTAGAAGCCCTCGGAGCCGAATTTAGATTTGTAGTTTGGTGTGCGGGGGATACTGGTCTCGACGCCACAGAGAATAGTTACGGGTGAGTGACGAAAGTAGAAGGTAAACAAGAGGGAAGAGCTCACTTTTGGACATGTGCCTCGATGACCCGGCCATTAGCATTGACGGAAGCGTTCCAAAGCTGGTTCACGGGGTCCCAAATGAGATGATTATCCGCAACCGGGTACTTGAAACTTCTGTTCCCACTTTCATTGTATGTGAAGGTGTCACGTACGACGTTGCGACAGAATGTTCCGTTCGGAAAATACGCCCAACCAACGAACATCTGGTGCGAAACATCGCCGGAAGCTACGGAAAAACTCGCGCTCGGAAAGGGTGGCAATGGAGAAATAACATGAACGACGCCTTTTTGTTCCCCGGTGGAGTCGTCAATAGGTACGCGAGCCTATATAGATGCGCGGAGACAGTGATAGATCGGCGGACGTTCGGATGGCACGCGTAGCCAAGGGAGGGCCCCTATTGGAGACTCGTTTTGTAAAATTGGATTCAGGGCACGACCGCCCCTGAGGGGGAAGCGAGTGCAATCAGTACGTGAGAGGAAAGACAGCTGGCCAGAGACCGACCTGCGGGATGTATCCAAAGGTCCCGAACAACTGCGTGAGGCCCCGTTCATGCAGAAAAGCGACGTTCAGGACAAAGCTGAGGGGTTTTGAGGACGATGCAGACGCCTCGCATTAGATCACTTGACGTCTTCTGCCGACTCGAAATTCGCGAAGAGGTGTTTTCAGGGACGCGAAATCCGTGGCCTGGAGATGTGGTAGTACTCGTTGACTATCGTTGTGTAGAACGCCGGCGACGCGGTCACAACGACGCGTAGCTCACCGTCCTTACAGCCGACCAATCTACTTATATGTAGCCACACATTCCAAAGGTTCCGGATTCCGGATTCCGATGCATCGGGCACCGCGCTCATTCTGAACCGGCTTTCGGGGTGGTCGTTCGGGGTGACTGGGAACGCGTGACACCCCGGCTACGTGCAACCAGCTGTGACAGATGTGACAATCAGTGTCGCATGCCGCATGCGACAAGAAAAACGCCTCGTCTTCATACCGAGCGTAAAATACTGGCTAATAGAAATAACAGAGTACAAACCCGGGATGTTGCGTTTGTGTTCTTTTTTGTTCAGCGTAATCGATTTTCGAGCGATGCCGACGATATACGACGGGCCGAACGGAATAGAGTGAAGCACCAAGGAACAACAATGCCAAATAAATACCCGGATGCTGTGCTGCTGCGGCACTCGAGAAACGTTTTATTTTTTATTTTTTAAACATCCGCCTCATGGATAGGGTGAGGCAGTTGGCGCCTACGCACCTTCCGCTTTCCGCCCCCGTTAGAGGTGTTCCTCATGTCCTCACCCAGTCCCCCGGTCTTGCAACAACTCCGCCGCCTCGACAGGTCTTCACCCGACTTCCAGGACCGACTCAGCAATGTGCTCTATGGGGAGGAGTATAGGCGATGTGTTCCGAACCTTCAAGGCGATGATTTGGCGTGGCTTGTTGACTATCTGGACCAGGTACCCCATCCCATCGCTATTCCCAACTCCCCACTCAAGCCAGCATAGACACTCGATGGTCTCGATCCTTCCGGTGCCACTTCCCGGAAGTGTCTCCGCGAACTCAGGAGCATGTGCGGTACTAGCGCGACACTTCCACCATCATACACAATTTCTTCCCACCTTCTCAACATTGGTCCCGACCCGTTCGCCTCGGGAGGTTATGGTGATGTGTACAAGGGGACCTTCAGTGGTTCACTGGTTTGCATCAAACGCGTGCGGGTGTACACTAAGGATAACCCAAAGGAAGCCACTAAGGTACTTTTTTAATGTCGTAGCCTCCACTGTTTACCATCGCTAACGAATCCCACAGGCCTTCTGCCAAGAGGCCGTGATGTGGAGACGGTTGACACACCCAAATGTTTTATCCCTCCTCGGTGTCACTATTACTCCCCCCCAGCTCATTTCGAGGTGGATGCCTGGTGACCTGCCGTATCACATCAAGAAGCACACCGATGCTGATCGCCTTGGACTCGTAGGCGTCCTCCCCCCGTTGTTTGTTCCACGCTCACTTTCATTACCAGCTATCTGACGTTGCTAAGGGCCTCGAATACCTCCACACTTGCAATGTGATTCACGGGGATCTCAAGGGAGTAAGTGGTTATCTCAATCTTCGCTGACCGCCGTATTGACACTCGACCAGGCAAACGTCCTCGTGGACGAGTTCGGTCATGCACGCATCGGGGATTTCGGTCTCGCCACAGTCACTAAAAGCCTTAGTTCCACCCAGAGCGTCTCAGGTCAACATGGCCACACTCCGCGATGGTGTGCCCCGGAGGTCCTGACGCAAAGGGCATACAGCAAGGAGGCCGATATTTTCTCTTTTGCGATGGTCATGATCGAGGTACGCTATGGATGATCCACTGAGTGTAGAGTTCTAACTCGCTGTCGCCCCGTATCAACCCAGGTATTCACTGGCGGGATTCCGTTCAGTGACAGTTCATCTCTCACGGCCATGTTGGCCATAGCGCAAGGTCAGCGCCCATCACGGCCAACCCATCCGACATTTACCGACATGTTGTGGACATTGATGCAACGCTGCTGGGATCCCGAGCCTCACTTGCGACCAGAAGTTTCGGAAACCTTGCAAATTCTCCTCACCCCGTCAGTCTCTTGTTTGTTCCGGCGATCGTACGTTCGTTGACTCCTCTTTCTCATGTGCAGTGAAGAACCAGCTTGGAAGCGGCTGATCAGCCATTCCCTCACCGCGCACGAGCGCATGACCCTGGTCGCAACAATTTTTTCCGACCATAACCAGGTTGAGATGGTCAGACAACTCTCTGGAAACGATGCCCAGAGCTTCGTCGATATGATAGATGAGGTAAGCCCCTGTGCATTCCCACGTTCAGCGAACAAGTCATTTGGCCTTGATTGAAACCCCCACATTTTGTTGAATAGGCACTGAACAGCCTCGCACCAGAGATCCGCAAGGGTTGTCTGAACTATTTACACGGGGTTTGTGGCGAACAAGCCCTGCTCCCAAGATCACTGGAAATTCCACTTTGTTACGATCCAACAGAGAACCCGGTTCATCGTGGTACACATTCGGACGTGTGGAAGGGTCAATACAATGGCAAGGAGGTCGCAGCCAAGGTTGTGAGGATACACTCATTCAGTGACTTCGGGGAGATCAGAAAGGTAGGTTGCTGGTGGTGGTCTCAACTTCTTATGTGCATTAACGACTGACCGCGTCTCGTAGAGGCTCTGTGGGAGGGCTGTGGTATGGAAGGCCCTACATCATCCGAACGTACTGCCGCTGTTAGGTGTGACAATGACTGAGGATCGGTTCGTGATGGTGTCAGAATGGATGGGGAATGGGAACATCAACGAGTTTGTGAAGGAGAATCTCGATGCGGATCGGCTGGGACTTGTACGTTCTTCACCCGAGGTTCCCGTATTCATTTATTACTGATGACCATACAATTACTGTAGCTTAGGGAAGTTACTAAGGGGCTGATCTATATGCATGACCAGGGGTTAATCCTTGGGGATCTCAAAGGGGTTGGTTTCTGGGTCTGTAGCCATCATCCTGCATGCAGCTCACTTAACCCTAAGGTGAATATCCTGGTCGACAATAATGGCCACGCCTATTTAGCAGGCTTCAGTCTACTCGCGGCGCTCTCTGACCTGCCGACCATCATATCCTCAACCGTAGAGAGTGGCATGGCTCGGTGGATGAGTCCAGAACGCCTCTCTCCGAAGGAGTTTGGTTTGGAGGACAGCCGTCCGACCAGGGAATCAGATTGCTATGCGCTAGGGATGACGATATACGAAGTCCTCAGCGGAGAGGTGCCATTTGCCCAAGAAGATATTGAGGTTATTGTCGCGTTCAAAGTTTTGCACGGTAAACGCCCCAACAGACCCCAAGGAACACAGGGGGGTTGGTTTACAGATGGGCTATGGGAAACGCTGGAACTTTGTTGGAAACGTCAACCGGGTGACCGACCAGGTCTCGACACCGTACTTCGGAAGTTGCAAGGTGCTACGCAACAAATGAGGCTTCCTCCCGGTTTGTGCGAAGATGTGGAGGCAGGCTCCAATGACCAATCTGACCCCACAACGAGCGATTCGAGTATGCCTTCTTTGTTTTATCCCAGGCTCATCGTTGATTACCCTTGCGGTATAATAGAACCGCGGATTACACGCGACGACAACGGACTCCCGAGTCCATCGAAAACGGGCAGTCGGGAGGAGGAACGGATCGTTACAAGGCTGACTCGCAGTATCCTGAGGATCCGCAAGGTTACCACAACAAAGCTCTGTGGGCTTTGATGTATTGATAAACCGGACAATACTCGGCGGCCCACTCCATACTACCTATTCCATAGACCTAATTGACACGAAGGGGACCAAATTATTCATTGGCGGATGCAAAACGTTCAGCCCAAAGTTTCGGTACCCAAGTATTGACATTATTGTGTAGGTGCAACACGAGGATCTGTTGCCTGACGAGCCACGCGATCGTACGCGACAAGCCTAAAGGCCCACGGTGTACTAACGAAGAGAGAGAAAGGTAAGAGTGTGAGGCAGGCATGTAAAACGGGGGACGAGAGAAAGGGAGGATGAAAATTCTGTGGTACTGGGACGAATGGATGCAGATTCTCTGAAAGAAACGGTCTGCTTGCACGAAAGAGAGACACTGGATACGTGAAGGTATATACCTCGTTGAACGCCTACACTTGGCGGATAAGAGGGGTGGCTTGGGTGCATATCAGGACTTATCGACGGGCTGCGGGGGATCCTTGAACGGTACTGGTCGGCCGACAACGATATGCAAGGCTCCTGACGAAGGGTGTAATTTCAGCAGCTGTGGACATCTGGGATTCGTCTGTCGCATCCTTCTCATCAGGAATTATATCGGGGTTGATTCCAGTTGAGACAACGGTGGCCGGTCCATCCTAGGTGACCGCGAAACCAGGCTCCGACCTTAAACGAGCCAAAAGGTCCCTTCTCCGAATACACGACCCCGCTTCCTAACCGCAAGTACACCACAGCCTTGAACGCTCTCGCAGCCTCATCCGTGTCAACGAGTTTCACTTTAGAGGTTGTCCCTGCTGTGGACTACTCAATTTTCCGTACAACGCGGGTATCTCACGGATGGTCTCAACAGGGGTGTCATATGGAATGTTGTTGACGAGCATGACGGTATCAGAGCGGTGAGCGTGACCAGAGCCGGCAACGGTAGAGGGAATCGAGGAGCGTCCCTTGAGATTCGATATGCATGTTGGTCTCATTGATGGTGCGGATTTACACCAATGCTAGTTCGATCATTGCGGCGGCGCTTTCGGACTCGGGATTCAACAGGGGGGATTTTGATATATTCGTCATTACCACTGAAGGGACCACGGCATCGCTCTGGAGGCATGATAATCAGTAATCCGTAATCCGCGGGGTTAAGAGTAATGCAGAGGAATCCCAACTCATATTCAAGTATAAGACACCCCGACTAAAATCCTTCCCAGCGCCGCCCCCCTCTGCCCATCGAGAACGTAAGGATGTCACCGACAAAACTCGCACTTGGAAAGGGTTGACGATGAGGAAGTAAAGATAACATGGACGACGTCTTTTGGTTCATTGGTAGAACCGTCGGTAGATGCGCGGAGGCGGTGGTAGGTTGGCTTCGAGTGACACGCGTATGCGACGCAGGATTTCCCTGTTTTGTGAATTCGATTTAAAACACGATCCCACCTACGGAGGAAACGAGTGCAATCAGTATTTGAAAAGAAAGACAACCGACCAGAGACTGACCTACGGGATCCCTCCAAGGGCTTTGAATAACTCCGTAAATTACTCGACCATGTAGGAGCAAGCAACCCTCGGAACAAAAAGCTGAGCAACTTTGAGGATGGTACCTCCCGCTGGATCACTCGACGCGGCTATTGCCAACTCGAAATTGACGAAGTGTTTTCAGGGACGCGAAACCCATGATTTAGGGACGGAGTAACAGTCCTTGAGTGTTGTCGTGTAGAATGCCGGCGACGTGGTCTTGTATCTTCAGTGTCGTTGCGGTTTGGGAAGAAACCATGCGGTGGTGGTGGTCAGCCCCTCCATCCACTGGGCGTTTCTCTTCACCGTGATGATGCAAAGTCTTGCAACGATCCCAATGATTCCCCATACGCTCCACCAATCCCTACCTGCACGGCAACACCTTGTGCTCCAGATCGGCTCTACAGGGGCGTCAACCATCAACTAGCAAAGGCGGTTAAACGCGCATTACTTGGCGGGTTTGAAAAGGTCCGGTCCAGCTCAGTTTTGTATGATTACCCTCGATTGCACTATCTCACAGCGATATCGTTCATAGTCCTTGCAACTGACCAACCCAAATCTCTTCGTGACTCGCACGAAGGAAGAGACCCTTGCCAGGATTTCCCCAGTCCCCACCACTCCGTCTGAAGTGTCCAGCCGCCCCGCAGCGACCAAAGACGTGCGGGGCTTGGTGGGTGTACTCCCATAGGCACCGACCATAGTAAGATATGACCATGGTACGGATCGTCCGGTGTAGCTGGTCCGCGTCAGTTCGTGGTCACGCATCGTGGATCGGGTTTTTTTTATTTTTAAAATTCTGTTTATCCTGCTACGTGGATCGGGTGATTCTGGCGCCTCACACACCTTATATAAATCAGAACTTAATAAAAAAAACACCTTCTAAAAAACACCTTCTAATCAGCCGCTCATCACCTCGGTTGGTGTTCCTTATGTCCTCGCCCAGTCTCCCGGTCTTGCAACAACTCCTTCGCCTCGACAGCTCTTCATCCGACTTTCAGGACCAACTCAGCAACTTACTTCATGGGGGGGAGTATAGGCAATGTGTGCCAGAGCTTCAAGACGATGACGTGGCGTGGCTTGTTGACTATCTGGACAAGGTACGCTGTCACGTCGTCATTCCCCACTTTCCGCCCAAGCAGTCCTAGGCACTCGATGTCCTCGATTCTTCCTGCGACGCTTCCCGGAAGTGCCTGCGCGAACTTAGAAGCGTGTGCGGCAAGAGGGGAACACTACCGGAATCGTACATACTTTCTCGTGACCTTCTCGACGTTGGTCCGGACCCGTTTTCCTCCGGAGGTTACAGCGATGTGTACAAGGGAACCCTCGATGGTTCAAGTGTTTGCATCAAACGCGTACGGGCACGCCATAGGGGTGATCCAAAGAAGGCTGCCATGGTGTGCTTGTAACCTCGTAGCTTTCACTGTTCGCCATCGCTAACGAAACTCACAGACCTTCTGCCAAGAGGCCGTAATATGGAAGCGCTTAAAACACCCAAATGTTTTACCGCTCCTGGGTGTCATTATCACTCCCATCCAGCTCGTTTCGAATTGGATGCCTGGTGGTGACCTGCCGGACTATATCGAGAATCATGCCGATGCTGACCGCCTTGGACTCGTAAGCATCCCCCCGTTTTTTTATCACACGCTCACTTCCATTATCAGCTATCTGATGTCGCTAAGGGTCTTGAATACCTCCACACTTGCAGTGCGATTCACGGGGACCTCAAGGGAGTAAGTGGTTGCTCTCAATAATTGTTTACTGCCGCATTGACACTCGGTCAGATAAATGTCCTTGTGAGCAAGTCCGGTCATGCATGCCTCGCGGATTTCGGCCTCGCCACGGTCATTAAGGGCCTGGATTCCATTCCGGGCACCTCAGGTCCCCATAGCTACACCCCACAATGGAGCGCCCCGGAGGTCTTGAGCCAGACGGTGCACAGCAAGGAAGCCGATATTTTTGCTTTCGCAATGGTCATGATCGAGGTGCATCACGGATGATCCACTGCGTGTAGAGTTTTGACTCACTGTTGTTTTGGGTTAAATCAGGTGTTCACCGGTGCAATTCCGTTCAGAGACAAAGAACCACTCGCGGCCGTGTGGGCCATAACCCAAGGCAACCGTCCGTCACGGCCAACTCATCCGATTTTCACAGACAAGTTGTGGGTACTGATGCAACGCTGCTGGGACCGCGATCCGTGCTTGCGCCCAAAAATTTCAGAAGCCTTGCAGATTCTCCTCGCCCCGTCAGTCTCTTGTTCGCTCCGGCGATCATACATTTTTTGAAACCTCTTTCCTGTGTCCAGTGAAGAGCCAGCCTGGAAACAGTTGATCAGCCACACCCTCGCCATACACGAATGCATCTCATTGATCACAACGATTTTCTCAGACGACAACCAGGTTGAGATGGTCAGACAACTCTCTGGAAATGATGCTCAGACCTTTATCGACAGGATAGATGAGGTACGCCCCGCACAATTTTATTCAATGGACAAGTTGATCGACTTGGATTGAACCTCCATTTTTGTCGGTCAGTTATTGGATAACCTTGCACCAGAGATCCGCAGGGGTTGTCTGAGCCACTTGCACAGAATTTGTGGTGACCAAACCCTTCTTCCAAGTTTGCTACAGGTTCCGCTTTGTTACAATCCAGCGGAGCCCCCAGCACGCTCTGGTGAACATTCCTCGGTGTGGAAGGGCCAATATAATGGCAAGGAGGTTGCAGCCAAAGTTTTTTCGGTGTCTCTAATGGACCTTGGGCAGATTAAAAGAGTGGGTTCCTGGTGGTGCTCTCGGCTTCTTCAGTGTACTAACAACTGACCACGCCTCATAGAGGTTCTGCAGGGAGGTTGTGACATGGAAGGCTCTCCATCATCCAAATGTGCTATCGCTGTTAGGCGCGACGATAAGTGAGACCCGGTTCGTGGTGGTATCAGAGTGTCAGCGCGTTTGCTGTCATGAAGAAAACCCCGTTTAAAAATTTATAAATCAACAAAAATACAACACAGTCTCAGTACTTCGACGACCAACTCGAACATCACACTCCTTTCCTTTTCCTTTCCCCTCCCCTCTTACGACACACGATGCATAAAGACAAGAAAAGAAGACAATCATATTGGTACACTAGGGTCAATTGCCCTCCACATCCGATACGCGAGTACTCTAGTCATCATTAAGGTTCCCCTCGAAGTCATGGACATCTCCCTGGTCCTCGGCAAGAACACTCTCGGCTACTTCCTCAGCCAAGGTCCCTCCTTCCGAAATTCCAGCTCCACCCGATTCCTCGACCGTCTCCATGAGATTTGAGCGCGCAAGAAGCAAGAGTTGTTGGATCTGGATCTGATCCATCACTTGACTCAACGACTCGAGAACTTGCCGGATCATCAAGCCTCTCTGGCTCGAGTGAAGAACGACTGCTCTCAGCTCCTGAGCATTCATCGTCCGCCTCTCTTCCACAACTACTTCTCGCAACACGCCCAGTTCTTCTTGCTCGAAGATAGTTGGAACGGAATGCCTCTGATGAGGGAAGACCGCGGAGTTGTCCTTTGAAGTAGTTCGAACGGACGTAAGGATGGTACTTGGCCAACGGAAGAGTCCCAGCTGAGCGGATGCAACGTTGCCCACTCACAGAAGACCCTAGGATAGGTTGCTCATCAAGGACCCGCGTCATCAATTCGAACTCCTCTTGAGTTACGATGGGAAGAACCTCCTCTTCCTGATGAAGCGGCGACATCGACCTTTCCTCGGCGGAAGAACTCAAACTTTCTTCTTCCTCTTCCTCCATCGGCGCATCTGTTGGTACCTCGGCGGAACTGGCATCCTGGGTTCAGATGTTTAGTCCAGAAACAAACGGACTGGACTAACCCCCTGAACCTACCTGGTTCACAGTCACTTCCACCTCACCCATAGGCACCATCAAGATCCTGCCCGCTCCAGCCAAGGGCGCATCATGATACGACGAATCTGAGGAGTATTCCAACCCCGACTCCTCAGTGGGAACCTCGACCGACTGCTACTAAGAGTCAACGTTGTGGTTAAGGTCACAACAAGAAGACTCTTACCTTGTCACCACAGGTACAGAGTTTGCTCTGCATGTGCCCCACCAGATTTGTCAAGTCGTCAAGCCTCCCTTCCAGAGCCTCGATCCTCTGAGCGTCCACGGCGCTGTTCGACTCGAAAAAGGCGACGTCTGTCTGCAAGGACTCTATCAAGTTCAGCTGAGCCCTCCGTCCCTGCTCCAGCTCATGAACTCGAAACAAGACCTTGCTATAGTCATCTTCGAAGCTCTTGATCATCGCCTCGTG
>Ga0307517_10000898_pt1 | contig 50489 bp, 50 predicted proteins | sample 23_EM_MG_FD_194515 | JGI IMG/M metagenome (GOLD analysis project Ga0307517, IMG submission 194515) | Populus trichocarpa ectomycorrhiza microbial communities from riparian zone in the Pacific Northwest, United States - 23_EM | ecosystem: Host-associated > Plants > Roots > Unclassified | place... | reverse complement strand
AGGAACGAAGCGTGCGAAAGGTTCAGATGGATACTGGGTTTCAGATTTCTTTATTTCTTCTTAGGGTTTTTTCATTCTCTCTTTATATCATCATCTTCATGTATTCACTTGGCTTTGCAAAAATTGGGTACTGTTACATGTCTACGGTGGGGAAAACAAACTCTAAAAAAAAAGAAAAAGCCCTTGCTGACTCTTGGTATAATAAATCCCATGTTACACAACTTAACTCAGTTATGGGGCCATTGAGAAAGGGGGGGATGCGGTACGGGACCCCCTTTTCTAATTCCCCCTTCTCCGGATTCTTCCAGTTGAACTGATGCAAGAGGTCATGGCGGGTCACTCGATGGTGTGTCGCTGGTGATTAGTTATGGGGCTGGTGGTGGTGAGGACAGCGCTCCCGGGTAAGGTGAATGGGTGGTTTTGATGATTTGGTGAATTATCATTTTTAGAGGTGGAGGGGAGGGTGTCACTGGTCCCTTTTTTTGGAAGAAAGGAATCCGATTCAGATGGGGTTGTGGACTGTGAGGTTCCTAGGCGAGGATCATTGGACTATCTTCGCTTCCGGGAGAAGTATTGATTGTTTTGAGTATTGTGCCTTTTGGGTCTGCGCATTCTTGGCTACTGGTTTATTCGGATTCTGTGCTTCCGCTGGATGGATTAATAAATGAATGGGTGAATGAATTCTCGGGATTTTTTCCAGCTCATCTTTTGGCGGTTGAATTGTCTGCAGTACACAATTTCAGCTAGTTTTCACAGAGTATTTATTCTATGCTGCCAGTGGCTTCGGGAGAGGATTCCTGCGGTGAGGGCAGGCATTGGTCTGTCCTAATCCTACTAGGTATCCCCCTCCCTCTCACAGCTATCTTCTTCTCTTGGGGACTTTAACGTAATGGCGATATTATACATACTGTACCTAGGAGCGCGAGCTGAGCATTGTCCCCGGACTCGAGCCAACTTGTAAGCTATGGCGAGTGTTGATAAGTTGGGTTGCTTAAGCTCTCTCCGGGAAAACCCATGCATGATTTTAGTTGGATTGTTGAACGCTCTCTTAAAAGCCCGGGTGTATTTTTAGTATAGTACATCTTTTCCGACAATCCTTCAATTACAACCGAGTGCGATCTGGTGACTTTGAGAACCTCGAAAAGTACTAATAGGCCATGCACAAGGATCACAATTCCACAAAAATGCATATATTAAAACGGACCGGTAATAAAAATGTTTATCCAATTATCTATAGAACTATTACCTCCCCAACCAATCTAAATTCCTCAACTCATTCCCCACAATTGGCCCACTCAAATTAAAAAACATGACATCTCCCACCATACAGTGCATCACACCACTGCCTCCGCCAGAAAATCATAGAGTAAAAACTCTCATATTTTAACAATCCACACGGATACTGCCGATCTTAGAGGGGTAAACGGAGCAAGTATTGGACAACAGCGCTCCGGTTTCAGGGGTCCCGCTGCAGTTAATGTTACCACCGGGGAACGTGTAGACTTAATGGAGCCCATCTCGTTAGCCTGATTCTAGAAATCTCACTTCATGCAGGTCTAGGGAGGGGACTTACTCTTGCAGCCCTGGATGCTTTGTGCCGCGGATACTCCGGTTCCGAAGCGCTCGGTGATGTTAATGCATTGAGATCCTGGAGTCTGTGGACCGCTGAGGACATCGCGAGGGGAATTCTGGCACGAAGCGTCGCTGAAAGGGTGGAATTCCCAGGTTGGATCACCAGCTTGGGTTTCGGTGCTGGGGTCTGCTTGGGTGCTAGGGTCCGTTTTGATACTGGGGTCCGGCACCTGAGCAGGAGCTGCGAGTGCGGTGGCCACGAAGACGGAAACAGAGAGGAAGGTGGTGAATTGCATTTTTAGTGATTGAGGGCTAAGTAGGGGGTTTTTTTTTCGAAAAGTAGGCTGTTGTGGGAATTGTATCTTGGACTCTGTCTGGTTGTGGGAAGTTATCCAGGGGAGCGGATTCCTTGAGGTTTATATGTTGTCACCACTGGTGATGTCTGCGGAAGTCTAGGGCTATGAGTGAGAGCCCATGCTTGGTTTTTTCACTAGTCGGGCCCTAGCCATCGCAATCCGAGACAAATCACCCCGAGAAGAATAATGTCTTCCAGACTCGGTATAGTTTATTTAAGTTTAGCCCGCTGCATCTCATTAACTTGTATTCGTAATTTTATTAATTCACTCTATCAAGCATTCCGGTTTATCTCGGTGACTTCCGTTGCGCATCCCGACAGTGGGTTCAACGAGTTTTTACGGTATGGGTACCGGTAGTTGGGATAGAATTCAGGACGCGCGGTCATGTGTGTTAGGATCTAGAATGGCATGTGAGAAACACCTGAAACCAGGGATTAGAAAAATATGTTGTTGATTATCTGTGCCCATCTGAGCCCCATACTAAATTGGTACTCGAATGTTTGGGCAGTGTACTAGTACAGTACTTGTACTTCTTACCTTTTCTTTCATATTAGGATCCCACTACAAAGGCTTGTCCCACAATGGGGTGCATAACTCAAGACTAAGTGATGACCAGCCATTCTATATATCTCACTACATACCAGTCCGACCCCTCCAATGAAGAGAACGCCCCTTCAACCTTGAATACAGAAGGAAAAAGAATTAATGGCTGTGAGAGCCTGTGAAATGGATGCTTTGAGGTGTATAGTCAGTAGTGATTATCCCGCAAGAGTATTCAATACCCGTTTTTTTTTCACAGTGGTTACCCCAAACTATTTGCTGCCGCACAAGCAGGCAAGTAGCGCCCGGAGGTTAAAACTACACCAGTCTACTAAGTTTCACAATCATCTTGCTCCTATATATTATCAAGAAGCTCCATGTGGGTAAGGCTGGATCTGAACACCCTTCTTACTATTAGGGTTAACGTACTCTCCATCTATGACTGACATCCCTCGAAGCTTGTCCCACTACAGTCGCACCCAGCTATAACGAAGGCCAAAAATTGGGTTTTTCGTCCGTTATAGCGAGCTTTCGAAAGAAATCCCCCACAGCGGGGGCAATTTCTATGGGATTAGGGATGTGAATTCCAAGAGGGTTCATTCGTAATAGCGATGTTCCCCTTATAAGCGGTTCGTTATAGCAGGGTGCCACCGCATACTAATCATGCGCACCGTCTAGTAACAAGGGGTGGCAGCAACTATTCGCAGTCAGTAATTACTTTGTTGTATTGCTGTATGCAATGAAGCCAAAAACCGACTGTTGCACTATCCCTGGAACAATCCGAAACAGCGAGGTTTTTCCCCAGGTACGCTTACCGGTCAACTGCCAGGAGAGATGTTTTCGTACAAGACAGGGATTATATTGGGCAACGATCCTGTCTTGTACGAAAACACCCCCCCAGGCACTCTTGTACTCCAGATCGGCTTGATACAGCTCCCTTGAGATAGAATCAGTATGAGTTGTGGAGGATCAGTCAGCGGCTAACTATTTCTACCACGAGTATGGGCTTTTTAACGTTCAAATGACTCAGCATCATCATCAGAGGAATTAATCTCCAACAAACCATACTCGGAGACTCCTAAAACAGGATTAGCGTGCTGGCTACGAATTTCACCGTTTCAAACTACACAAGGTACCAGTAGAGCACTGCCCCAGAGAGTATCTTTTTAAAAAACACCCTGCGATATTCAATCCATAGCGGTCACAACACCGCAGTACGCAAACCTCGCCTATTGACCTAGGGTTTCGGTACACATAAATGATTTTGTGGCAAAAAGTTCGGAGAAGTATGATATCATACCACGGATGGCTAAATGGTGATTACGACTCTTTAATCAATTTCGATCCATGGATTCTAAATTCCGCCCCATGCCGGCAGCTGAGAAATGCTTGTTTTCTTGAAGACTTTGACGGGAAGGAAAACTAATTTTTAGAGCCTTTTCCCCTTGTAAACGCTCTCTATCGTTCCCTGTGGAGTGACAACTTGAGCATGGGAAATAATTCACGAAGAGTTATGTGATGTTTTTTTTTGAATCTAGGGAAAGAACTTGGTCGCTGATATCAATCCTCTCGTGAGAGAATTTCTCTCAATACTCACCGATTGGGCCACAATTGGCTGCGCGTCTATGTTTGCTTGAAAGGGTTTTTTGCACCAACTAGCTATGAGATGACACTAGGTAATCTAAACATATTGTTCAAACCCCAATCCAACATGACAGGTGCCCAGTCCATTCCGAGCAGAGTAGGACGCACTCTACTGCTCGCACACTGCTCCTGGACCTTCGGTATTGGTTCTAGCTATGTACACAGCCTTTACCTGGCAGGCACAACTTGCGGTGTCTAAAAGATGGAGGATTCGACAGGAAAAACACCCACAATCTAATCAGCACAGAACGAACAAACGACTTATAAAAAACATACCTGCATCGGGTAATATAGTACTGTGTCATGTCTATAGTAGGGAAAACAAACACCAAAAGGAAAAAGAAAAAGCCCTTGCTGACTATTGGTATAATAAATCCCATGCTACACAGCTTAACTCAGTTATGGGGCCACTGAGAAAGATGGGGGTGCGGTACGGGATCGGCTTTTCTAGTTCTTCTCTCTTCGGATTTTTCAAGCTGAGCTAAGGTGCGGAAGTCATGGCGGGTCACTCGATGGTGTGTCGCTGGTGATTAGTTATGGGGCTGGTGGTGGTGAGCGGGTAAGGTGGATGAGTAGTTTTGACAATTCGCTGATGCATCATTTCTAGAGGTGGAGGGGGAAGGGGGGCTATGAAGTGTAACTCGTCCCTTTTTTTTCAGAGGAAAGGAATCCGATTCAGCTGGGGTTGTGGACTGTGAGGTTCACAGGCGAGGATCACTGGACTATGTTCGTTTCCAGGGAAGTATTGGTTTTTTTTGAGTATCGTGCTTTTTCGGTCTGCACATTCTTGGCTACTGGTTTGTCCGGGTCCTGTGCCTTCGCTGGCTGGCTGGCTGGCTGAATTAATGAATGGATGAATGAGTTAGTGAATGCATTCTCGGAATTTTTGCCAGCTCATCTTTTGGCGGTTGAAATGTCTGCAGTACACAATTTCAGCTAGTTTTCACAGAGTATCTACTCTATGCTGCCAGTAACTTGGGGATTCCTGCGGTGAGGGAGGGCATTGGTCAAATGTCCTGATCCTGCTGGGTATCCCCCTCCCTCTCACAGCTATCTTCTTTTCTTGGGGGCTTTAACTTAATGGCGGTACTATACATACCCAGGAGCGCGAGCTGAGCATTGTCCCCGCACTCGAGCCAACTTGTAAGCTATAGCGAGTGTTGATAAGTTGGGTTGCTTAAGCTCTCTCCGGGAAAACCTATGCATGATTCTAGTTGGATTGTTGACCGCCCTTAGAATCCCGGGTGTATTTTTAGTATAGTATGATACATCTTTTCCGATACTCCTTGGCTACAATCAAGTGCGATCAGGCGACTTTGGGAACCTCAAAAGCAGCAATAGACCATGCGTAAGGGTCACAATTCCACAAAAATGCATATCTCAAAATGGACCGGTAGTAAAAATATTTATCCAATTATCCATAGAACTATCACCTCCCCAATCAATCTAAATTCCCCCACTCATTCCCCAAAATTGACCCAATCAAATTATAAAAAACATGACATCTCGCACCATACATCACACCACTGCCTCCACCGGAACACTATAGAGTAGAAACTCTCATATTTTAACAATCCACACGAATACTGCCGATCTTGGAGGGGTAGGCGGAGCAAGTATTAGACAACAGCGCTCCGGTTCCAGGGGTCCCGCTGCAGTTAATGTTACCACCGGGGAACGTGTAGACTTGATCGAGCCCATCTCATTAGCCTGATCCTAGAAATCCCACCTCAGACTGGCCTGGGAGGAGTGGAACTTACTCTTGCAGCCCTGGGTGCTTTGTGCCGCGGATACTCCGGTTCCGAAGCGCTCGGTGATGTTGATGCATTGAGTTCCTGGAGTCTGTGGACCGCTGAGGACATCGCGAGGTGAATTGCACGAAGCGTCGTCGAAAGGGTGGAATTCCCAGGTTGGGTCACCAGCTCGGGCTTCGATGCTGGAGTCCGCCATAGGAGCAGGGGCTGCGAGCGCGGTGGCCACGAAGACGAAAACAGAGAGGAAGGTGGTGAATTGCATTTTTAGTGATTGTGGGTTAAGTAGGTTTTTTTGGTTTTTTTGGAGAAGTATACTGTTGTGGGAATTGTATCTTGGAGTCTGTCTGGTTGTGGGAAGTTGTCTAGGAGAGCGGATTCCTTGGGGTTTATATGTTGTTGTCACCACTGGTGATATCTGCGGAAGTCAAGGGCTCTGAGTGAGAACCAATACTTAATTCTGTTCACCAGTCAGGCCCTAGCCATCGCAATCCGAGACAAAGCACCCCGAGAAGGAATAATCTTTTCCAGATTGGGTATATCTTATTTAAGTTGAGCCCGCTGGATCTCATTAACTTGTATTCGTAATTTTGTTAACTCACTCTGTTAAGCTTCTTGCGTGTTAGGTCGGTGACTTCCGATGTGCATCCTGACACCACTTGGGTTCAATGAGTTTTTACGGTATGGTACCGGTAGTTGGGATAGAATTCAGGACGCGCGGTCATGTGTTCCTAGGATCTAGAAGCGAGCCACAAGTGACAGGTAAGAAGCACCTGAAAGCAGGGATTAGAAAAATATGTGGTTGATTATCTGTGCATATCTGAGCCCCATACTAAATTGGTACTCTAATTTTTGGGCAGTGTACTTGTACTTCTTACCTTTGCTTGCATATTAGGATCCCACCACAAAGGCTTGTCCCACAATGGGGTGCATAACTCAAGACTAAGTGATGACCAGCCATTCTATATATCTCACTACCTACCAGTCCGACCCCTCCAATGAAAAAACGTCCCTTCAACTTAGAATACAGCGGAGTAAGGAATCAACGGCTGTGAGAGCCTGAGAAACGGATGCTGCATTGAGGTGTGTAGTCAGTAGTGACCGCAAGAGTATTCAATACAGGTTTTCCTCATGGGGGTTACCCGAATGACTCGCCAGTCGCAGTTTCAACCTCTGAAGGTGATGGTTTATACGCCCGACTAGTCGACTGGTCATACGCCAGTCTACTAAATTTTCACAATCATCTTGCTGCTAGATATTATTAAGAAGCTTCATGTGGGTAAGGCTAGATCTGAGATCACTCTTCTCGCTATTAATTATGATTCGCCATTCCAGTACTCCCGATGCATGACTGACGTCCCCCGAAGCTTATCTCACTATGCGAATTATGTTCAGTGTTTAGTAACGAGGGGTGGAAGCAAACCTTTGCAATCAGTGATTACCTTGCTGTATTGCTGTACCCAATGAAGCCAAAACCGAGGGCTGCACTACCCCTTGGGCCATCCGAAACAGCAATATTCGTCCCCAGGCACGGCTACCGGTGCCACTGCCAGGGGATTTTTTCCGTACAAGACAGGGATTGTATTGGGTAACGATCCTGTATTGTACGAAAACATCTCCCCGGGTCCTCTTGTACTCCAGACCAGTTTGGTATGATATAGCTCCCTTGTCGAGACAGAACGAATATAAGTTGTGGAGGATCAGTCAGCGGTCAACTGTTTGTAGCACGAGTATGGGCTTTTTAACGTTCAAATGACTCAGCATCGGAGGAATTAATCTCCAACGAACTACGACACTCGGAGACTCCTAAAACGGGATCAGCGTGCTGGCTACGAATTTCACCGTTTCAAACTACACAAGGTACCAGTAGAGCACTGCCCCAGAGAGTATCTTTTTAAAAAAACACCCTACGATATTCCATCCATGGCGGTCACAGTGCCGCAGTACGCAAACATCGTCTATTGGCCTAGGGTTTCGGCACACATAAATGATTTTACGGTAAAAAAAATTGGAGAAGTTTGATATCATGGACGGCTAATGGGTGATTACGACGCTTTAATCAATTTTCGATCCATGGATTCCACATTCCACCCCAGGCCGGCAGTTGAGCAATGCTGTTTTCTCGAAGTCTTTAACGGGAAGGGAAACTAATTTTAGAGCTTTTTCTCTTTTTAAACGCTCTCTATCGTTCCCTACGGAGTAACCCGAGCATGGGAAAGAATTCACGAGAATTGTGATTGTTTTGTTTTGAATCTAAGGAAAGAACTTGGTCGCTGATGTCAATCATCTTGTGAGAGAATTTCTTTCAATACTCACCGATTGGACGACAATTGGCTGCTCGTCTAGGTTTGCTTGAAAGTCTCCCTTTTGCACCAACTAGCTATGATACCAGGTAATCCAAACATCTTTCTCAAATCCCAATCCAACATGACATGTGTCCGGCCCACTCCGAGCAGAGCAGGGCGCGCTGTATAGCTTGCTTACCGCCCGCGGATCCTCGGTATTAGTTCCAGCTGCGCGCATAGCCTTTCCCTAGCATGCACAACTTGTAGTATCCAAAGGATAGAGGATTCGTCATCACAAAGTCCCCTCATTTCGCCCTAAGCACGGGTATAGCATATTATATTAGATCCACCCCCGGGAATGCGTCGTATACTAATTTTTGAAACTAGAAACTCATAGGCGAGCGAGTGAGACGACATGACACTACCTACTGTACCAACTCCGTCCAGAAGCCAATCCCCTGCGATCCTAAGTACCGTAAGAACTCGAATAATTGGACCCGAGGCTAGGACGTTGGAGTTGCCCTTGCTGGTAAGGTCTGGCTCTTTTTTCTCTTTACTTCGCCTTCAGCTCGGTCTGATGGGGTCAGTTTTCGCTGTGCGCTCACCCCCCTATCCAAGAGAGGGAATTCCGGATGTCAGCCTCGGGTCTAATTATTCGAGTTCTCATGGTATCAAAAAAAAATTGTCCACTGGAAAATTTTACTGATATCATACGTCCGATGCATCCTGCCGTGACCCCTACCCTACCTGTGCAGAATTTCCAAACCACAACACGAATCTACGCAGCCCATCTGCGAATAACAGTTGTCAGTGTTTCCTTCAACCGCTGCTAGCCCCTCCACCCACCAAACCATCCAGACCCTCTTCTGTAGGAACCTGGTGGTGGTGGAAGAATGACTTGGGTGTTCGGCTGGCCGTGATTTGATTTGGAAATCACGATTTAGTGATTTGGAGATCAGGGGTTAAACCCTGATATCAGAATAGTCTATAAACATGATTTCAAAATCAAGTGCAAGCTGAATAGTGTATTTCCTATCTATAACCAAAGGTATATATAGAGATACATGACTGCCAAGACCCAACAACAGGTTCTACTAACCCTACTACTCAACCCCAACGCATATGAGGATAGCTACCCGTACCTACTGCTAACCTAATACCTAACATCCTCTAGCAGATCCGTTCTGTAAAAACACTAGAGGACAGTGCGTGGATCAAACAAGAACCTTAGACGTGCCAACCCACCCCGGGAGTGGCCGGAAAGGCCAGGACAAACCTTGCACAAAGGAACAGGATGTGTGTCAGAACACATCTCTGAATATGCTTCTCTCCCTCCCTCCCCTTCCCAACCTGCCTCTATCGAGGCGACAGGGTCCATACCTCCCACCGCTCAATTCCAGTACACGACACCCGATGAGGGTGGCGGAATCGTGTGGGCATGGTGATAGGAGAAGGATGTCGTGGTGTCTATTCTCTATGGAGGTTCCTAGCTAAAGGTCACCCTAAGTAGTGAAAACTCTACGTGTATAACCCTATACATTCGTTCATTCCCTAGAACGTTCACTCGTCTACACTTCAGTGTTCCTCTATCCCATGTGCGCTTCTCGTTGCCTGCGCTCCTCTCTGCTCCTAATACAACGCTCTACCACTGAGATTATTATACCATCACCACCGCTTCCACACTCTCACGAACTTCCCCCGTAAGATGGGAATGAAAAAAGACAGAACAGCTGAGGAGTGAGGGCTTATGTCAAACTACCAGCTAAGCTAGACATCCCAAGCCCAGGAAGAAGGACTACTCTACTCCCACATGCACCACTAACTTCATACAGTTCGTAATCAACTGCAAGATTTGGCCGCAGATGACAATATAACAGGACAACAAAACCCCATTGTGCTCTGCGATCAAACCCCTAGATTTCACCTACCCAAGAGCCAGCAGTAAATGCACTTCCTGGAGTTACGCCCTCAATAAAGCCCAGTTTCCCATACTCGCATTACCTAAATTTCATACTATGGAATATCTGCACTCACTTGTGGATTCGAACGATGGCTTAAAGGAGGTGGTGAAGCTTTCCATATGAGAATCGTATAGGTTGACACATCGAGCTGGTTAGTGGTGGTGCTATATCCCATTGGAGTTTGAGGAAACAAACGCCTTTGTCAGTTCGTACTTTTTTGTTTCTCCGAGCCAGCCCCACCCTCCGCTCAACCCCTTCCCACCATTCCCCCGATCCTAAGATACACTCTCAAAACGAAGCTCACGTAAACCCACTACTCCAAAAAATTGGGGGGGGGGGGGGTCATTTAGTAGCAAAAACCGAAGCCAATACGCACCAAACGCGAAGGTTTTCGAGTCGTCATTACCCAACCAACCACCATAAGCAGAAACACCCTAGAAAAAACATTCAAACTTAATCCGCTGTAATAGTAACTTACCCACACAAAAAAAGTGTGAGATTTTTTCTCCCTTTAATTCTCCTAGAGTAGTGACGAGCAGCATCCCCTTCCCATCCGGTATCATACCCGCCAAGATCATTGCTTTCTCACGGGAAAGATAAAATATGCACATTGTAACACACCTTACCCACTTCACATGCCTACGGCCTCCGCACATACCCCAGACACGCCACATGTTTCCAAAACAATTTCCAAGCTAGGTTTCAAGATACCTGCGGAAATATAAGAGCTCGAAAATCAGCAATTTTGGTGTGCTTTTGGCCTCTATCTGGTTACTAAACTACCTCCGGTGCTCCTGACATCCGAGTGAGAAATAATGATTCACATCTTCCGCCGGCACGTGCTACACTATATTGAGCTAGGTAACCAGAATAATAAGAAAAATAAATGGCAGCAATATTATTTAGTATGATCCGGGTGTTGTGGTGCTCCCCCCCCCCCCCCCGGGCAGGCTAGACTGCTAGAATACGTTAGCGGGCCAACAGAACACTGCAATCTGGAGCAGAGTAGTGTGGTGAAATGCCCACAGGCGCGCGGAGGCTGGACGGATGGGTGGATAAATAACGGGACGAGAGGATAGGGCGGCCGGGGATAGGTGGCTTTGGTATAGGATGGGCGAGTGAGCAAGGAAAGTATTGATATTGTATCGTATTGGTCGGAGAATTCACCACGGAGAACATGACTTAAAACGCGATTTAAGAAAAAAAAAACAGTATGATATTCATCTCCTCCGACCACCTCCCTTCCCGATATCGAAGTGAAACTAAGCCGGCGGTGTGATAATAGCCAAATGACTGTAATGCTCCATCACGTAGTCGATATCTTTATCCCCCCGCCCACTCAGATTAACCAAAATCCTTGCCTTCTCGCCCTCCTCCACTGCTCCTTTGGCGACCTTGATCGCCCAGGCAATGGCGTGTGCGCTCTCCAACGCAGGGATGATGCCCTCTAGTCTGCTGAGATCGAAGAATGCCTTGATCGCTTCGTCATCTGTTGCACCGCAGTCTTTCTCTGTTCGTCCGATCGAACTGAGGTACGCTTGCTCGGGTCCGACTGATGGGTAGTCTAGCCCGCTGGCGATTGAGTGAACTGCGGCTGGGACGGGCGCCTCCGATGGATCTGTCGCAGGGGCCTTGAGCATGATAGAGTTGAAACCATGCATCACGCCCTCGGTACCCGCTCCAAGAGATGCCGCGTGGTCTCCAAGGGCTGAAGAGCGACCGAGTGGCTCAACAGCATGCAGCTTAACGCTCCTTTGGTCGATAAAAGCGGAGAAGATACCCTTGATGGACCGACGTCAATGAACTGCTCTGCAGGTCTGGAGGGGCTGGTATGACATACCATAGCATTAGACCCGCCACCACAACAAGCTATAACATGGTCTGGAAGGCCACCCACGTCCTCCTCAAATTGCACCTTTGCTTCCTCGCCGACGACTTGCTGGAAATTCCTCACCATCACGGGGAACGGATGCGGGCCGACGACGCTGCCAATGCAATACATTGCCGTGACGGGGTCTTTCATGTATGCCTCAAAGGCGCTGTCCACCGCCTCCTTCAACGTTTTGAGACCATGTGTTACCGGAATAACTTTACATCCGAGTATCCTCATTCTGGTCACGTTGGGGCGTTCCTTGGCCATGTCCACCTCTCCCATATGAATCTCACATTCTAAGCCAAAGAACGCTGCCGCTGTGGCTAACGCGACCCCGTGTTGTCCAGCTCCAGTCTCCGCAATCACTTTCCGTTTCCCGAGGTGCTTGGCAAGCAAGACTTCAGCCATCTATGATTTAAAACAACGTATTAGCACAGGTTAGTCACACCAATAAACAATCCGCACAATAGAAGCATAAGCGGCTAGATACTCACACAGTGATTTAATTTATGCGCGCCAGTATGGTTCAAATCCTCCCTCTTCAAATAGATTTCCACGCCCTGACTCTTACCCCCACCGAGGCTCTCGCTCAGCCTCTTTGCATACTGCAAAGGCGTGGGCCGTCCCTGATAGTTCTTCCTGATCTCATTGAGCTCGCTCAAAAACTCGGGGGTATCACGGATCTTAAAGTACTGGCTCTTGATCTCGTCCATCTGCTGCTGCAGGTGTGGCGGGAGAAAGCTTCCCCCAAACCGGCCAAAGTAGCCATTCTCGTCGGGATGAGAGACCAGGTAAGGTTGTTTGCTGGCAGCCGAAGAAGCCATTTCTCTGTGGAAAGAATTGGATATAGATTTGAATGTGATATGAAGAGATTTCCCAACGATAAAGAGAAGGGGAAGCAGTAGCTCCCTCTATCAGTATTTATCAGGCGGGGGTTGCCTGCCAGACCCCAAGAGTCTTGGTCAAACCAAGTGTTGTCAGCGCCAATCATCTACCGGGATCGTGGTACGGTACTGCACATCCTACCGCTTGCCTCTTAACACCCGATGCTACCGTATTTCCAATTGCCGCAGTGTAAATTCGACCCTAAATTCCCTAACACAGGAGACAGAATGCACCAGGGGGGTTGTTTCAGAAACACCAAGCCGATGAGCAACCTCAGCTGACGTCTTTGTGTGATGATCGCCATGGATTCATACTGAAAATTTAAAAAAATCATATTCGCAAGTTTCCTATGACAAAACTGTACCGCCAAACCGAGTCGAATCGGCTGGCCAGCCAACCATGCGTAAATAAAAGAACAATTGAGAGGCTCAACCAAGCTTCCTAGACCCTCCCCACTTCAAGCTCAACGCTAATTCCGGCATCATAGCTATTGCGGTGCACCTGCCCCTACAATCCCTAGCGAGAGAAACCCCAACAGACCGACAGCCCACCTGTTCCCAATACCAAGAAAGCTTCAATTATGGTACTGGGTGGCGGTAGATCAATAGAAGGAAAGGCACTTGGCGCCCAGCCACTCAGCATCAAGAGCGCATATGGGTGCTGCATGCTCCTTTGAGCAAAGAGAATCGGTACGGTTTTCCCTTCTCTTACCTCAAACAGATCATATCTCAAGTGAGACGCGGTTACAAACAGGGAGGGGGGGAGGAGAATGCTAACGAGGGATATGCAGTTTGGTGATCAACTAAAGGAAAGAAGTTCGAGAAAGGCGGTTTGCAACCTCTAAGCTAATTGAGCTCAAACAACAAAGGTAGCGGGAGTGATGCTCTTTTTTTTTTTTCAGTGACCTGAGTAATTAGTAAAACGTATCACAAAAAAAACCCACCCTTCTCTAATTTAATTACCGTCCTCATAGGTCCCGTTGAACTACTATATGGGCTTTCGGCGTCCAAGCTGACGCGGATGTGAATGTCACGGTGCATGCCTTTTCCACAGCTCCCCCATCACAGCCCGGGCCAAGGTTTCGTGCGTAAAGCTTTTTATTTTATAAACTCAAGTACAGAGTAGAGATTGTAAAGAAAACGAGAAACCGAGATGGCGGTTAGTATGGCGAGGCACGTAGAAAAAAACAAGAGCGAAGAGAAATACATGAGTGTAGTAATAGGAAGAAAAACAAAGCTCCCAGAGAGAGAAACAACCTGTACTCAAATACAAACTTGAAAGAGTGAGTACAGTATAGAGAGCAAATTTCTACTCCAGCGCGCGTTATAAACCGCGACCGCTCTTCATGCCAGGCCAAAACAATTCCCAAGACAATCGAATGAAAGGTTGTCATTCCTGGGAATGACTCGCGAGTGAAACCCTTTTTGCACATGTTGAGGATGTGAGCTTTGTACTCCTCATTCTGGCGCATATATTCATCGTCGAAGGTGGATCTAAGCGCTTTGTAATCGGGTTCCTCCTCTTCCCCATTTTGGGAGGCCTCATCGGCCTGAGGGGAACTATCGTTCTCAGGATACCAAGAAATGACAGCAGGAGCATTTCCAGCAGCTGCAGCAGCTTCCCCTTCTGCAATTGCCAAATCATGTGCTGCACCTTCAGCGGCATTCCTGATCTGCTCCCTCTCCCACACCATGCTCCTAACATTCACCCCATCATGACTTAGGAAATACTCGAGCGCGGCGTCCCCGAAAAAGTTGCTCTACGGCCTGGATGCCATCTACGGCATTTGTCCAATCATTGTGAGCACGAACAATAGCCCCCTCTTTACCACTGTACTTCTCGAAAGGGATAACATTGATACCACTAGGGGAGTTGGTCAGGGGGAGTGCCTCTCCTGGGTAAGAGGGGGTGGTTGGAACACCGTCGCTCATACATCTCTAAAAGTAGTGGTCGAATTCAGTATCGAGCCAAGACATAACAGCCCGAAGGCCAACACGCACTTCGGCGTTGGGACGGTGATACAAGAACCTCTTTTCGATGGTCGCGATGAGAGGCTCAGAACTAGTTTCGGATATGACAGCGGTGGTGGGAAGTTCAATGATAAACAAGTCGAGCTTTCCCCAATCGGCCTCGAACACCTCGGAGCAACAGTGTGCCCCTGGACCTCTGATATGGAGGTACCTCAGCGTCTCTAGGAAAGTAGAACCTTCCTCAATCACTCTCCCACCATCTAAATATCACCTTCCCGTAAGTATTATAGCATACACAAATGCCTGTCCGCACACTGTTCACTAAAGTAAGCAGGCTTCGCATGGGCGAAGCCTGCTTATGGGATGGATAAGCCAACGCGAGCATCAGAGTTGTGAGATCAGGAAACCTGAGATCTGACTCTACTGGCCCAGGGACAAATAGCCAAGTATTCACTACTCAATAGACCGGTTAAAACTTGCCCGTTGAAATAGGATATGCTCTTTCACCCCAAAGACCCAAAGGCTAACCAACTCCATCCACTGATCAGCTTTTTGCCGCTTTCTCACGTCTCCAGGCCATAGGATTCGGTCGGGCTCCAGCAAGCCCAGGCACAGTCCGCAGGCCCGTAGTGTTGTTTGTGCGAGTGATACCTCATGAGGCAGAAAACACTGCAACCGATTGAGCAGTTTGCCACGCCAAGTGGCCCGAAGGTTTAACCATTATGTTAATGGCAGTCTCCTCAATGAAAGCGCAGTGAGTGGTGGTTCCCAGGTCGCCAACTAGAAAATGTGTATGTTTCCCTAATATTAGCCAACCAGTCCCCAACTAAACATTGATGGAATAGTGAACGCAAATTGCAAATTCCTCCTCGCCTCCAGGATCAGACTGCCCCTTCCCTAATTTCTTCCCCACAGCGATAGAAGAGTGCGGCACCGACCAATATCCCAAACTCACAGACTCAACCATATCCCTAAGCACTGCAAGCTCCTGCGAACAAATATCATACATTATGATCATCCGCATTAATCACAATACCGTCGACCAACTACCAAAATCCATAGCTTACTCCTTCGCTAATTTGGGAGGTATTCCGCATGCCGAGGTGGCGAAGCCGTGCCAACACGTCCACCACGGAAGGCGATAAAAACTCAAAGGATAGCATCCTTCGTAGTCGCATGAGAGAGCACAGCAATAGCACTCTCTGGGCCGGGCTAATAGTGTATCCCGTTGTCAATTTTAGCAAGCGTAGAATAGAACTTTCAGGATAAATATACATCCGATCACATGCGGGCCACGAAGGCACAACATCCTCATCAAATGTAGTCACGACACTGAAACCATCCCAGCCACCTTTGAGCGCACGGGATAGTTTCTGATGTCTCTTATCGCGCCAAACGACGTATCCCCTGCAGTGGTGATAGTGCCGAATTTCCCTACATCACGCTAAAATACAAACTAAAAAACTAGCTCCCCACCTTTCTAGATATGTCAATCGAGTGATATCAAAAGCATTTCAGGTCAAGTTATGATGCAGATCTTTTTCCATCAACAGGAACACTAAACCTGATATGAGAGCGATGTTAGACGTAGTTGTGAGGCAATGCAACTGTTGAGATTTACTAACCAACATCCCGAGTCATGTGATAGCTCTACACCACTATGAGATTGAATCCACCAATCCAAGAAATACGCTAATCTTGCTAGTGCCTCTTTAGCACGGTGTAGGGAAATTCGGCACTATCACCACTGCAGGGGATAACACGCCTCTCGACCCAAGGACAATTTCAAACCCCAAATACCATCAGAGCAGAAGCTGTACTCCCCATTACGCAACGCCATCCGACCGCCTGAGAGGAAACCCGGCACACCGACCCGCCCACGGCTGCGCTCGCCACCACTATGCTCTGTGTTTCCAAAACTTTATAGACGTCGCCCCAATAGTTTCCCGCCCCGATACGTGTGTACTATGAGTGGGCGGCGACCTCTGGAGAGAGGGAAAGGGGTATCAAGGCGCTGTTGTTGATGTTTGCGTACCCTGCTGGGGCGTAGTGTCCATCGCCGCGGATCGCGAAGTGGTAGTTGAGGGAGCCGAGGAGTCTAATTGCATAAGATAAGTCAGAGGCGGAAGGAGTATGAATGCAGGTTTGATGGAGGATGGCTTGAGCCGCAAAGCATATGTTTGAGGAATTGTAGGATAGCGAGGTATGGCAGTATGTTGAGGGGGGTCTGAGAACTAGGAGAGAGCATCAGGGACGCCAATATGGGATTGGTAATGGAGGGGCAGAATGGTGCGAGGGGAAGAGCACAAAGCATTCACCTCCGCTATTGCTCTACCGGTAATGGCTCGATCCTGGTGCGACAAGTGCCAATATTGCATATAGATTCCGCATTTCTTATTTTCTTTGAGTATTCAATTGCTCACGGCTCCGCTGGAGCTATGCTACACTTTATATACCCACCCATCTTTCGTCCCCCCATTCCAATAATCGAGATCCCCGGATTCTCCCATAAATGGCTTCCAACCAGGGCTACCCACCGGCTAGCTAGCACCATATACACCATCACAGCCATCACCCGCCGCATACGGACATGCCCGTTTCCCGTACTCGAGTATTCGAGTAGCGCGTGCGAAGCAGGCTGCTGCATGGGATAGAGGCTGGTCTCGATTGTAATTTGCTGCAATGCAGGCGGGGGTTAACTCATCAGTGCTCAAGTACTTGTACTCGAGTACAGCCGTGACGGAGTGCTTGAGATGCGGTGAGGTTTGCAAGCACAACTGCCACCGCATGCCGTACCCCCCAGAGGCGAGCAGAAAGGCCAAAATTTGATGGCGTGCAATAGCGGTCACGTACTAGCCGATTTCAAAAGTATCTGGGCGCCTTGGCGCCAAGACACATACAAATCAGCGCCAAGGGGTCCGGATACTTTTGAAATCGGCTAGTACATAAACGTCAACTCACTACGAGTAACAACCGAGGAAGGGAAAGTTATTTATGCATGATTGGCGTTGCAGCGACAAAGTTAATTTGGATCTTGCCCAGTCATTACTTTGCCGCGACAGTGCAAATAGCGGTCCGGTGGTGTTAAATCCGGCAGGATAAGGGTATCAAGGGACGAATCTAGTGAGATTTTGTGAACATCAGTGGGACCAGCAGTAGGGTAGGTTGAGTTGTGGGGTGTTTTTGTCTCGGATTGCGAAGCTTAATTTGTGGGGATACAAATGATGGATCCGGGTGGGATAAGAAGTTATGGGACAGTTACTTTGAGGCTGACCAGGCAAATATATCCTTGCCTGTCCCGGTTAGGGTAATGTAATGGGTCTCTGGCCCTGGGCTCAGAGGTTTGTGTTGAGATGGAAAGTTATCGGATGAGATACGGCAGGGTAGCACTGGTCGGACTTTACCCATTGGAGCAGTTGTTTCGTTCCAATTTAACACGCACATCTTCCATCAATTAGAGAAACCATAGTTGAATCTATCGCAATTATCACACAGCTCTAAATACGGTACTGTATGATAGCGCAGCCCGCTACGGCAGTGCCTTAATGAGATAGTCGAACACTGAGCCTTGGCCCCACTCAAACTCAATCGCGCCACGGCTGATGAGAGAGAGGCGCTGTACTTGGCGGATTCAAAAGTATCCGGAAATCTTGGCGCCATCTCACACCTTTCGCCTGGACACTTGGCGCCAAGATTTCCGAAGACTTTTGAATCCGCCAAGTACAAGTAAGATGACTTGAGATCCACTGTCAGATTATCGGCGGAAATCAGCCCGTCAGCCCAGGATAGGATCGGTTTGAAAAGTTAACAGAATTGCGAATACCTGTTACGGTAACGAGATCTAACACATCCAGAGGGCTGATCTTGTATTGCATCAGGAGAAGGCTAACCCCCCCAGGAGCTCCTGGTCTCTGAGTCCGGAGATTATAGGGGCGACGGAGATTGTGGATTTTAAGCGATTTTATTGTATTGTGCTTGTACGAGTACGGCACTCGTACAGAGTGCAGTCCTAGGGCATGCTATGTCGACACCACGATGGCATAGAGTGTGATATGAACAAGTTTGAATGGCACCACCTATGCCAAGTTAATCTAGACATGCGGGAACCCCTCTTCTGCACTGCGGGAGCACATAAAAGTGCCCGTACTCGAGTGCTCGAGCTGGTTTCTTCTCACGGCGAGCCCAGCACATGCACTGGCGGATGAATAAGGTTCATTCATTCTCCTCTACGGTATGGCAGCATCGGCGGATGGGCGGACGGGTGCTGCCTTGTGTCGGGCGGTATCGGCGGAAGCGCCGCAGTCGACAGCAAAGGTGTTCGTACAGTAACCCGAAGGGTCGGGTGCATGAATATCTCCTCCACCTTTGCCGTCACAGCACCATCACCACTCATACATTGCATGCAAACAGCAGAGCTTACCCTATCATCAAGTTAGACTACCGGTACCGCTATCATACATCCCATCGAGATTCGAGGCGAGAAAAACACGTGTTTTGAGCCATTCATTACTCGCGGTGTCGAAGCGTTTTTAAAAAAGACTGCTATTGCATACGGCCGAGATCCTAGCAAAAAGGTCAAATTTTGGTGGTATGCAATAGCAGTCTTTTTTAAAAACGCTTCGACACCGCGAGTACTTTTGAATTTTTCCCTTCCACCCTGCCCCCCTCTCAGCCTTATCGGTATCAAATGAGAATGCGTGGGTGTTTGAGGATGGTGAAAATGTGGATTATGCCGTTTTGTTTTTTCCTTTTATCCCTCCAGTTTCACAAGAAGAGATAGAGTGTGCAGCGAGTGGGTGAGTGCCGGGGGTTGGCTTGTTATTGCTGACGGGGAGGTTTTGATTGGTATGATAGAACCCTGGCGAGTGTGGGAGGGGGGAGCTTTTTGGTGTCATAAAGTTCTGGGTTTTTGGTGCTTGGTGTGGATGGGGTGTTTATTGGATGCGCACGGTCGTGGTTGACAAGCAGCAGCGGTTGATTTTTTTATTTATTTTTCCTTTCTTTTTTTGGGGTTGGGAGGCGGATCTATTCGTGGCATGTTGGAGCACTTGAAGGGTACGGCAACGGTACTTTTAGAGATTCAAAGGGCACCACTTCACGGCAAGGGGTGAGAGGATGCTGTGCAGTGTGTCGATCTACACTGTACCCACTGCAGTACTACAATTACTCAGCGGAGGAGGCTCAACCAGGTTCGGTTGGCCAAGTTAGGAGCCGCATATGGGTACAAGAAGGGAGGGAGGGAGGAAGGAAGGAAGGAAGGAAGGGAGGGGAAGGGAGGGTTTGAATCTCAGGGAAAGGGGTCTGGGAATTGGTGTGGGGACCGAGACATTCGAGTGTAACCGAAGAAAGTGAGGGTTTCAAGGTCGTTGAGAGGTTGTGGTTGTGGTTGGGCTGTGGTTGCGATGGGTGGTGTGGGTAGAATTCGTCTCTTCCTCCACCATTTTGAGGATTTGTGAGCCCTGTCCTGTGCTGCTGGCCGTTGTTGTCGAGAGGGGGGGACTCAAGTCACCGTGCTGATAGAACAGCAGAGAGCAAGGTGAGGTAGGGAAGGAAGGAAGGGGTAAAGAGAGAAAAAAGCTGCACAGGCCAGATTGAATTCAGTGCGGATTGCAGTCTGGAAACTGGAGATTGGCACTACAAGGGCATACATGATAGGACACACAGCTTGGGCACCACCACCACCACCACGCTTTTGTCCGTTCCCACGAGAGTTTTCTCTTTCCTTTCTGCATCAAACCCATCGCCACTGTATCTTGGGTGACCTGTGTGGATATCTTGACTCGAAAAGAAAAGCATATACAATATACCCTCCCCCTTCCCCTCTTCCTTCAGGCCTCTCCTCCCAGCTTCCCTCCCTCTCTCCCTCCCCAATCCGCATTGGTGTTTTGTCGGCTGTCGTGTGCTCTGTCCCTCTCATCCATCTCCACCCACCTCCAATACCAGCGTTTCCCTATCCTATCCCCCCATTTCTCTCCCCCTTCGCTCCACCTCTTTCCTCCTCCGCCACACTCCCCTCGAACTAACCGTCTAAATATTGTACCTTCCTCTACCCTTTCTTTCTTTCTTTCTTTCTTTCTTCCCACCCAATACTGGTAGAGCATCATCGTCATCACCATCACCGTCCATTTCCTCCGACGGGGGGGAGTATCCTATTCATATTAGAATCCACTTTTATTTTATTTTATTACTATTGCTGCTGCCACCGGCGCTAGTTGCTGGTATCCTTAAAGGTTTAGACCCCTTCTTTCGTCTCTCTCCATTTCGAGATCTCTGTATGAGTACATTCCTCTTCTCCATCTCCCCTTCTCCAAGTGTTTGGCGCATTGCCGGCTTTGATTGCCCGAGTTTTGTCTGTCCTTCTCTTCTCCTCCTCCGCCCTGCAGCGTGCTGGGCGCCTCCCTCTCTTCTTCTCCCAATTTTATTTTTATCTTTGGCGAGTTTTGCTGGGTATTTTCTTTCCTTTTTCCTTGCCTCGTGCGTGTTTCGTTTGTTCATCCGTTCACTTCTGTTCAATTGGTTGCTTCGTTCCTCTCGATTGCTGGCCGCTCACTAATTTGCAGTTTCGCTTTCTTGTTCAAGTCCAGACACGAGGCAGGGATTAATTGAATTGGTTTGGCGCGCCATGTGCTGCTGATCAGCCTCACACACCTCTTCTCTCATCAGCCCGATTGTTGGTTGAACCGATTAAAAACTTCCGTCTCCCTCAACTCTATCTATCTAACCTACCATACCGTACTTGTACAGGTCAAAATAAGGTGGTTCATAATATATTCTTTGCCCTTTCGGGTCCTACTTTTCTTTCTTTCTTTTTTTTTCTTTTTTCTTTTTCTTCTTTCCTTTTTCCTTTCTTCCCTCCCTCTCCCTGCCCTCTTGGTATAATTTTTTATTTCATCTCTACTCTTTTACACCTTCATCGGCCTGGGAGAAGCAGCGCACTTCCCCTCCCCCAAAACACGTAATCTTTAGGAAACAGTTTCCCCACACGTTTCCTATTGCCACGACATCGCTTCCCCACTCCTTTGTTTCTTCGGGTGCCTCTCCACCCCTTTTATTTCTACCCCAAACACAGCCACTGGCAATGAGCTCTCGCCGGGAACCTCCGGCGGGATCATCACACTCACGACCTCCCTCACCATTTCCTCGTCGGCCGTCTGTTTCGACTCATCAGCCTCCACCGTCAACGCCTCAATTCGGTCGCGATACTACCTTACTTTGCAACCCCCCTCCCGCCCGCTCAACTGACCCATCGCGTGTAGTAGAGCGCGAATTCCCGCGCGAATTCCCACGCGACGCCCCCAAGGGACCTAAAGCTTTATGTAATCAACCGTCTTCAGCATCAGGACCTGGTGGTGGAAGTGTGAGTGGTTCGGCTGCTCATTCCCCCCATAAATCATCGTTTTCAGGTTCTGCGGGATCTCCTCATCATGGCCACGGTCACCATTACCCGCAAGCTGGGGCAAATACCGCTTCGCGGGGCTCCCAACCTCCCCCGGGCCCAAGGGGGGGCGTGGGCCGCGGTGCTCCACTATTACCTTCTGCAAATCAGATCAGATCCCCAGTATCCACTCCAGGCATATCTACTTCTGGTGGTCAGGTGTTTGGGTCAGGTTATGCGACTGCAGGTGAAACGAACCCATACCGCGCAGCTGGAAGGAGGAGGTCGGGCGAGTGGGAGCCCGGCCGAGGAGGTGGACGAAGCAGGGAAAGAGAGTATGACTATGGGCCACGTGGGGGTGGTGGGTTCGGGGGCAATTTTAGGGACAGGGACCCTGACAGGAGCAGGGAATTCAGGGAGCCACGAGGAGGGTATAGGGGCAGATCGAGGGATAGAGAGATGTTTCCACATAGAGCAAGATCCACATCACGTGAGCGAGAGCGCGAAAGGATTCCTTCGTATCCTAGCGGGGGAGGTGGAAGGGATAGGCTAGAGCGCGGTGGCATGAATTTTCCGGGTGATCGGAGGCCTGTCTTTGATCGGGACGAGAGGGATCCCGAAAGAGAGCGCGAAAGACAAAGGTTGAGGGTTGAGCGCGAGAGGAGAGAAAGGGGGGAGACAGAGCGGGAAAGAGAACGGGAAAGATTACAGCGTGACCGGGAAAGGGAGAGGGAAAGAGATAGAGAACATGAGCGATCAATTGGCGACAGAGAACGGTTTGGCGGCGATAGACGGATGTCAATGTCTATCGAAAGAGAGCGGGAGAGGGGTGCGGAAAGACCAAGAGTGGATGCAAGGGAGGGAGGTTATGATCCTAACCGAGGTGATAGGGAACGTGAAAGAAGAGAAAGAGACGCTGTAGAGTAAGTGTGACCCCGTGTGACATGAAATCCCCGCTAGTTTTGTCGGTATTTTCGTGATCCAGTCTCATTTTTCGTTTGTTTGTCATGTTTCGGGGAGATCTTTCTGTTTTTCATGCTTCTCTCCGCTCCAAGTTTTGTTGTAGAACCCTCCTGTTGTTTTTCTCTTTGGAGCGGAATGGCTAATCCCTGTTTTATCCTCTCTGCTCCTGGTTAGATATAATCGCAGCCGTGACGCTGAACGGGCTAGATTTTCTAGTGCGACTCAATCTCATCAGGTTCCCACATTAACGAGCCCACCTCCCGGCCCTCCCTACCATGGCAACTATCAACTTGCCAATGCTTCCGGCAGTGCGGCGGCATTTGGATCTGCTGCTCAACCACCCGGTCGCCCCTCCTTTCAGCACCCGCCGGCTGTTGGCAGCCAATGGCCCGCTTCTACAGCCAGAAGGACCACGAGTGGAGGTACCGCTAATGCCTTGCCTCAAACTACCTACCGCGATCGGGATAAGGACCCTCACAGGGATGTCTCACAGAAAATAGACTATCGCCTGGACACTCGCAGTAGTGACAGGGCCCCGCTGAAGAAGGAGCCCACAGATGATATTTCTCCGCTGACACAGGACTCTAAATCTGCAAACACACCGCTGTCAGCACTTCCTAGCACAGGAGCAACGCCGATCTCGGCGACTTCATCTAGGCCTTATTCACCGCCTCCAGCTCAGGCTCCTTCTGGGCCTAGATCGGGAACTGGTGCCAATCCACCAACCGGGCCTAGAGGGGGACCACCACCTACTGGACCCAGACATGGAGTAGACCGGAAGGATACTGAGAGGAAATGGGGCTCGAAGGATCGTGGTGGATCAGCCGAGTATCGGAATATACAAACGCCAGCTCCAAGTCACCAGACGTCACTAAACAAACAACCCGCTCAACCCCCCGTTGGTAGGTTGGAAATTGGTAGTAGCCTTCATCCTGACAGAAAACGGGAGATCGAAAAAGTTAATGATGACCGTGATAATAAATATCACGTTCAACAAGCGAGCATTTCATCCGAGTTTTCTACATCCCAAGAAAGTGCAGAGTCATCAGGAACGGCTGAGCCTGCTGGTACGGAGTACGGCCCGCGGGCCACTCCCGCTATCCCTCCAACAAGAATATCTGGTACTGCCCCTAATGTTACCCCTTTGGCACCTTCCCGCTCCAGTTCATCGGGTCAAGGGTTCAGAGGCTCGCAGAATTCGCCTAATGCTCCTTCGTTTGGATCGTCTGGCGCGGGACCGCTTACTCCGGCAGCCCCCGCCGGTCCGAGTGGAAGCCCTACGGGTGGTCCGCCGCCAACTGGACCAAGGGCGATTCTGAAGAACCCTAGGGGATACAGAAGTAACCGGAGAGGCGGCGGTAGCTACCGTCCCCAAGGCTTTGCGGCCTCTGCCCTCAAGAGAGAGAGCGACACGAGCTTCTGGGGCCCTAGTCGGGGTATGGGTGGCGTAGATGGGGGGATGGGAAGAGGAAGCATGGACAGAGGTAGGCGAGGGAGTAGGAGCGGTCCCGAGCCCGATAGGCTGGCTGCAAGGGAAGGTTTGGGTGATGTGGAGATGCTAGATGCTAGATCCAAGGATGAAAAAAAGGAAGACGTAGCCACTGCTCTCGAGCGATCCCCACAGACCCAGGAAAACACAGAGTCCCATACTGAAAAAACAATTCAGTCATCACCTCCGCCCCCAGTCCCGATTCCAGCAGTGCCCCAACCCCCACCGGTTGTCAAGATCGAAGAAGAGGATGAAGACGATGTATCTCTCACGCAGGCAGACGTTATCTCGAAGATTGCAGATATCGATGGTGATATCCGAAATCTAGAACAAAAGTTGGAGGAGCTAGATCGCGCTAGGATGTATCATCAAGAGAGGCTGGAGAGGATAGCAGAGGAGGAATTGCGAGCAAAGAATGCGGTACCCCCAGCGGAAGAAGTTTCCGTAGCGGTAGAATTCCCCGAACCCGAAAAGATGGATCATGACCTTCCAGAGGAAGCGAATGAGGAGGAGGAACAGCTTCAAAGTCAAGCGCAGCAGGAGCGACAGGAGAGAGCGAATAACGGTGAGCAGCCTTCTGAACAGCTAAACTTAGAACCGAGACCAGTGGAAGAAGACATTCTAGACCTCCCCGACAGACCGCGAACTCCTACCGCCTCACCGTCATCCACTCCTTCGCCTATGAGATCACGTACGCCATCGGACGCTGGCTCGATAGAGACGGAGTCCGACGAATCAATCAAGCACTTGATGATCTCGGCGCATCCAGGCTTACCTTTCTACCGTCCAGGGCCGCCACTGAAACCAGCAGATTACGGGTTCTTCCACAGCAACCTCCAACAGCACGAGGGTATTAGAGAGTTGGTAGTTGCTCAGATATCCGCTCAAAAGCAAGCCACATTCGAAAGAGAGACTGACTTGAAACGGAAATACTGCGAATACTATGATCCTTGGCATGAGCAGTGCCTTGAACTTGAGAAGGAATCTAGTCGCAAGAAAAAGAGCAATTCGGAGCCTGCTGATACAAATGGGGCATCTCCGGCGGTAACAGCATCCACGGCCGCTGAGACACCGACAGCAGTTGGAAGAAGGGCGGCCAGAGCAGGTGATGTGGTGAGAAGCGAGGCAGAGTTGGAGCAAGTTATAAAGAACCTCGCTGAACAGGATGAGCAGAAAGCCGATTCGGGAAGCAAGCCGCCGGGAGTTAAAGAAGCGTACGTGCCCGCGATGATACTCGACCCCGGTGAACGCCTCATCTTCCAGGACACGAACCGACTCCTCCAATCAGACGACGAAATCAAGAGCGCATTTCTTTACGATGTTCCCCCAGACGATTGGACGGAGCCGGAACAAAAATTGTTTTGTGATCGTTACATGCAATTCCCCAAGCAATGGGGGAAGATCGCTCAGGGGATTCAAGGGAGAGATTTCAAAGCTTGTATCCTACACTATTACATGACCAAAAAGGCGCAGGGTTACAAAGAACTTCAGAAGGGTGGTGGAAAGAGGGGGAGGGGGAAAAGGAGAAAGGCGGCGAATCCCCAGAAGACGAGGCAGAGCGCATTGATTGCCGATCTAGGAAGGAGGGGCGGAGAAGAGGAAGATGCGGATTCTGAAGATGTGATGCCGACTGCCATGACAGATAGTGGGCGACCCAAACGGGCCGCTGCGCCCGTTTTCGGAGGCGAATCGAACAACAACCAGGACCCTGAAGCCCCTGGGAAGCGGGGTGGCAAAGGGGATGATGACGAGAGTCGGACCGGAGGAACCAAGAGAACAAGAGGGAATAACAACGTTGGGCGGGAGAGGGGTCAGAAGCGAGCCAGAGCTCCAGTTACACCTGCTGTTCAGCCAACGCCTCCACCTAACGTACCAGTTGCTCAACCTGCGTTGGCGCCTGTCTTAGACAAGGTAGACGGGAGGGAAAAGGAGGCGAAGAAGGAGGATCTGGGCGACCGAGAGACGGATGCTGTGCACGTATTAACAGGATTATCCAGTATTCCGGAACAATTGTCAACTCCCCCCTTGACAGCCCTACAACCGGTGCAACCAGTATTAACACCATCCGTCGTGATTGAGGACAAGAAGCCCATCATAATCCCTACCACTCCCACCATCCCATACGCAGCACCCCCAGATGTGCCGATTGTGGCTCCTATCCCGCCTTCCCCGCAGCCATTGGCTTCCCCAGTCGAACCCTCTCTAACGCAAGCAACCGTCAAGAAAGAGAAAATTGATAGGGGAGGCGGAGGCGGTGTGGACAAGCCAGTAGCACAAACCTCAAGTTACTGGAGCGTGCCTGAACAAAATGACTTTCCTCAACTTCTCGCAGCCTATGGAACGAACTGGGCCGCAATCGCAGCAAGGCTTGCCTCCAAAACTACAGTCATGGTACGTTTTCCCCCCCTGGTCTGTGTAGATGGCAGCTAACACGCAACTATAGGTGAGGAATTTCTATCAGCGTCAGGTGGACAATGGCAAATCAGAGTTCAAGCAAATTGCTGAAGATGCGGAACGTAAGATCCGAGCTGGTGAGCCCACGCCCGAACCACCTAAGCCTGCTACTCTACCAAAGAAGAGATACGAAAACCAGATTGGGGGCCCTCAACGTATGCTTGTTCCACAAGATCCACCACAGGCTTTGGCTGCGAATCAGTTTCCTTTGCCGTCCCAACCTGTGCTTTTGCAGCCAGTGCAACCAGTTCGCCTGGTTATCAACGAGGATGACGTTGTTCCGATTAAGCAACAGCCGGCTTACGGTTCGCCCCCACCTCCCGCGCCCGCGCCATCTTTACACCAGTTTCAGGAGATTCTGCAACTGCCACGTAACCATATGCTACAACCGCCCCGGCAGCAGCAGCAAGAGCAGCGGGAGCAACAGCAACGGGAACAACGGCAACGGGAACAACAGCAACGAGAGCAACAGCAGCGGGAGCAGCAGCAACGCGAACAGCAGCAACGGGAGCAGCAGCAACGCGAGCAGCAGCAACGCGAGCAGCAGCAACGGGAGCAGCAGCAACGCGAGCAGCAGCAGCGGGAGCAGCAGCAGCGGGAGCAACAGCAACGGGAGCAACAGCGGGAGCAGCAGCAACGGGAGCAGCGGGAGCGGGAGCGTCATCAACAACCCCAACGCCCGCTACAGCAGCACCCTCATCAGCAACATCTACAACAGCATCCACCGCAGGAACACTCGCAACCAATACTGCAATCGCACCACCAGCCACAGTCACTACAGCCGCAATCACTACAGCCGCAGCCACCGCCCGCACCGGCGGTTGTCCCCTCTCGTTCGCACCCTCGTGCGCCCCCACCTCCGTCACAGCCTCCACAGCATGTCCAGCTGCTTGTGGCACCTATTCCTGTACAGGCGCGTGGGGTTTTTATTCAGCAAGCCGAGGAGATACATAGCGGGCGGCCCGAAAGACGGCTTGAGAAGCAGCCGGGGCGCGGCCATGACGGAACTCCTAGTGTGGAGCGGCAGGCGGCCACGCTGGCGAGGAGGCAGATGGAGACGCCAGCGGAGAGACCAATGGATAGTAGGCACAGCGAGAGGCAGGGTGGAGGACCGGGGAAACATTTGGAAAGGCCCCACGTGGGGGGATCGCAAGTGGGACCTCGTGAGGTTGTCAAGCAACTCGGGGGGGTTTATGGGGGGTTACACGATGCAACACTAGAAAGGCAATGTGATGTCCCCTTGGACAGGCAGCATGGTGTGGGTACGTCTGAGGGGCAGGCTGTCGGTGGACAACCACCTGGTGGGTCATTGATTGGAAGGTCTCACGGGGCGCGGCAAGACAGGATGCAAGAGAGACTAGAGAAGTCATTGCAAGATAGGAGGAGCCTGGAGAGATCTCACGAAGGACTTCGCACACCCCATGAACGGCCCGTGAGCGGCGAGATTCCGTCGGTCTCCTCTCTTCAGGGACCACCCCCATCTCCCCATGCACCGGTTTCGAATACGCCGGTCCCCCAAAGCAAAATTCTATCGCCGCAGGTCCCCGTTCCGAAACAGCAAGGGCGAGGACCCTACAATCAACCCAACCAGTCCCTTCACCACCGCAATCTATCAGGCCCTTCAACCATATCAACGTTTGATCTTCAATACCCACAACAACAACCATTCATCCAACAGCCCAGAGCTCCACCAGTTGAGAAACCTCAACCTCCCCGAGCTCCGGAGCCATTGGTTCCCCCGTCTTCACGTCCCATGTCCGCGCCATCTTCAGGGCAACCAATAAACTCGCCATATAAGCCTCCTCCGCCATCTCATTTGAGCTCTGCGCTACAGATACAACGTCAGCCATCCTTGCCCCAAGCTGCAGTTCACGCACCCCCCCCTCCCCCTCCCCCTCCAGCGCAGTCGCACCCGCCCGCACCCGCGGCCCCCTCAAAACCTAGGTTAACAAGTATTCATTCATTGCTTAATCCCGCTAAAGAGGAGCCTCCTTCCCGGCCCCAGAGCAGGCCTACTCCTCACCACCTACCTCCTCAGACTCAGCAACAGCCACCCCCTCAACATGCGCCCCCTCCCCAGCATGCCTCTTCCCAACTCGCTACTACTCAACACGTTGCACAACATCCTGCGCAGCACCCTCCTCAACATTCTCATCACGGTAGTCTTCAACACCTGCAGCATTCGCAGCATGTTCCGCACTCTCATCACTCGCAACATTCTGGGCATCACCCACACCAGCAACACTCACAATCATCAGGTATACCTGCGCCCATGCCAAGGGAATCGTCTAGAAGGGACGTCGCACAGTACGACCTACCGCATGAGAGCCACCAACAGCTGCCCTTGATGGCGAAGGGCGCGCCGAGCAGAGGCGGTCCACCGCCATATGATTCTGTTCAGCCTCCCCGTGGGCCGAGTACTTATACACCTCCTCCCCGCGAGTCTTATATTCCTCCCAGAGAGTCTCCGTACACTGCCGCCCTTCGAGAAACGACATACTCTGCCCCACCTCATACGCAATCACGGCAGGGATTATCAGGGCCGCATACACCAACAACACACTCGACCCTGCAGCCCTCCAATTATCCCCAAGGGCACCATAGCCATTACCCTTCACGGCCACAGACTTGCTCGCCTTACCGGCCCGGTGGGCCACCGAGCGGACCGCAAAGTGGCCCGTATCCGCCCCCACCTAGTATACCACCTTCGCAGCCCCCACATCATCCGCACTATGGACAACCCCCGCCTCCGCAGCAGCATCCAGGGAACTGTCACACTCCACCACCTCCAGGGCAGTATCCACGGGGACCTTATTACGATGGGCACGATCGTGGGAGGCAGTATTAAATATAAAAATCTTTTCTCTTTCTCCCCTCTTTTTTCTCGTGTTTGGATTCGTCAAGCGGGTACCCCCTCCCCCCTTTTTTTATTTCATTAACAAAACATTCTCCGTCTCTTTTTTCATCGGGTCTTTTTAACTTGGGATTGGCAAAGGTGTTACTTTTCTAATGAATTTGTCTACACATTCTCATTTCACATCTTTGATTTTTTCTTTCTCTTTCTCTCCCATCTGTGATTAATGCAAGTTTGTGAGCGTCATGACTTATGGATTCCCCTGTTCATCTTTTTTCTTTTTTCTTTTTTCTTTCTTTTCTTCCATCTTCTCTAGCACCATTTTCTGGTTGTGATAGGCGTTGGGGGTGAGATGAGGTCCCCAATTGGAATTGATGGATGGACGGGGGAGTTGTAGAATAGTCGAATTTGATGTTTTTATCCCCAATAAGTTGAGTCCGGCCTAGTCAGGCGTGTGCGGTTGCTGGGAATTTTGGTCAGCCTAGAAACGGGAGAGGAGATTGTACGAGGTGCAGCTGATACCTGTATTTGTGATCCGCTGTACCATATCTCGGCAGCTAACTCTTTCTCCGAACGCAACTACTCGGTATAGTGTTTCCGCACAGTGCTTTCTCACAATTGCCGTAGGTGAAGCATCAGATTGTTTACGAACGATCACCCGATGGGAATCGTGACTGTCGTAGAGGGATGAGGGGGGAACTCCGTGACGTCGCGCGGTTGGTGCAGTGTCCGCGCCAAAGAGCCATGATAGGGGCCAGAACTTATCTCGTGATAAAATCTTGGAGATGGAGGTTTAAACTGTAGGAACGTCTATTTTCACAATTGTACTCAACGCCAAAGATGATTCTTAACGAGTAAAAATCCATTCCCACGCTTGTGTCTCATAGTCGTTGGCTGGATGATACTTGAAAGAAAATCTGGACAGAAAAGTGCTTATCGCGAGGTGAATTGAATAAAAGGCTACTATCCACAAGCTCTCCCTTCTTTTCTCGACGTTTTTCCCTTTTCCTTTCAAGACAGCGACACCAAACCTCGCACTCTGGTAGCGTTGTAATTCTTACAACCCTTCCTAGGAATTAGCAGGAGTTCGTATGCGGGGTGGGGCATCATGGAACTTGCTAGATTGTCATTAGGGGAAATTTTGGGGGGGAGCATGGGTTATCACCAGAGAACCCTCAGATCCACGGTGCCGTTCCCATACTAACTCATTTGTATAAAGTGCCGGGAAATAGAAGTGCTAAGATCCCTGGATTTGGGCGTGAAAAGGTACCAGTCTCAGCACTCCCCCCCCCCAAATCCGGATACTTTACGGATTGACAAGTGGAGGGCCGATTTGTTGGGAGTAGGTATGGTGAGACATGTAGTCCTTTTATATTGCGTACCGGCGTGGGTGGGATATTCCAAGTATGGAGAGTGTTATGGTGCATTAGTTTTTAAGTTAGAGAGCAAAGCCCGGTGGATGTGTGAGCACTTACCACGGGCTCCCGGGGGTTGCAAGAGCGAGAAGGGCGATTTCCAGGGACACTACCACGGCAAGGGGAGGAATCTGGCGTAAAGCTTTCGCATTGGCTTGCCATGCATATGTCCCCGGTATCCAGGGAGGGCGGACGGACTTATATGGCGTTGTCACGGGTGTTGCACTGGACAACTAAAGCTGGAGTCATCTCCCCCTCCGGGGGCCCTATTCTGAGACTAGCACGGCTGGTAAACTTCCAGATTCAGTCTCCCCTACCAGCTGTGCGCGCGTTTAGACAGGTAAGACCTTGATGCGGGGCCAATCAAAATGTCGAAAACAATTGATGTGGAGGCAATGATTGGCGATGGGGATTTTGTACAACGGATGGAGTATGATAGCTCAAGTGGAGAGACGGTGTTTGTATTAGGCGGTGAAGGAGTTCATAATTCATTGAGTGTCTAGAAGGGAAAGTCTTGAAGAAAGCTAAGAACTAGTCAGGAAAAAAGAAACAAATAGAAGAAAACTTTTCATATCATAGCTTGCGTGTCCCTCGGCCGGTGTATACACGTGCCGCTAGGGCCTCGGAATGCGGGCATTTCCCATACCATGTTCGGCTGTGCCCAACAAATACTGTTGAAAATCTGGGTTGCGGAGGTAATGATTTACGGTGGGGATTTTACGCAGTGGGCTGAAGCCGCTTAAGTGGAGATGAGGATCATGATTGATTGATGATAACTTGGTGGAAGGAAAGACTTGAGGAAAGTTGGGTAGAGGAAGGAAGGTGTGAAGCGAGGAAGGGTGTAAAGGAAAGAAAAGCAAGTGGGGTGAAACCATTTTCAGAGCTTGCGCGTCCTTTGACTAGTGCGTATGATACGTATACCTCTGCGGCCACAGAGTGCGGGCACATCCCGCATCAAGTGCGGCCATCAAACTGCCATTTCCAACAAATACATTTTGGTTTATAACGAGTGATTATACATGAGTAAACTGTATATTCGAACTTGAAGCCACAGAGTGATGTTGCCCTAATGGTTTAAGGCGGGGGGTGGAGAGTAGAGGGGTTAGATGTCCCGGGGCTGTCATAGCCATCTCGTGGTATTGGGGCTCAGTCGGTAGCTTCGCTTGAGCTTTGGACTTGGTCGTGCCCACAAGTGGTATTCCGGCCCCATATCTATCTCTAGAATTCATATACATGTTTTGCATTGCCCCTGTCGCCCGGGGTAATAAAAGAACAGTGCACACACTCAAGGCCTCCAACTCTAGGCAAGTGGATGTGTGCAGATTTGTATCTTGGGGCACGAGACGGTTTCATTGCGGTACGTCATGTTTGGGGTCGGATCTAGTACCCACTAGGGGGACGATAACCTTGAGTGTCTTAAAATAGATCACTACAAAATCTTACACGTATGGCATTACAGACTATGTTACAAGATCGTGGTCTTAAATATTTACCGCCTTATATCAATCACACAACATCTTGTTCAATAAATTCAACGTCCCTAATGCTGGCCCCGAGAGCAGGCAGCGGTACATAAACCACCGTCACAACCAGTCCCCCCGAGTCACACCCCCCAACCAACTACCAACCACCGCTGTCACAGCCACCTCCATCATCACTCTTCCCTCCCGGCCGATTCCAACAGCAGGACCAACTACCCCCCCAACCGCCAACAAAATGCAAGATCCTCGAATTCAAGAACTCAAAACCGCTTACCAAGAACTTCGAAAGATGATCAATGATCTCCTAGAAGCCTATACGAAGTCCACAGAGAATCCTAGGCTGACTTTAAGTGATGTTTCCGCACTCAGCGCAGAGCTGGATGAGACCTTGGAGCCCTTGTATGATGAGATGCATGATATTGCAGAGACGCTGGAGAAGAGGGGCGTTGCTGTCTACTAAGGTTTGGGCCGAAGGCGAGTTGAGATGAGACGGTGGAGGCATGACGGGGAGTCGCTTGAGGCATTTACAAGATATTTAGGTCGTTTTCGTAGTTAATATACAACAGTTTTGATTATCAATCTACTTTTATCCGAGTTTCACACGTGAGCTAATTATTAGATATAAGCTATATTATGAAAGTAAGACAATACCATGCAAGTCAATGAGAGCATTACCATATCATACTCTTGAGCTCTACGAATCAGACAAATTTGACACTTCTAGCATTTGAAACATTCAGCCCGCCAATTGAAGCCACGGGTAAACAACCTTCGTTACACTTGCACTCCCCAAATCCTCCACCACACTGTCTCCCCTCATAATACACTCAATAAAAAAAACCCCCCGGAACTGGAACGACACAACTACACTCGCTGGCGGAAATAACCCCACCGCCGACCAAATGGAAACCCCACTAATCCAACAGCTCAACGCCGTGAACCAAAAACTGCAAAGGCAGATCGACACTCTGCTCGAAGCTTATGAGAAAGCCCTTACAAAGCCGGAACTAACATTGCCTGATATTACCGCACTTACCAGTGAGCTGGAGAAAACCCTCGAGCCTTTGTACGAAGATCTGGATAGAGGCTTGGACATGCTAGTGAAGGCGATGGTTGAGTATGGGGGGGTGGATTATAGAGAGACAAGCTCTTAGGCTGGGATGTTGATTATGTGAGGAGAGATAGCTGGAGGTTGCTTACGGGTTTTGGATGGGGGGTTGGTATTCACATAGTTTAGTTTAAATACTCATGTCTTAGGTTTTTCAGCCAGGTTTAATACGATGAACTCTAGTATGCATTACCGGAGCGATATCAGATCTCCTCAGTGGCATATCAGAGAGCTCCCGCACCAAGATTGACTCATGATCAAATTTGGGGTTTATCCTCAATCCTTGGCAGGTGCATTAGCCCAGCTTGAGTATGGCTCAAGAATCAATCTTCGTGGGCAAAGCTCTCCATCATGAGAAACAGAATTCGATAAAAACCTGCTCTAGATGAGTAGGAATTGGTTGTGGGTGGCTCTTTAAGGGACGCAAGATCAAACGGAATAATACCCGGGGTTGCGTTATATTAATCTCTACCGCCCAGGGTCAAGCAACAAAGCCCGTAATCCGCAGAGAGAAGTCTGGGAAGATTAAGGCACAGACCGTAATTAAAGGAAGATGGAGTAGTTACGTAGCACTTTCGACTGGTACCTGTCCGAAATGGTATTGGGATTCTTCGGAACTATTTTACCTCCCGCAGGAGAGTGGCTAGTTCTCGCAAGATCTTATGAAGGAATCTGCCACAGGTCTACAAAACAGAGTATGGGGGGAAAGCAACACCCAAGCAAAAGTCTTTACCACGAGAAAGTTACAAGCAGAGTAAGCCATAAAACAGCGCGAGGATGACAAGGTGAGGCTCAGGTCTCTCTCGCAGTTCCCGGCAAGATCCGAACTCCATGTCGCAACCTCCAATCTCAACCTTGCTCCTACGAACACCTGACACCGCACAAAATAGCACACGACTCGTTCCCCGTACCAGCGCTCCGAGGGAGACTACCTACTCAACATCCCGCCCCCTCTTTCTCCTACTGCTTATTGCGGTTCTACCGGTGCTTCTTCCCCGAGATATTACACCACCAAGGCCAGCAGAAATCCCACTTCACCCCCTCGCAACAAAAAGCAATTCCGGCGCCTAGAATTACTCCTGCAGTGTCTGGCTCTGTGATCCCTCCGCTTATCATCAGCTTCGCAGGCCCATGCCATCTCCCAGCACCGAACCCAAGTATCAATCACCAATTGGTCAGCGGCACAAAGGCCACTCACTCTCCGGGGACTTGGCTCCCACCCATGTCGTGCACACTGCCATATAACACAAATAGTGGCCAGCGATCATTTCTCTACCAGCGAACACTTCTGAAAATGCTAGATTCTCAGGCACAAATAAAGTTCTAACTTACTGTGGAGCCAGGCTAATATAACCAGACCATCGAGCAGGCACCACACATGGCTAGGCGTAGGGAAGATGTCTTGCAGAAAAGCTCATGATCATTTAGAGCACCGGCAGCGCTATACAAACACAGTCTATTGATCGCTTAGCTGTAGGCCAACCCACACAAATCGCATACCGTAGAAACTCGAAATTTCCACTCTGAAAAAGAGCGAAAAATATAGCAAATGGTAAGCTCCTCGGCCTCTCTAAGACAAAAAAAACAATGACGCACCTTTCCAGAGGAGGCAATTCCGATGGCATAGCACCTGGTCCGATTATTCAAGCTTCCACGGCATTTTCAATGACAATGTTAGCCGGGCTCACCCCGATCTGCCGTGTGTTGCTGGCGGTATTGGGCTTATTACGTTAAGCACGTGAGTAACGGGGGTTTCGACGGTCTGCTATCTGTAGTCCTTGGCCCCTTTAAAGAGAATCCCTTTCTTTTTGAAAGGCGTTATCCATCGTTTCTCGATCTAAACTTGTTAATCGAATCTCTAGATGTAGCTTCTGCTATACTCCACCTCTCCCCGATATGATACAAGCTCCCTCCAGTGCTGACCAGGGGTTGGCCCCCTTGCCCAAGGCCATAGACACGGAAGCTTACAAATCGCCGATAAGTGCAGATTGCTGTCCTCTGAATAGGGCGCTATGAGTAGTCCTAGAGTAGTATCACAAGTCGTACAGAACTGTCCAGCAACTCTGCAAAATCCTCCATGGCTCGGATAAGCTCGTACCATAGCGACGAGACGTGACGACGGCCATCATACCCAATTATCGCCCTGACCAGTATGACGGATGAGGGAGCCGATGTTAAATAGACCTGCGCTCCCAACTGTCGCCTGGCATTCGGCACTCACGAACCCTGGGGCCTACTCTTCAACAGCCTAGGTTTCATGTTCATGAAAAGTCACTCGTCGTTGGAGCGGCGCAGCCTACGGGCGGCCGTTAGCAACAGGCTAGGTCCTGGCATTAACCCATCAAAACGCCGAGATCAACTGGCTTGATCGCACCCTTGCGATGACAAGGATATTCGGCCAATAGGACATATCGCGATTGGAAAACCCTAGACAAGTTCGTGCTTGTATCCACCTCACCCCGCGCCGGAGCGGATGTGGTCGGGAAGGATTGTCCTGCTCCCAATCAAAAAAGCCAAAGCCTGTTGAGCCTCTCAACTCCTTTGGGCAGATAAAGAAACCTACGGTAGCCCATTTGTCCTTCCAAGCTTTTGCGATCGACAGGATCCTTGCAGTGCGCTTTTCCTAAAATGGATACCCCTTTTTTGACCAGAGTTGCTCTGGAATCCTGAAGGACATGCTGCTTTTTCGGAGTCCCGAAATTTGGGTATGCGGGCCCTCTTCGAGTTCGCAACAGCGGGAGGGAAAAAAACAAAAAGCCCCTTATTGGCTTGGTGCCGGAGCTTTGTGCTTGGAATCAAAAGCCTCGGACGAATTCGCAGCGGCCCCCTAATTAGGAAACAAAGCCAAACAAAAAAATGTTTCCCGTTTGTGGACACGCCAGAGTGACACCACAGAAACTCACCACCCACCCTCGTAAAATGGAGCCCACGTGATCAGGGCAGACCCGAAGCATGCATGGGACAACATGCATGCAAGGCCGAGCCTGGATCCCGAAGAAGAGATACCGGTATATCTATTTGGTGTCTGTATTCTTTCACTCACTCACTCCCTTCTTGATTCCCGTCTACCGGCATTTATTTTGTCAAAATCCGTCAACAGGAGGCCAAGAGTCGGTGAGGAAATGGTAGTGCCGCTATTGGAGGTGGTGAGGAAGGGAGTGTCTGTTCATTTATTTCGATGTGGACCTTCTGCACGGTTGGTCACAGTGTGTAGGGTTCATGGTCTTAGCGCCACAAGGCCATTCGTTGGGGAACGATGGGAAAAGTTCGTGACGAGTCGCCCAGCCCGGGCGAATGAGGGGAAGTTTGTTTCGATGCTGCAAATATATTGCGGGAGGCCGGTAAGAAGAGCTTGCGAGGAAGATTGTGAAGGGATGAGATGTGGCCCGAGCGGGAAGACGAACGTTGGCGCAGCGGGCGGTGTGCGACACGCACCGGTGCGGTCTGACATACAGTAAACTCCTTTGTTGAGGGCGATGCCACGATGAGCCCTTGATAGGGGGTTTCGGAAGTGGGGAATCTTCCGTTGTGGTGGTCAATCAATGGGATGAGAGATGGGCATAAAGTAGACTGCGGCAGGGTATAATTCCAGGATTTAGTGGGCAAAAAAGGGGAAGGGGCCCTTAACCCACTGCGCGAAGGTTCCGCCCTCTTTGGACAGAGCCCACACCATCGGTAGAACCTCCCTCAACAGTCTTCTGCAGTTTGTATAGGAACGTTTTACAGGTCTCCACAGTTCTAGATTCATTGCGCCCTCGGCGCGGAGTCTTTTTTCACTACAATGGCACCTGGCCGTTTCTATGAGTGCCATATGTTAGCTCTCAAGTCAGGCAGCAAAAACTCGTAGGATAAACCCCGAAAAGAGAGGTGAGCTTCTCTTGCTGACTGACACCCCCCGCTCGTCATGACAACCTATCAGGTTGTGACTGCCCTTGAAACCCCACGACGATAAAGGTTAGAGACGAGGGGGGGGGGTGAAGAGCAACGCAGCTGCTGAGCTACGATATATTCATTGTATTTACCCCCTCTCGTCCTATCTACTAGACTTTCCCCATTCTGATAGACGTTCACCTGGATGAACCCTATGTTGAGGTTGGTTTGTCAACCTTAGTTGACAACATGCTACCAGCCTGATGCGGGCACTGGCATTCGCAGAATTCGCTTGTTCTGATTGAAAACTGATATATGTGTGAGTGCTGGTGTGAGTGCTATATATTCAATTGCCTTATTGTAAGGGATTGCGTCTCAGTTGCAATTTCCGGACATATCGGGACAGGTGCCCCTGGTAGTGCCTATTCATGGCAAACAAATAAAAAAGGGAGACACCGAGAAATGCCTTCCTTACTATACTCGAGTAGTGGTGGTTAGCTATTGCGAGAACTGCATACTAGTATCTCGCATTGGTCGCCCTGAGTGCACGATCCTGCTTGGTTTAGGTGAAGAGCCTTGCGTGCGCTGCACATCCTTCCATTCAACCTTTCATATTTCCACTTGGCCATCAGCCACATGGACCAAGTGACAACAGCTGTTGCTATATATTTGGGCAGGTTTAAAGAGAGACGGTGCATCAATTCTAACAAACGAGGGACCGAGGGAGCGCTTGAGAGTGAAAGCAAACTCACAGTATGCTTCTGCAACTTCCCATGATTCTGGCCCGATCCTTCTCATCCCAGAGCCATCCTTTTTATATTCAATTGCCAGGGAAGAAATAACATGTGTAAGAATTTGGTATTTACGCATCTGCGGTCGACGTGCTTGGCTACACTTCCCCCTATCCTTATCCATGTTTGTCGACATAATGCCAGTTGGGAGCCGTGGGTATCTATCCGTTCGGGGTGCATGGCATCACAGCCAACCATGTAGGATCTCTCTTCACTGGTCGCTTTGGCACTCACTTGGGGCCACCATTTGGTATTTCTAGAGGGGGCTGGTTGGCACTGTACTCGAGTACTAATACAGTACCGGCACTCGTACAGGACTCAGACCTGCCCATAAAAAGCGGAAAACGCAACCCTTGTCTCCATAGAGATTTGCATGGGATGGGCAGAAATAGCTTTCTAATTCTCACTGACACACCCGAACCCATATCACTCGCTCTTGTTCACCAGCCGAGGATTCACCAGCGGAGCATGGGGGCCCTTAGTGGCAGCGATGGCAAGACCCCTAACCAACAGCTTCCTAATATCGTGCTTTTTTACTCGTCTTTCTATGTGCTCAAGTACAGATCGTAACATACGTATCATAATATGGCAGAGAATGCAGTGGGCTTGGGTGGATGGCTGGGCACAATCCATTGGCTCCATCGTAATGAATATTCACTTAATGTCTTGGGGTTAATTCCATGATTGATAATTATTTCCTACCGCCCTTTTCTCTTGCTCCCTTTGGTTACCGATTTAAGTGATTTTTTCTTTCTTTGGCTTCTTTGACGCCGAATAACTCTTACGAGAGGGGAGGTGGAAAAGAGTGGCCCAGCTGCAGTACCATACTTTTTGCGCCCTGCTGCTTTGATACTTGCTGCTACTGTACTGGTATTCAATATCGCAACAATTTCCATATTTTCATGCTTGTGTGTGTGTGTGTATTGTGCCTCTTTGAACCTGATCCAGCCTGATCAAGCCAGTTGAAGGGTGAAGAAAAAAAAAAAGGTCAGCCCGTCGGCTTTGTTGCTTCCACCTCCTTTTTCCGAACTGCGATTGACTGACGGTCACACCCAAACTTCCGCCCCCCTCCACCACCCACCCCCCCTTCAACCTCCCTCTCGTCCCCTATTCATCTCATCCCACCACCACTCACCACTTCTCAAATCCGACCCAAGAAGTCTCTCCCCCTTCTACCGTCCTCTTCTTCTTCTCTCTTTCTCACTGGCCGTCTGATATCCTCTGCTCCGCCGGTTGTCACGAGAGTCGAAAACCCCTCATCATACATTTTCCCCGCCCCTTTTTTTGGTAACGAGACCCACGCCTTTTAACGATCAGCCACGAGCCACGCATCCTAAAACGACTTTGTGACATTATCTTGAAAGTCGCGAATTATTGTTTCCTCGCAAAAAAAAGGCATATATCGTCGTTTGGCCCCGTCATCATTATTTTGTTTTATATCAGCATTTTTCGAACATATTTTTTTTAATATTATTCGATTTTTGATTTTTTTTTGTTTACGGATTTCTCCTTGTACTCGAAACGATAAAGAAGACTTGTAACGGCAGCTCGACGACCACGATACCCAACAAAAATTTTACACTCTTAATACGCTCGTTCGTCAAACAAAGAGGTTCATCCTGCTTGCTGAGGAAAAGTATAATCAAAATAACAGCATTCAACAGTAGAGGCCTTCCAGTATCTTGGAAATACAGCTTGAGATTATTGTATTCTACCTTCTACAAACAGGTATTCCAGTCTTCATTTGGACGGTCTCGTACTGGAGCGTTTCCCGGCTCATTCTCGAATTCATTAGACTTAGCGAGTACTCAGCGTTTTTCGGGGCATCATGTCTAGCCACCACGACTATTACGACACCATAGGTTCCTCCCGTTCGCCCACCGGTCAACACCCGTCCCAGCAACAGCACCAGACCTTACACCGAGTCTCATCCCGGCATTTTGAAACATTCGCATCTCATAGTGGTGGTGGTGGTGGCCTTTACACTCCGGAGGACCATGCTGCGAGATTCGATGCCAATCGTTACGGTAGTGCTCGTTTGGATGTTAGCATGTCCGGAGGATACGGGTATGAACACTCGGGGGCACAAACATGGAATCCGAGCAGCTTCGGAGGACCTGGCGCTTTGGCTTCAATGGGTGGTGCCACTGGAAGGATGAAGACTCCTTCCAGACAAAGGAGTGCCTTACCGGCGGTAAGCTTAGGCTTTGGTTACGCTAGGTTAGGGTGATTGTGGGCTTGCTGACATTGTTACCATCACAGATGTGGACTACGGAGGCAGCTCCCTCTCTACCTACGGTTTCGCCACTGGCTGCTATGGGAAATGTTCAATTGGGACCTTCCCCTATGCGTGCTGAGACAGTTGGTTCGGATCCTGAAGAGGAATTGATACCTACTGCTATAGTAATCAAAAACATCCCCTTCGCCATCAAGAAGGAGCAGCTGGTTCAGTTAATGACGGATCTCGGCCTGCCGCTACCGTATGCGTTCAATTATCATTTTGACAATGGTGTTTTCAGGGGACTCGCTTTTGCCAATTTCACTACTGCCGAGGAGACAGCAGCGGTTATCGAAACATTGAATCATTTTGATCTCCAAGGTCGGAAATTACGAGTAGAATATAAGAAAATGTTGCCCTTGGCCGAGAGGGAGCGCATTGAGAGGGAAAAGAGAGAAAGAAGAGGTCAACTGGAAGAGCAACACCGCCCTGTGCAAATGCTTCCTTCTCAATCCAACGTCCCTCTTTCAACCTCTCCATCTCCAAGTGCTACTCGGTCAAAGCCAGGTTAGTGCTTACCCCATCCACACCCAACCGTATTTTTTCAAGTCTTTCTGCGTTTGAATTGCATACATACCTGCATTGTACTATGCGGTCTTTGCATTGACTAATAGTCACGCTCAGACGTCGATTTGAACGACCCCCAGACTCTCCAGTTTTATTCACAACTTTTACTGTTCCGTGATGACGTGTCTCGCGAGGCCCTTATATTCCCTGCCACACTTTCACCCCAACAACGTCGTATTGTCCATACTCTCGCACACCACATGGCCTTGGCACATGTGTCTCGGGGGAATGGCGATCAGCGTCAAGTTCACGTGTTTAGGGCTCCGATTTCTACAACTCCCAGCATCAGTCCTCCTTCCATCCCGACGACCGTGCATCCAGTTGAGTCCCAACGGCGAGTTCTGACAAGGGCTACGACGATGGACTTTAGTGATGCCCGTTCGGAGGGAGCAGGTATTTACTCGACGATGGGAAGACAGGCGCATGCTTTGCTCGACATCCCAAACTCCCCGTCTGGCCGAGCCGACGCCCTACACAGTCGCCAGAATTTGCGCGCTGCAAAATCATTTGCTGACTTGAGGTCCTATACACCGTCTCCTGTGCCGTCGTCTGCCAGCTTCCCCGCAGCCCTGGGGGGAAATATTTCTCGATACACTGATAATTACGGGAGCGTCACATCGACTACTCCTAGTCTGACACCAACCGCGACTGGTACTACCGTGTCTGCTTCAAATGCTAGTGAGTCGTTACTCGTGAATGGACTTGCTGGAGTGTCGCTTACGTCCTCCCTGGGTGGTAATCTTGGTGTCGGTGGTGCGAGCCTTCGAGATCCCCGGGATCCTAGGGGTGTCCTTGCCGAGAGAGAACGTCAACAGCGAGAACGAGAGAGGGAGAGTAATGAACGGGAGAATATGAGCATTTCTACTACGGGCGGAGGAGGTAATGGTTTACATCATAGCGGATCGAGGAACTTTAGCATGGGCAGCAGCAGTGCAGGCGCATATGACCAGGAGCCTTTGTCGGCTTCTACCACTAGAAGTGATGGCAGGGGTCAGGTTGTGCCTACCAGACAACCACGGGGACCGGATTCTGAGAGGGCGCCTGGTTTTGCGTCAAGGAGGGGTCAGCATCATCGTGCGTCTGGTGGGGAACTTGATGTTCAGTCCGGTGTTGAGATTGTTGTTGAATAGAGTTTTTTTCTTTTTTTCCCGATTTTTTCCCCTTGATTTTTATTATTATTTCATTTTATCCATTTTTTTTCCTAGTTCCATTTTTTTCGATCCTCCGATAACTCTTTGATATTACTGGAATTATTATTCTTGATTCAATTCCCTCATTAAAATTCTAACCCCCTCCCCTTCTTGTTTTACCCAAAGCACAATTCCATGACGGGTGTAAGCTATTGATTTCTATTGCAAGAGGTGCTTTGCTTTGTCTTTCGGTTGTTACGGACTTTGGACGCCGGAGACTAGAGGGAGGAGGTTGGGGATGGGAAACAAAATTGCAAAAATTCACCATCGGCGCGTTTTTGAAAATAAAAAATTTCATGAAATGGTTTGATAAAGGGAAATGGTCGGAATGGGATGGTTTTACAATACTATGGTCAAGAATGGTTAAGCGCGAGCTGGTATGTTTTTGCTATTTTTTGCTCGGTTTTTTTTTAAAAATTTTTATTTCCTTTTCCCTTCCTATAACTGTTTTTGCTTGTAGTTTTGGTTCAAGATAGTAATTACTTCACATATGATCACTCGGGTTGTTTTTTGCGTCTTTTTTTCGTTGATTTGATGGGTTAGTTTCGGTTTCTAGGGGTATTTCAAGCTTAATCTAAGAATCTTATTGTGAGTGAATGGTTGGTGCGAAAGGAAAGACATTACTGCTTACTGTCAGCCTGTACTCGTACGAGCTCTTGTACTTCTGTCTCATCGGGAGGGTTGTGTCGCGGTGTTACAAACCGATGGCTCTACGGTGGAAGTAGGGGGAAAAGAAAAGAAAAGGAAGCATGCGTGCGACGGTTGAGGAAGTTGTTCCGGGAGGCTGAGGGATCGGCGGGCAGGAAGTGAGTATATAAATAGTTGACCGTCGCTTCTGCTGTTGCGGGTGCTGTTGCTCGCAAAGGAGGGGTTTAAGGATTGATCGATTGAACTAACATGGCCGGCGGTGATGGTTGGGTGTGCTCTGCCAACACGCCTTCGAATCCGGATATTAGCGGTATCGGAGTACGCTCCCTTCTTATCCTATTACCCCTGCTATCTGTAACTATAGCTAACAATTGATGGATGAACAATAGGTAATATCAGCATTCCTAGCACAAGCAATCCTCTCCAACCTCCTGGGCTGGTACATGTACCTTTTCCACTCCGCCCCGTCCTCCGTCTCATCCTCCCCCCGCACACCAAAATTCATTCACCGCCTCCGAACCCACCTCCCAACGCCCGTGCTAAAAGACTTCATTCTCCTAACCTCCGACACCCATGGCCTAACTGGAATCGCCCTGCTGATAGCTAGCTTCACACAATCTATGCCCGCTTACCACGCTGTGATAGTGGTGAACATAGCTTGGATGTCCTCGCTCTCGCACCACCTGGCTATACTGTACGTATTCCCCGCATTCTCTTCCCCCTCCCACCCCAAATGCCAAAGGAAGGGGCGAGTGCGTGAGCGCGCGATGCGCAGCATAAGGCTGGGCGTAATTGCCATCTACGTCCTCTTGTACATATCCTTCTGCGCAAGAACATACATGCACCTGCGCACGCGCTGGAGCGAGGAATGCTTCGCCATCTGCCGGGATTGCTCCGGCACTCGGGGGGAAATGGCTGAAGTGCTCTCCTGGACCGTCGCTGGCGCTGTAGTATTCTTGCTCGGATACGTCCCCTTCGTGATCTCCTTACTTCACCACGGCCGGGAAGCTCCTGCGCGTCCTGAGTCGGGGCGGCGCTCAGTGGTGGTGGTGGTGATGCTTACGATGAGGAAGTTGTATGAAGTTGTGATCAGCGTGCCCACGTCGTTGGTTGGCATGTCGTTTTGGACTGCGTTGTCGGCTTTTGGGATTAGCAGCCATAGGGCTGGAGGTGGGATTGGGGAGGAGGAACGGTGGGGGTTTGGACAGGTTTTGGCCGTCTTGGGGTTGGGCGTTGTGGTATTTGAAGGGGTCAAAGTGTTTTGCGGTATATACGTTCTCTCTCCCCTCTCCTTCTGGGACTGGGATGGTTGATTTTTTTCCCCGCGCTAATTGTGCTGCGTAGGGTATGGCGGGGGTGAAGATGAGCAAGATGGTGATGGAGAGGAGGGGAGGACCCGGAGGAATAATGGGATATGTGAGTGCGGGAGGAGGGTCACGTTTGACGTGCAGAGTGGTGAGGTGGTGATGTTGGAGACGGTCGGGGTGGAGGGCAAGTGAGGTTTTCGGACGATTGGATGATGGAGAGTGAGTGTATCATAATTTGCCTTTCTGACACTATTATTGACCTGGAAAGCCTAGTTTAGTTATGATACTGTAGTAAACGTCCATAAGCTTACCCTTAATTGGCTAACCTTGATCTCTTTCTCTAGAGCCATTCCCATCCCAAAAAATGGCTTAAAAAATATCACTACCAATTCCGCACAGCTATGGGCGCACAATCCGTAACAGCCCAGCGTTTACGCAATAGAATGCTCTATATAACCTAGATCCCTGGAAACCCCCCAAAACCTGGAGAAATCGACATAAAATACCAGTATCCGTTATTCCCTAGACTCCATTCCGCCCATTTGCTCCCCTCCCTATAAGCTACTCCAGGTATGGAAGCACCGCCCCACAGAACAAAGAAAGGAAGGAAGGAAGGAAGGAAAAAATCATCCCGCCCCCCTTGCCCCCCCAACCTTCGAAACCCAAATTTCATGCAGCCCGAGTGATACTGTATGCGTTCAATGTAATTTTTATATAAATCAAATAATGTTTTTTTCTTTATTTGTTAGATTTAGGCATTATATAATGCAAGACTAGGGCTCACCCATACCATTGCATATTATACGGCTAGACTCCAAGTTACGATGTGGATGTATTGTGTGTCCAAAACACCGGCAAAGGGGGTGGGGGGGAGGGGACATCCCGTCCCTGTTCAATGTTTTAATCCCACCGTTCCTCCGGTTATGGGGCTAACTGCACGTTCTCCCTCACAGAGTTGAACGGGTGAGGGGAGAGGCAAGTGGAAGAGGGGAATTACTATAATAGTAGACACTAGAGAAGAAGAAGGAAAAAAGACTTACGCTTATTCATTATATTATATTATCATATCATCACGCAGGATAATAAAACAACAACAACAACAACAACAACAACAACCCCCTTCTCTCATAACCAAAGAAGCAAGAAACAAGTCCCTTATCAACGCCCGTAGTTGCATATATAGCCATGGGGCACTTGATGCTTGCTCGTTTGCCGGTCCCTCTATGATAAACCCGGAATACGCCATGCCAACCGGAGGCATGGTTGGTGCTATGCTAGTCACTCTGACTTTCTAACAAAGGTATATAATGTATACACACGCCATGGTCTCGTTGGATTGCTTCTCGCAACAGTGGGGGAAGTAGATCGGAAGGACATAAGGGTAGCGGCGCTTTTATTTATCCTTGTATGAGGCCCTTGCCGGAAGCTTATGAAACTCAAAGTTCGGTCTGGTAGGGGTGGTAGGAGGGGTCATAAGGGTCATGAGAGTTTGTTTGTCGTGTTGCCCCGTACTTGCCTTCCAAATGAAGGGGATAAGAGGGCGGGGTCTGGATAATAGAAGGGACGGGGAGCCTGATGTCTTGGATGTGGAATTTGTTATGGATATATAAAATTATGATACCACTTATATTCTCGAGTGTGGTCAGTTGTGGGCCTGGTGGCTGGTCCGGTGTTTTCAGCCCGCTTGTTGGTTTCGACCAGAATGTAGGGAGCAAAGACACTGCTCAGGTCCCCGAGGCAACCTCCTTCGCTATCACTCACTCACCCCCTCTACCGCCACGGGCGCTGCTAGCCGTTAATGGTATATTCATAATCCTTATAATACAAAATCAATAATCCCCAAGTTACCCTCAAATTGGCCCATAAAACCATCAAATCATAAAACTTCTAGGCCCATAAACCACGTGGTGGTGCCAACCCAACTCAACCAAGGGAAGCATCAACCACATGAAAATCAGCAAGGAAGGTAGAGATAGCGAAGAGAGGAAGAGAAAGGAAGCAAGAAGCTACAGCTAATTCTGTTTATTTTGTTTATTAGGAAAATCTCTCAGCCGCTACAATGTTCACCTCCATCTCCACAACCGCCTAGCCCTCAAGCCTCACAATCTTTCACGAACAATGCAACTCGAGTGACATCCCATGATTAAAATACAAATGATATTACAACGATCCGACCCGGCACCGGATACCTTGGAGCAAAGGGGAAAAAAGAGGTTAATGTCAAGAAATAACAGGAAAGGTAGGAGGGAGAGAAGGGGAACTCGTGAGTAGCAGGATATTATTCAAAGGAAGCCACGTAAAACGCAAACCTCTAAAAGACCCCAGGTGACAAACGAGGGAATTTTTTCAGCCAAAAAACCGGCCCAGGAAAGAAAAAAAAAATGCATTAGAAGGAAAAGGGAGGAAAATCGAAAGCAACACAATTACGCCTAGACCTTAAGTTCACCAGAAAACCCTAAGAAAGAAAGAAAACCGAGACAAGGGAGATTCGTAATCTTCGTAAGATGTTTTATCTATGCCTGAAGGGACTATGAGAGATCCATCTGGATGGCATCCCAGAATGTGGGGTCGAGGTCGGGGAGAGGTAATATAGGTGGTGGTGGGGGGATCAAGTTGTATTTCCACTCTCTCATAGGCAAAGATCGAGGACGGTTCCCCGTGGACTCTTCTTCTATCTTTGTCTTGCAACTTTCGAGATCGAGTCCGGTGGTCTCGTTGACTCTGTCCCACTTTTTACTCATTGCATCGGGGAGCTTGTGATACATACTCTTGATATCTTTCGGCCCGGGAAGTAGGATCATATCTTTCCTCCAGTTTAGACCTTCGGGCTTCTCCAGCTCGACGGTGGGATAATGTTCCTCGCAGAAATGCTCGATGAGTTGCAAAAGGTTTTCATCGCCGGGGTGGTCATCGTTGAGCAAGAGAGTCTCGTTTTCCACACAAATTTTGCAGAAAATCTTTTCGTTGCTCAAAAATCCGACATCGTGATCCACCGCAGCTCTGAGAATCTCGTAGTAAACAGAGTTGAGATCGTGAGGTCTGGAGAAGTTTTCTTCTTTGGACAGATTCGCAAGGAACGCCGCCAACTTAAAGATTGGAGGCACTTCTAATTCATTAACAAGTCTCAGACATCGGACGATACTGAAACGTAAGCTGGTCGTCTCTGTGACAGTGCTTGATTTCCACCCCTTGGTCTGCTTGACGACCGGATACGACTTGGCCGGACACCAGCGCAGCTCATCACGAGGTGTGAATTTGGAACCGGCGGGTAAAAACGGCAGAACCTCTGGCCATACGGCCCCGTCCCAATCGAGGAAATCTGTGTATTTAGGAGTGCTCCTAGCCCAGTGCAAGGATCTTACAGACTCTTCACGGTTTCCGTGTTCTTCGGCTATGTGGCTCAACATTGCTTTAAAGCCAGCCCGCTGTTCGCAAAACTTGCATTGGAATTCCATATCAGGGATAGCCAACCCCACGAACAGGGTTTCCCAGAGGTAAAAGATTGCCCTCATCGAAAGTATTAGGCCCGGGTTGGTTTGGCGCCAACTTCTCCAAACATAGCCCAAAGTTTCCATCAGAAATGAGGCCGATAACGTGGGATCTATGATCAGGGCGCCGGCTTCCGTCCGAACATATTCGGTGGCATCGTTGGTCAGATTATTTATCGCGAGATTGATGATCTGAAGGTTCTTGTTGTCTTGACACTCTTTCTGTCTCTCCTTGCGCTTTTTGTCAACGGCGTCTTGAAGAGTCTTGCGTTTGCGGGCCTGCATATTGTTGTACTCGGCTTCAGCGCCTTTCCTTTCTGCTTCGAGTTTCTTTGCGAGCGTCTTCCAAGATCGCTCCGTAAAGGCAGATCCGGATCTGAGCGCTGACAGATACGACGGCATGAGCACCAGGACTTCCTCAGAGATTGGAGGGTCAAAGTCCGTCTTGCATTTTTCTGGGATAGAAACATTGCGCTGTTTACGGATAGCGGCAATTTCCTCTCGACGAGCTACGGTTTCTAGCAGGGAAAAAGGAAGAAGAGAGAATTTTAGCTTGGGAGCCGGTTTGGCTAAATAGTGAGAAAAAAAACCAAACAAAAATTACCTTTCCTCTCGAATTTTTGAAGTTCACTGGCAGTCTTCATCAATTCAACCGTCCTGTTCCTCTCAAACTCCAAGAAAACCTTCAATACTTCGGGGTTCTCATCCTTTTTACGTTGAAAGTACTCGTCCCTGAAGGTTTCAACTTCGTCCTTCCAATAAGCTGGTTCGCCGCCGTAGTATATGTCACGCTCGGTAGTGACGGATCTCCCTAATCCCAGTAAAGATCAGCACACGTCGGGGAGAAAAAATTGCTATAAATTCCGGGATGAAGAAGAACACCAGGTTGCAAATGGCCCGTAGATATTGAGACTAGAGGGAAAAAAATGCTGACCGGATATATAACAATGCCTCAAACATTTTTTGGCATTTTGGCAGAAGTCCCCGGGTCCGTAGATTTCATCAGCCTAATTTCTACAGTTAGCAAACAACCTGCTCTATCCTCCCCTAGGTGGGGGAAGGGTCAATTGGGAAAGAGGTAAGCGTGAACTGCGTACATTATGACGCTATAACTTTCTGGGGAGGGGAAGGAGGGGATGGAGAAGAGGGTGGAGGATATTCGACAAGTAATAAAGTTTGCTGGGAAGAGAATGAAGGGCGAAACGAAAGGAGAGGCCTTACCTTCATTCTCCCATCTTTGAAGCACTCAAAGCACATTCTAATCCCCCAAGTCCAGTAAACCTTTTTAACACGAGCAGCCCCACAGATCATGCATCCCATGCCCCTCCACAAATTCCACATGTAATTCTCCGGATAGCCATAAATGGGTTCCGGAAAACGAGGAAAATTACTCTTCCTGCTGGTAGCCCAAACCCTCTCGTCGTCTATAAAGGACTTGAAAGTAGAGTTGACACGGCGGAGCTTGGCCAGCGTCTGTGGTGTGCAAAACGAGAATATATTTAACCAGATTTCGTAGGGGATATGCGACTTGATCGGTTTGGCCCGGCGCAAGGTAAGAGGGCCGCTCGATTTTCTCGGCCTGGCATACTGAATAGGTCTCCGGTCGCTAGGGACAATCTGGAAACCACTCAACCCGTTGTCTACCTTGCGGCGTTTGAAGGATTGCTCTGGCTCCGGTGATGGTGAGGGTGGTATCAGGGGAGAGGGAGGCATGGAATCCATGCTTGATTGACTGTCAGAAAAGTCAAACACCATGTCATGCCATGGCCAAAAGTCCTCCATTGTTGCAAAAAGCGGAAACAAAAAAATAGAAAAACTAGAATGAGAATCTTACGGAAAAGGGTAGAAAGCGGACTAGAGTTGTCCTCGAAAGCCTCACAGCCAGGCAAACTGTGAAATTCTAGAGGATGCAAGAGGAGCGAAGGGGGAGGGAGGTAGGGAGACCAATGCTATGTGCTATGGTAAAATTATGGACACTTTTGGTACTGGGAAGGGCTGGAAAAGGCTGAGAATTTGAGGCGAGAAAGTTGTGGACCAGCGGAGGAGGGGAGGGAGTTAATAGGAAGGGGGGCAGGGGGGGGGGGGGGAGCAGAGAATTAAACGAAGGAAAGTACGTGTAAGAACGGGGGTTGTTGGGAATAGGATTGAACCTTGGTGATGCAAATAGGAAAGTATGCAGGAATAGTTAGGATGGAGGATGGACAACTCAAGCTAAGGTGACGACGACAAATAGAAAAAAAGAGAGAGAGAAGAAGAATCGCTAGAAAACGGAAACCTTATGTGCAGGAGTGGGCAGCAAGAGCACACAAATTACTAAGGGAGAAGGAGAGAAGGGGGGGGGGGGGGGGGAGGGGGGGGGGGGGGGGGGGGGGGG
>Ga0307517_10000897_pt1 | contig 50491 bp, 53 predicted proteins | sample 23_EM_MG_FD_194515 | JGI IMG/M metagenome (GOLD analysis project Ga0307517, IMG submission 194515) | Populus trichocarpa ectomycorrhiza microbial communities from riparian zone in the Pacific Northwest, United States - 23_EM | ecosystem: Host-associated > Plants > Roots > Unclassified | place... | reverse complement strand
GCTGTCGCGTGAAATCGACGCGACGTGGTTTCAAAGTCCGAAGATTACATAATGATTTTCTAGCGCGGTTTTGGGGGCGTGGTAAAAACAGGACTAACTAAACAGGCCAAAATGAAAATTAGGGTATTAATAGAATCACTTTTGAAAAAAAAAAAAAAATTTTTTGGAAAGTGTCATTGATATTTGAAAATAGCAATAAATTACAATCATTTTCCTGCAATATCTGTGGAAGCGAACAAAAGAAAAAGAGATTTTAATGAATTTGTACCAGCACTGTGCTTATGTACTAGGTCTAGTTTGGCCAATTGGGAGACCGGTACCAGCAATTTTCTCCGCCAGCACTGCTGGATTCGGGCATGTCAATCTAGATCCAGCCGATTTTCTGGCAAGCTGGAACGACTGGACTCAGCAGTGTGCTAGGACACGAATGTGAGTCCAGAAAAACGGTAGTTCTCGCGCCGATCCGAGGGTCACGTCAAGGCGGTGCGGCGATTTCCGCCGCACAACAATCGCAACAATCCATGCCAAAGTTCGACCACAGTTTCCAATTCCCAAACTTACTGCACCATCCTACGATGACTCGGTCCTACGATGACTCAGTCCTACGATGACTCCGACACCAAGAATATCTCAGCTTTTATGCCATGATTGAGTCATGGTTAGAGTTAGACAATAACGACACAATCACTGCTCTTCCATGATAGTGCAATTAACAATTGCTTTCCTCTCTCCGACATTCAAAAGCAGTCATTATCTGGCCGTTCTTGTTTTCGAGGTCATTCTTTTTGTCCTTATGCATCAAGATCAGGATACACGATCGTCCTAAGGCCGCTCTATTTCGGTAAGCGCAGCAGACTTTATTCTTCTCGATAGACGCTAGTGGCCTTCAAAACACAATGAATCGATTTCGTAAGTCCTCAACGTTCAACCTCGTTCTAGCACCCCCGCTGCCACTATAAAATGGAATCCATTTTCACCTTGAACATTCACCACAAATTCTTACAAGATGACTATGATTGTGGACCTCTTAACTCTTTACCTTCCACCCTTGTTTGCGCTCACAGCGATACTGCTCTCTCTCTTTGCCTTACTGGCACCGACTTTGTTCCTTCATGACCAGGTTGCACTTTTGACGGTTGTTCCGTCAACGGCATTTTTTCAAAGTGGGCCCTTGAAAGGAGTGGATGGACCTAGTGTCTTCATGGGATTGCTGGGTACGTGATTTCTCGAAATTTTTTTGAGAGGATTATTGTTTACCATTGCACAACAAGGCTCGTGCTCGAAGACAAACGATACCACATGGCGTATCGATTGTACAAAGTCCTCCTTTTCGCCAAAATATGGTATGCGATCCGCATTACATCTTCTATTGAGCTCTCCCATCTAATTTGATGTATGCCTATACCACAGACCTCACCGCCCTCCCAAGCGACTTGAATGCCCGAAACTTCCTTTCCGTACCTACCATTCCAATCCCAGTGTTCGTTGCCGTTGCCATTTCACTTTCAACCATCTTCTCCATCACTTCTACCTTGATTTCCTTCCGCCGTAAGCTGGGCGGAAATTTCCCTAATCCATTGGGGAAACCAATGGTGCAAAGGCTATTGGCGGGGGTTGGATTCTTTGGCTTCCTCATCGGTATGGTCTCATTCATTTTGTCTTAATGCATGTTGGTTGAGTAAGAAATAGGGATAACCTCCTTCCTTACCATAGAGATGTGGTTTGAAAAGGCCGTGCAGGATTTCAACGCCAGCATTGCTACACAAGGCGACAAAGGACCTCAATTCATCGCTCATCTCGGAATTGGATTCAACAGTGAGTCGGGCGAACATTGTCCCGCTATGTTTTTCTGACCACTTTGGAATAGTGGCCTGGGCTGCATATACAATCTATGCAATTCTTGTCCTCGTTGAACTTGTGAAATTCATCTGACCGCAACGATAAAGAACAACAAAAGAACAAGTCCTATTCTTTTCATTTAATTGCTACTTGTATACTTCTCATTCGCACATGACAGACCGTAATAAACCTTTTGGGGATCCTATTTGATATGTCAAGGCTTGCTGGTTCCAGCACCTCATTTGGGCAATTGGTAAAACGCGTCGCGATCGAGGAAGCTCTGGGACGCGTGATGCAACGGTGGCTGTGAAGATTCTTCGCCACTGGGGCCAGCCTGAGGGCAACCTCTGTGCATTCCGACGGCCGGGCTGTATCTCGAAATAATCCCCCATCCTATTTCTTGTGAAGAGAAACCCAACACTGACGAAATTTGGCATAGCACGTATTGTCTCCTGAGTCTACGGTGTTTCTTGCCATACACCTGCAGATCTGACCTCAGAGCAAATTTGAATGCATTCAACATTTAATATTTTCTGGTTTCTACGCTGACAAGCATTGGACAAGCACTGCATGTTATCATCGGCTCGAGGGCAGCACTGTTGAGCCGTTAGGTCGTTAATCTAAACGTCTTAAAAATATCCCGTACCCTTGATGTTGTAACATCTAAGCATTCTGGCTCCTAAAGTATCTCGCGTTATATTGCTCTGGCATGCTTTTAGGCTCCATTCTCTCGAAGAGCAGCGTCATTTCGTCCATTGACTGTAAATTTAAATCCCAACCTGAGGTCAGACCACGATGATGCACATAGATACTTGACAATGGAAATACTGACGTTCACGATAGACGCAAAATTAACGACGACTAGCAAATGAAAAGATTGTCGACAGCCATTAGTGAGCGCTGAGGTATAAAGGTCCGAATTATAAATGCGCACTCGATGATAGAGTCAACAGCTGTGTTTCCTAATCAAAAAAAGTAAAGTTTTCGAATGCGCAGAGCAGGCAAACAGTCATACCGATACATCTACAGGAAGAGTAAGAAGTCCTTGACTCCGACTACCTGCGCCTAACTTCTCGTAGTCGGCAAATTTTTCTGAAGTCGACTGACGGAGCTCCTCTTCAAGGTTAGCCAATTTCGGTGACCCCGAACCTGTGCCTATTTTCCTGGCCAATGTCATCAAGTGAGATTGGACTCGGTTGATCTGTGCGAGACTAAGAAACATATAAATCATTTGTAGCGCGAATCTACGAACCGTATCACTGTTTAAGCTGGGCAACTAAATCCCAAGTGAGTCAGGCAATTATGAAATTAGCAGAAGCAGAGGCCCAAAATGAAAGGAAGGTGACGTACTTGGTAAGCGAGGTCACGTCGCAAGGTGGTGTCGAGTCTGTCGAGAGACTCAATATATTGCATCGTGGATAAAACGACGCGGGTTCTAAAATTTGATGAGAACGTTACATCAGGATCAAGAAATAATGCATCTCACTGTAGTTCGAGAATCCTACGATAAGTCGCCGAGGGATAAGATCTGCAAAACAGAAATTTTCGTCAAAAACCCGGCGCTCGAGGTATCCACAGCGTCATAGCACCAACCTGATGCGAGGGTCGAAATTCATAGAAGTCAGGAAGTGCGTAAGCATGTTCTGCTTTTTCTGTCGAATGAGCGTAAGTCTTGAGTAAATTCAGCAGTGGCGCAGTTATACCGTTACGGATCGTAATATGTTATCTCTTTCAGAGGACGACGGTGCCAAACCCTCCATACCGCTGTACATCATTCCTCCTACTTGCAGCAGAGATTTGGAGAGTTTGTCATGGAATCCGCTCCGCGCTGTGATGGGCACGGGTATCATCATAATTACAGCCTAGAGGTTGCGTTCGTTATTTTTCACTTGCGCAAGGTGTGCGTTGAATTCAACTTACTGATGCGGCGAAGCCGATGAGGTCCATCAAGCTAAAATACTCATTTTTAAACAAAGGATGAAATTAGAAGAGGAACTATACTCACGCCCTTTGCCAAATATTCTTGAAGATGATTTCAGACGAGAATACAGTCCCTGGACTATGCGTCTCGTTCCAGATCATACCTGTAGAGGCGACAACGGTGGTCGATGCCAGAACAGCAAAAAGTGTGTGGCTCATTTTTGTCGAACAAACGCTGACAAGCAGCGATGGGATAACGAATATAGCCTTAATTCACCGGACAAGCCTGGTTAGCCCTCCTTTGCAGAAAAGGGTCGTAAGAAGGGCAACTCACCGTGACGATAACAGCGGTATAAACATTCCCAGAACCCCTTCCTGCCCCGATGTACCAGGCGGCGAGAGCAACTGCATCAAGATATCAGAGGTAATCTAGAACTGAGGTGAACAGCGTACGAAGCAACCCAATTACCGTCGCCGTAAAGCGCACGACAAAAAAGAATATCTATATAATCCTCGGGTAAGCACAATCTTCTCATTCACCCTCTCACCCTTAAGAACTAACGAACCTGATCGCCAGCATATATTGCTATATATGACTAGGATTCTAGGTCAGACGGCTTCAAAAGAAAAGGAGACATCAACCCACCTGCCCGAGGAGCAATGCGACAACGCCAGCGTTCTCCATGTAGGTTTTCACAGTAGTCTTGGAAACATTGACCGCGAAGATTGCAACGCCCAGAACTGCTATGCGAACTGCGAAGATTATTTCGGGCGCTAAAATCCACTGAAGGAGTCGTGAGTCTTTGCTCGAAACGGATGTAGGGTTAGACCGCGCCGCCACGGCTTCCAGGCATTCGCCGTTTGTAGAAGTAGGCGAGGAGATGCCCTTCTCCTCGTGTGGCAATGGTGACGGAGCTGTTGACTGAGATTCCTTCGTTCGCATTAACCCGTGGGGTAAGGATTTGAAGAGCCACGGGAGGCGGGGTTTGGGCTTTGGTTGCTTTTCTTCGATATCACTGAGAAAACTGAGGAGCGAAATAAGTTCGGTAGCGAGAAGGTCGATGTCATCCATTAACGCCACTGGGAGCGCAGCTCCTCTTAAAATTCGGGGATACTTGAGAACGTTGTTAGACAGGGGATAGATGGCAGGCACAGACTCTTTATTCCTTTCCACCGAGGAAACCTGCGAATCTGTGCTCTGAAGAATATCAGACCTCGAGGTTTGGTCTGTAGAGGCGAAGAAGTTCGGTAGGTCATCTCGTTTGAATTTTGCTTGGGCTTTGCGTAAATGGGAAAGGGAAATATCCAGCCTGCGGCGCCTATAATCGACCTTCTTCGTATCGACGACGTTGACCACATCGAACCAAGTGTCCATGGTGCACTCACGGACCCATTCCTCAAAGTCCAGCAGGGATATTCTGCAGGCAGTTCGTAAGCCATCCGACAAATGTAACACCCTATGAACCATATCCCGATCCTGTGAGGTACGTTGTTAAGAAGATGAATTGACAAAGGCTTTTCTTTGGAATAATTACAGTTGCGTTCACGTCGGATACGCCACTCTCAACTTGCAGCACTTCTTCAATTCGATTTTGAGAAACTTCGATGTTTCTAAGAAATGTCAACGAAGTTTCTCCGAGTAAAAGGGTTGGCGTCTTACTTCACTCGACGAACAAGCTGCTTTACCCGAGCATGTAACGATACCAATTCGTCAGGTGAAAGTCTATGAATGGAGAACTCGAGATGAAACAGATTTTTCATCTGTTCATACATGGCCAGGATGGGATCCAGACGCGAAAGAGGCCCTGGTGAAGGTTTTTTTGTAGCGGCGAACTTCTCATGGTCCATGAACTCGATTATGGGCTATATCGAATGCCAGTTGGAAGGACTGCACGGAAGGGTAGGGGAACTGACATACCAGTAATACATCTTCCCGAACTTCTTGACTAGAATAATCATCTGCGTAAGCTTCAATCGAACACAAAATCACGGAAACACTCACAGCCATGAATGGTTATAGCTTTCTGGAAAAATAATGATCTGGGAAGCAATAGAAATAGCGACATATACAGCAGCTGCAACCACAAAGGTGTGGGCACTATAGTAAGAGGGTCTCGGTATCACTAGCGCGCTTCAATGTCAAACTAGTTGTTGGATCCAAGCAGGGAAGTGGAGCTTACACGGATTAAAGGTCAAGATCGCGTCCATAAATGTCAACGCAAAGTAGAGCACAAATGCCATTTCTGGCCGGTAACCCAGCCCAAGACCGAAGAAGAAAGAACCGAAGAAAATAAAAACACCAAACACCGTGGACGATCTAACATGAAGGCGTAAGCTTCAATATCCGATTTTCGCAAGGATGGTGACAACCCAGTACTTACCGCGGATCCAAAAAGTGGCCTGAGATTGCAAGTTCCGCAGCCTGAGCAGCAATAGGGATTCCTGGGACAAATCTTTTGAGAGGCTTCAATTCGAACCTCCATCAACGGCAGATAATAGAAGGAAACGTACGATGCCTGCGCCGATTCCATCTGCGTAGCCAACAAAGTGGGACTCCTTGCTGCCCAGGCAGCAGCTGTGGCCGCACATATCCAAGCCCAAGAAAGGAGTAGCCCTGCATATATTCAGTGGTTTGCTTGAACGCACGATATTGGAGGAAAATGGCTTACAGATCAGAAGCGAGCACATAACATAGATGTGAGCGGAGATAGGCAGAAAGGGTGGTAATGCCACAGAAAGGACGCTAATCACTAAGTCAGCAAGCCTGTCGTGGTGTAATAATCACGTCTAGAAAGAAACCCACGCAGCAAAAATATCAGCCTGCCCAATGCCACGAGAGGTTGAAGGTATAACAATGAGAGCCATCATGACGATGACAACAACAGTCGCCCGTAGCCATTTCTTCTGGACATATCGAGAAGTGGCCTTGCTACGAAGCCAGAGCCAGATTTCCTGCAGAGCTGAAAGCATTGAAGAGAGAAGAAATCTAGTAAGGGGGCCATCCTGACGCCGCACACGCCTCCTTAAAACACCGGATTATGGCATGAGCAGCATTAAAACGACCCACTAAACTAATTACTATTCATCTCGAAGCCAACGGCAATGGCTTGGTAGGGTCTTGTCGGTTCTCAATGGAAGAAGAACCGAGGGATAGCCGATTAACATCCCTGGTGCTGTCATTGAACGAAGTTTAAAAACCCTGATTTTGACACGAGGCAATCGACCAGAGAAAGAGTGGAGGCGCAATGAAAGAGCTTGAAGAGGCAGCATATTCGTGAAGTACTAGACTTTTTCCAAACACTTGTGGTGATTTTCAGCGGCGACATGTTGGTGAATGGTAAATGGTAAGTACAGTATGGCTTCGGACCGCTGTCCCCGGTCTCGAACGTCCAGCCACCGCCGCTGGTGGATGTCGTTCAACTTACGATGCCTCGAAAAACGTCTGATGATCAATTACATACACAGTCCTGGATTCGCATTTCTAGTACTCGATGCAAGGAGGAACGAACGCCACAAGTAAAGATTATGACAGCACGATTCCGAGTCGCGAGGACGGATACTATTATAATAGTACTAGTACAACCATTTAAGTCTGAAAGTAGGATGGTGAATGTTCAATATCGCGCGCAACATTGAAAAAGGGAAGATATGTCATAAATGCCGAGGGGCTGTGAATAAGGTCAGGGGAGGTTTTTATCATTCGTACACTTGGACGACGGAGTATTGAGACTCCTCATGATTCGAAAGTGGCTGGGTGGGGGGTCGTTGCATCAGAAAGGGAATAAGTAAGCAGGGAACGAGATGAGAATGGGGGGAATAATATGTTTGACTGTAACGAATGAGGACATGAAGCAAAAAGAAAACAGGGACAGAAAGAAAATAATCAAAAGAAGGGAGAAAGAGAAAGAATATCGTTGCATATCTAGACGCTTGGGATTGAAATAAAACCTGAAAAACAAAACATGACAGAGAGTAGATGGTGGCGTGAGAGCGTCCATTAATACACTTTTTTTTCTTCCGTCGAAACCAGGTAGGGTGGGTCAATGCTAATCGTTGTTCTTTTGAGTTGAAGGGAATGGGGCATGGTGATGGAAATTCGTGATGTGATATCGGCCTGTAGGCCGATGGGCGTATGAACTCCTCCTTTCGAGGACGGTGGTCGCATTGGTGTCTCCCAGCCAAGCTATATTCTTTGCGTGGCGGGAGAATGTTTGGGTGAAAATGAATGTATAAACCTCGGTTCTTTGTATGGCCTCCGAATGAAGAATGGCGTCTGTAAGGTCCAGGCCGATATGCTGCTCCTTACTCGACTCCATATCTTCCTTGTAGTCCTTGCGATTTTCTCCATACTCGAACTTCATTGCTCGAATCCACCCCCGCCTTGCAACGAAGCCATCCATATTCGCGTCTTATATAATCTAAACGAAGGTGAAAAAAATAAAATAGTACGTTATACTCGGGGCAAGAAAAAAAAGAAAAAAAAGACCAAAACGAACCTGAATAATTCTCTAACCAGCTCTCTGAAATCGATTCGTTTCTCCGCGATGAAGTAAAAGGTCAACTTTCGGCGATCCCTGCATGACGAATCGGAAAAAAATTACTCCGAAGGAAAGAGAAAGAAGAGACCGGGGGAACAAACCATTGATACTCCGCGTCGATGACCTCCATGGGAAGCTTCTTGGCTCGAACCTTGGTCTGGCAGAGCTGCAACGCCTTCAGCTCGTCTTCCGTCTTCGTCACCAACATCCTAAAGAAAGAAGAAGAAAAAGGTCATAAATACGACACAAAGAAAACAACAATAATAAACGCACTGAAGATCCTGCTGCGTCGCCTTCTTATACATCATCTTCGGATTAATCTCCTTCTTGCCCCCAGGCGCAGCACTCCCACCCGGACTCGTCGGTTGCCCATTCCCATCCATCCCGCCACCGCCACCAAACCCTCTCTCCAACTGCTGCCTCTGAAACTCCTCCACCTCCGCCAACGTAATGCTATCATTAACCACCTTCCCTAGATCCTTCCCGCGGTCCGCCTCAACGATGACAAAGTCCCCAATCCGGATATCCTGCGACAAATCGGTGAGATAAAACAAATCCGTGCGGCCGGCTTTGAACTCGACGATAAAGAGAGGCCAGGAGGAAGGCACAGCGCTCAAAGGGACGCCCTTGCCCAACTCGGAGAGGTTGGGCGGGTGGTGTGCGCTGGTGGGCGTGGGAGGTTGCTGGTGGTGCCTTTGGGCATCGGAAAGCCGTCGTTGGGTCTGTGGGTAATAAGGCGGTTGTTGCGGATTTATGGCGCGTGTGCCAGGCGAGATGGGTGATTGCATGCTAATGCTGCCTGTGTAGGACGGGGCGCGGGCGCGAACGTACTGCGAGTCGTTACTGTGGTGTTGATGAAGCTGCTGCTGCTGTTGCTGAGGGTGGACGTATTGGATGCCTTGTCCAGGGATGAAGCGGGCCGTTAACTCTTCATGTTGTTGCTGTGGCTGCTGCTGTTGAGTAATACGAGGGCTGAATTGGGTTTCGTTGATATGCTGTTCGTACAAACTTGCACGAGAAGGACTGGTGCCACTTGCAGAATAGTCACCTTCGCTGGGTGTTCCGATGGTCTGGCGCGAGTAGGTGTTTCCGGAAGGAATAATTGACTGATATGTGGACATCAACTCGCGAGAAGCCGGGCTGCGCGAAAGCGGGGCGTAGATTGGGAGGGAAGAGGGTTGGCTGGGTGGGTGTTGTGAGGTGGAAGACCGAGGATGTTCACTGGGATTAATGCTGAGGACACCCAAGTCGCAAGCGAGGTCGTCGTCAGATAAGAGTAACCCGCTGCGACCGCCGTAACTGGATTGGAAAGGCCGAGGTAGGTCATCTTCATCATCAGCCCCTGGGGCATTAAAGCCGACCACATTGCCCCTGCGAGGTTGCACTACGCTGACGCTATGACGTCGGCTGGTAGTTCCGCTTCCACCACCTCCGTTCTCATCCTTGGGGGGATGCATGCCGGCCCAGAGCTCTCTGAAGGCGGACCCATCATCCAACAAGATCTGGCCGACATCTCGTACGAACGGACTCATGTTAGATATATCAACTTGTTGGTTTCTGTTAATATAGCCATTACCGACGAACGAGCCGCCGGAAGGCGAAGACGAGTGAATATTGGTAGGAGATCTACCGATAGTTCCAAGAGAACCGTACCGGCTTTGGCCAGGTGGTTTGATCTCCCCGTACCGCTGGCCACCAGAAGCAGGGATGTTCAATGGGTTGGAGTGCGCAAGGTAGGATTCGTTCAAGCTCTGCATGGCAGAAGAGCCTGTATATGGGCTTCCCACCAGCCCTGGACGACTAGTGGCGAGAGATTGAGAGCGACTACGGCTAGGATCTTGCCCGTAGGTACGACCCCTAGAGAGAGAGGGAAGTACGTATTGGTCGTCGTAGGTATCTGCTTCCGATTCATCGTCTTCGAAAGTGGATGGGAAACGGCGCTCGCGCATGGTTGTTGTGAGGGGGTTCTGAGGTTGTGAAGAGAAGGAGGAACTCCTGATGGGAACTGGTTGGCCACGATTGGGGCTTAAGATGCGCGAAGAGTTGTTCCACGGGCCCCCGAGACTGGATGGAAGATACTGCGTGGGTGGCGAAGAGAACTGGATACCATTGTCTATGGGACGTGCCGGTTGGCTTGCGGCCCTTTCTCGGGGAGACGTCATCCCATTCTCGGAGCCGATAGGACTCTGGAAGCGGCTCTTGCGATCCTCTTCATCGCTGGTGTCGTGCCCAGAGGCACTGCGTTCCATGGCGAGCTTTGTGTGTCCACGGATGTTCAGAAGATGTTGGAAGCTGCCAACTGTGGCCCCAGAGTTAGTGTACCGAGGGTCGGATTACTTGGGTGTTTCGCGGGGCTCTACGGGGCTCTACTGGACTATTCTGTGTGAAACAGCGAATAAAACAAGAACAAGACGGCAGAGACGCACCAAAGTTGTCTGAAAAAAAAATGTGGCAAAAATTAAGCAACTCACTCCGTGCCTTCCTCGGATCTAGTGAGTCGGCTCAGGCCTCTTTGCTGGGCTGTCGAGCGAAAAAAAAATACAGAGATGCTGGGTTGTTGTCTATGGGCTGGCGTCTATCGTGAATGTAAAGGAGAGAAAGATGATGGGAGTCGAAAAGACGCCCTGGGAGCGAACCGATGATGATGCCCAGCTGACCCCGGCTGTCACATGTGTCTCCGTCAATTCATTTCTTGCCACCACAGGTCTCATACCTTGTTCAATTTGGTCGGGTGACTAGGAATTCTCCAGCCATCTTAACATCACCCCACCTTCTAAACCCGGCGTGCAGGGTTCAGCGAAGCCAAGAAGGCAGTTTCATACTTACCTCGAAGAATGGGTACGTTGCGACACCTATTCTTGTGTGCTCGAACACTCGAGTTTATCGGATACCTGACCATTTTACTTCAGGACTCTAAATGTGCCCTCAAAGCGTACACGGATTCAAATCAGAGGCTCGTCCCATTGTGGATCTCCCGCAGTTTGAGCGACCACCAAAACATATCAGGTTACCGGCATCCCACATGCCTGGGCTTTTTTCATAGAAATCACGTAACCTCAGCATGAAGTTGTTCACAGGGCTCTCCACTCTGGGGAGAGAACGGTCCCAGAGATGGGCGTATTGTGACTCATCCTGTTTTTATATTGTCAAGGTCCGACGAAGCTGAACCCAGTGCCTCTCGTGCCCAGCGGTTGACTCCACAACGGCCCCCATTAAACCCTCGTGTTCCAACTTCGGCATGGTCTCTATATTTCTAGTCGTTGCATCCATGATTAGAGCCCCAATTTTTGAAGTTTCATCGCCCCAGAATTGCCCTCCAAGTCTCGTGCTGATATCTGCATCCCTAGGACCAAGCGTCGACTTCTCTTGCCATTAGCAACCTCTCGGGGTTCTCATCCACTAGCGCCATGGGTATCCCCCTCGGTTCCGAGCACCGGTATCTGTGTTTATCCTCTGCAATTTACGGACCTTCTCGGCCACTCATCTCCGTTCCATCTGTCGCACAGACTCGCACTGTTCTTCGGACATCGATACCCAACATGCACAACAACGAAACCGAAGTCTAGAGTGTGTTGCCCACCCTCTCGGATCAGAGTTAGCGACCGAGGTTTTTTTCTGCATTACATTTTGTCAAATGGCCAGTAAGGTTGCCCGTGTGGAATTAATTTTAAGAGGGCCACTCCTTAGAGTGTTTAAAACGGGCGCTCTGGCGAAAGTCTAGTTTTGGGCTGCTGAAGGTTGCTTTTTGCTGGCAACCGGGCTTGTGCTACGTGCGTCGAGGATGAAAACTCGAGTATTACGGTTGCCACCATACAATTCGTTTCAATATACTTTATCACCAAATATATGAAGATCCCTCAAGTGTTCTTCGATACACGATGCTACTTGCATAGGCTGAACTTGAGAGGCTGGGAATATTTCAAGTGCATCTTTTCGTGATGTCATTCTTATAATTGCCGCTTAAACTCGATTTGAATGAATGCATACCTTCTCGAATGAACGTCAGTACATCACTCTCAACCTCTCCATCTCTTCAGCTAACCGCCTTGGCACATTCTAGACCCAGAACGATATCCACTTCCTGGATCGTTACCAGCGCTCGCTCGATCTCAAAGGAGGCTGACACGCCAATTCGATCAACCCGTTAAAAACCCTCCTACCAGTCCATGTCGCGATCCATCCACATTCTACTCCCCCTCCAATCTTTATGGCGCCTGTATGGTTAGAAGGCGTCCTCTGGGCACGCGCCCAGGCATCTTCACGACGCATCCAGAAAAAGTGGCTCCGCGCCACCCTCACACTCGTTGTCCTCCTTACCCTCTTCGTATTTCCCCCCACCTCGCAGGCTATGGGGCAAGCCGGTGTATTTACGATGTGAGTACAGCGTTCAAATTTCTTCTTGCGCTGACTTTTGTGGATACGTCTAGAGTTTTGGCGGTCGCTTTGCCGCCTTTTCTACCATTGTCCGTGCACGTGCTCTTGATGTTCAGCTTCTTGTTCTGTAAACCATCGTCATGCCCTTTTCTCTTATCCTCGCTAATTTCGATCTGGTAGCTGTCCTTATTTCTTGGGGTTGGGTTTGTGCTGCTACCGCGGCCGCTAACGCAGCCAGAAGCGTCGAACTATTGGTCAAGCAAACCAAAGAGGCGGAGGGTTCGTGAGTTCATTTCAGTTCTGCTCTTGTTTAATTTCCTGACCCCAAGGCTGGTTGAAGGTACCTTCCAGGTATTCCTCAAGCGCTTCAAATCCAAGGGCTGAATTTTGCGGGACATTTCCTGGATCCGAGGTACCGCTTTAAATTTTGAGGGTTTCTGGAAAACAGGTGCTTACGGTTACCCTCTTGACAGATCGACGATTGTATATGGCGTTTTTTTCTTCTCCGGGACATTCTTCTTCGCTCTCGGGCTGGGATACGTGCCAGCGCTGGTGTTTGCGGTGTACCCCGCCCTCACGTTGATGGCTTCGATATTCTCGATCAACCCGCGTAAGTCTTCAATGCCATTTCTCCCTGGTTTATTTTGTTGTTAATACCGGACAGTGATCCCGAACTCGTCATACTTTGGGGCTTCTACATTTCTGATTTCAGCTGGAGTTTACGTAGCGGTTTCTACGGTTTCTCTCCTCGTCATCTTCCCGGAAAGTTATAACTATGCTTGGCTGTGAGTGCGCTTCTCCTCGTCCAGTGATATGTCTTCAGGCTAACTGAAATGAACATGAAAGCGGACAAGTGCGCGAAGACATCATGCTCGTAAGGTCCTGCATTTCTCGTGATTTTAATTCAAATTGATATGCGTACAGCCGATCATCGACTTCATGGACTACAGGAAATCCGACGTAAAGCGTAAACCAGCGCCAGCACCTCTCTCTGACCTCGACTCCATCATGGCCGCGTATGAGACGGGAAAGGGGATGTTACACCTGGAGTTCTCGATCCATCGATTATCTCCGGACGAGCTTCTCATATTTTACGGACATATCAAGCAGTTGGTGTATCGCATCAAGTGAGCAAATGCCGATAGGGTAGCGGGGTTACTGATATATATGACCTTTTAGAAATATCGAAAAGTATCAAGACTGGTTGGAAGACGTATTCAAGGCTGATGATGCGTTGGAGAAGTCTCTCAGCGTCGATTCTGAGGTGAGTCACCTCTTTACATCTCTCGCCGCTCTTCCTTGATATCTCTCTCATTTTAGGACATCTCCACCGGCACACAGGTCCAACATTACCTTAACCAAAGACTCGTCCAACTATCTGATGGACTGCGAAATGCTTGCCAAGTCTCATTGTCGGATATTGACGAATGGATGATGAACTGCGGTAGAGACTCGTGGTTGGACGTTATCCTTCCTGTCAACAAGCGCAAGGTCGAGTATCGGCGCGTCATGCTCGAAATCTCGCGTTCGACTTTGCGGAAAGCTCGAGCTAAGTTTAGGAAAGACGGGTTTGCGGATCTTTTGGCTTCCGATCCATCGTCCCCTAGGAAGCAAGGGAGCGAGTCTGAGACGAATCGTGAGGACGGGTGAGTCGCTTCTTCGAGCTTTGTTTGGAGGGTATTCTGACGTCTGTATAGGTGTTCCGCTCTTGCTTTATCGTTGATGGACAATATCGACTGCCTCGCTAATGAGCTCAAGTCCTTGCTCACTTTTATCATCGATATAGAGGCCCGCGAACCAAAGCCCAAACCTCGCCTTCCCGGCTTCTTTCGCAAGAAAAGGCAGGAGAAAGTAAAGAAAGAGTTACCGCCTGCCCCAGCTCCTTCGTTCTTCCCACCCCAAACCTCGACCTATCGCGACGTCCGCCTACCAGCGATGAGTCGATCCCTCGGCGACTACTCTCTATCACCATCAGAAAAGACGTCATCATTGCAACATCCATCAGGTTTACCTTATCCTAGCAATTTCTCCCCTGCCAGGAAGAGTACGAGGATGATCGCATGGTTTGTAGCACCGGAAACCATCTTCGCATTTCGGATAGCCTTTCTCACTCTTGCCTTTTATGTGTTTGGGGTCTCGAAGAAAACGGCGAAGCTTTATATAGAGAATAATGGGATATTCGCTTTGCTCCTCGGGCAGGTATGTTGAAGACAATTCACGCTTCCGATCATAAGAACCTAAACCGGGCTTGTTTCTTTAGTCTTATGTTACTGTCTATGCGGGGGATCAGGTTTGTCTGGCTTTAAATTGTAAACACTCTTCTCTGAGCTTACCTGTTTTCCCGCTAGGTTTTCTATTTTCTTGTGCGGTTTTCGGCTACACTACTAGGCTTGCTCCGTCGGTTCCCTTTCCAAGCCTCATTTTCTCTATTCTTACAACCTTCTCTTTTGTTTGGTCTAGTGACGCTGATTGGATGGCACATCGAAGCTGGAAGGGGTCAATGGAGTCCCTATGGCTTCGTTATCGTCACCGTAAGCAGGACCAAGATATCGGCTCGTGCACAACCACTGAATTTCTTTATAGACAATTTTGTCGATGCCCTCCCTCCTCGTGAGTGTATCTACGAAAAAAATGCCCTACCTGTTCTTCGCGGCCCTGTTTTCAACGACTGTTGTCGCCAGTACGTTCCTTTCACCGATCCTGGGGTTCATTCGAGGGTTCTGACCCATTTACTTCCTCCTAGTCACGGGATTAAGTTGGGGCGAAGCTCACACTACAGCAGGAACAACGATCTCATTTGACGCGGTGTTCAAGATGGTCTGGGAGAGAGCGTAGGAATTCCTTCTCCTATTGAATGACTTTCCCTCTGAGAATTATCGTGATGCAGATTGGTCGATATCATTGGTTTCGTCGTGTCGGCAAGTGCATTTCTCTTTGTTCTAAATCCGAAAACACAATAATCATTCCTGATCCAGGCTGTATTCATGATGCTGCCTTTTCCCATCACAGCGAGGAGAGGATTTCACGACAAACTCTCCGAAGCGTTGATAGAAGTCGGGAGGATAGTGCAGAATGAACCTTCAGGGCAATCCTTGCGGGCGTCAGATCGAACAAACCTTGTCGAAGTGAGTTTTCTATTTTTCCATACGATATATATGAACGTCTAATCTCCCCACAAGAGCACGCAAGAGAGACTCGGGGAACTTTTGTATTCGATGAACTTCGATCCCAGGCTCAGGTACGTTCATGAACGTTACGGCTTCTCGGCGTTTCTCATTAAAACTTCAAGCTCTGTTCCATTACCCATATACCATCAAATTCTCGAGAAACAGTGAGATTTTCCGTTGTTTCCTATGCAAAGGAATGCCCAAATTGACCAATTTGCGGTTCTGATAGAAGGCTACTCGCATCATCTGCCGCACATTACGTCGATGCGATCGAGAGACTTGATCCAAAGATTCGAGGTAGTCTGGCTCACTTGGTGCGTCTAATCGACTGGCGGAGTTGCCTTTTCGGCGCACTGAGTTTTGGATAATCCTTAGGTTCCCTGTCTCAACCCGGGCATGGTATGTATTTTCACACGGATCTTTATTTCGCCCACTAACTCCTGGAAAGGTCGACCGCGTCCAATATCGCATTGTGCACTTGACAACTGGGATTTACGAGGGGCAAACGCTGAAGCCGTCAGGTGTCAAGCTCCGAGAAGAGGTCCTTCGGGCGACGGCGGAAAAAGACATCGACTTCGAACAAGTGAGCCGACAAAGGCAGCATGATGCCCACAACGACCCTCTTCTCTTCCTTCCCAAATCTATCCCGGACATGCATTTGTTGATTCTTTCATCAGGTTCGTACGACTTTCGTGGATTAACGAGCATCACTTGATTTTATTGTATGATAATTTAGCTGTGTCCAACTTCGTGAACGTCCTGGATGTGGGTCACATCTATCATACGTTCCTGCTCCCTTATCTCACTCTATTACAGTCAATCGACGAGATGGGGTCCCTTTTCGCAAGCATGGCTCCCAATGGGCTCGAGCCTTCCGAGGAGAGCTATACAGGTTATATTTCGGCTCAGATAGTGTAGGTTTGCCAAAGTATATCGGGGTGCAAGACGGCCGCCGGAAACTTCTTAAATTATTCATGTATTTGTAGGGACAATAACTGACCGGTGTATGCCCTGGAGTTGGAATATTTTCCTGTCCACTGAACAAGGACGACCTCCGTGATGGATTGGCCAGAGCGAAATATTACAAGAGGAACAAGGCGAAAGCTTGTTATCGGTGAAGGGATGCTCCATAATGGGTGAAATTAGAGTTGTTCAATTTCATCTGGAGCTAAGCTCTAAAGGTCGGGTCGCGTTCCCATCGTAATATCGGAAGTACATCTAAAGGATGCAATAGAACACTATGCGCATCTTCTTCCCATTCAAGCGCTAGGGCCCAGGACGGCGGCAAAGGCGCCACTGAACTCTTTCGGCGACGAAAAGGTTTTCGACGTCTTTGTGCTTGCTGTACCCATCGAGAAGGAGGTTGACATAGATTCCTTTCAAAGCCTAAAGGCTAAGTGGGGAGTGTATGGGAGGCGAATCTTTATCATGAACAAAACCAGCGAATGCTACCTTCTGACAACTCGTGATGATGGTCAGACTATCTACATTCTTAATGCCGACCGTGTTGCTTAAAATCGATTGTCATCAATATATCAAGTATTGAGGACAAAGAATTGAATTAAACTTTGCATGGACTAGTCAGCTGGACTTAAACTGTTGAGTAGATGTGAAGCAAAGGAGGGCACAATGGGCAATGAGGCCTGAGGAGCAGTGTGAGTGCTTGATGTGAAGAGGAAAATCATACAATCTTTTGTCAGTGCTGATTGTGGTTATATTCTATTGTTTGACAAGGCACAAGGTCAGGTAGCCTTGCATGCAAAAATGTTGATTTTCACAAAATTATGCAAAGGGCTGTGCTCATTCCAACAGATCCCAAAGTGATCAAGTAGAGGTTTTAGAATAGGCTAAAGATATATCAGCAATTTTCCTGAGCTGGATGAAAATAGAGAGTGAACTTGCATAGGAGGTTGTTAAAAACTATTTTTCTGCATTCAGCACACTCTGCTTCAGATGGGTAATATTGTGTGGTGAACCAGTCATTGTTGCCTGTTGACCTCAAGTAGGCATCCAACTCTTGATCAACCAGTGCACACTGGGCTTCAAGATAGAATGCCCAGGCTTTGGTAAAGCCATCACTGGGATTAGAGCCTTGCTGGGTGATCCAGAATGAATGTTCAAGACAAACAAGAATGGCTATCAATATAGCAGTAAGAAACTATAAATTTAAAGGCAAGGGTAGAATTAATCAGACCAATGAGACAAGGTAAGGAAGGTGCCTATGCAATTAAAAATAGATGAGGAGAGGGAAGGGGAGAATATGAATGTAGTCTTACATTGAATTGAACATCCACAAGCCTCTGGACATTGTCTAGCTGCAAAAGCCAAGTCTGTCAGAAAGTTAAAGCAAGGAGAGCAAATAGAAGATAGGTACAAACTAAACAAATATGAAAGTAATATGTCAGTGATTCAAAAGAGCCTAGAAGGCACACAGCAACTCACAGCCTGGATAAGATTTTATAGAGGCATGTCAGTGAGTAAAACAGAGTCCAGGAGGTGCACAGTGACTCACTTGCTAGATGGAATTCCATAAATGCATGTTAGTGATTTAAATGAAGCCCAGAAAGTGCACAGTGACTCACAAGCTAGATGATTTCATAAAGGCAAATAAGTGATTCAAAGAGAGCCCAAGAGGTGCACAACAACTCACTTGCTAGATGTGATTTCATGAAAGTATATCAGTAAGTCAAACAAAACTCAGGAGGTTTACAGCAGCTCACTTGCTAAATGGAATTTCATAAATGCATGTGTGTGATTCAAATGGAGCCCAGGAGATGCACAACAACTCACAAGCTAGATGAGATTTCATAAAGGCATATCAGTAATTCAAATGGAGCCTAGGAGGTGCATAATAACTCACAAGCTAGATGAGATTTTATAAAGGCATGACAGAAATTCAAATAGAAATGCACAGCAACTCACAGCCTGGATGAAATTTTATGAAGGCATGTGAGCAATTCAAATAGAGCCCAGGAGGTGCAAAGTGACTCACAGCCTAGATGAGAGTTTATGAAGGCATGTGAGCAATGGGGCCTAGGAGGTGCATAGGAACTTACAGCCTGGATAGGATTTTATGAAGGCATGTCAGTAATTTAAATAGAGCCCAGGAGGTGCACAGAGACTCACATCCTGGATAGAGTTTTATAAGGGCATGTCAATGATTCAAATGGAGCCCAAGAAGCATATAGCAACTCACTTGCTAGATGGTTTCACAGAGACATGTCAATGATTCAAATAGAGGCCAGAGGGAATACAGTGACTCACAAACTGGATGGCATTTTATGAAGGCATATCAGCAATTCACATAGAGCACATGAGGCATACAGCAACTTACAAGCTAGATGAGATGCAAGTGAGATGTTATAAAGGCATGTCAACAATTCAAATAGAACCTGGGAAGTACACTGGGACTCACAAGCTAGAAGAGTTTTATAGGGAATGTCAGCAATTTAAATAGAGGCTGGGAGGTGGACAACTACTCACAGCCTGGATGAGATTTCATAGGGCATGTCAGTGATTCAAATAGAGGCCAGGAGGTAGACAATGGCTCACAGCCTAGAGGAGATTTCATAGGGAGATGTCAGCAATTCAAAGAGCTTAAGAGGTGCACAACAACTCACAACCTAGAGGAGATTTCATAAAGGTATATCAGCAATTCAAACAGAGCCTAAGGTGCATCTAGTAACTCACATTCTGGATGTGATGTCATGAAGGCATGTCAGAGATTCAAATGATTCAAATAGAGGTGCATAGCAACTCACATCCTGGATAAGATGTCATGAGGGCATGCTAGTGAGTTAAATGAAGTTTAGAAAGTTCATAGCAACTTACTTGCTGGAAAGAATTTTATAAAAGCATGTCAGAGATTTGAACAAAACCCAGAAAATGCACAGTGGCTCACAGCCTGCAAGAGTTCATAGAACATATCAGGGATTCAAATAGTGCCCAGGAGGTGCTCAGCCACTCACATCCTGGATAGAGTTTTATAAGGAAATATCAGCACTTCAAATACAGTCTATAAGGTGCATAGTCACTTACAGCCTGGATAAGGATATGTCAATGATTCAAATAAAGTTGAGGAGGCATACAATGACTCACAAGCTAGATGAGATTTCATAAAGACATTCAGTCATTCACCCAGAGCCCAGGAGATGCACAGTGACTCACTCTCTGGATAAAATTTCATGAGTACTGTCTCATGTGTACAATTCAAATGGAGCCCAGGTGATACACAACAACTCACAAGCTGGATAAGATTATACGAAGGCCTGTGAGCAATTCAAAAAGACCTTAGGAGTTGCACAATAACTCACATCCTGGATAAGGTTTCATGAAAGCATTTCAATAATTCAAAACAAAGCTCAGCAAGTGCCCAGCAACTCACATACTAGATAGGATGTCAGTGATTCATATGGAGCCCAAAAAGTGCATAATAACTTACTCTCTGGATGAGATTTTATAAGAGCACATTAAAAATTCAATGGTGCCCAGAAAGTGCCCAACAACTTACAGCCTGGATGGGATTTCATGAAGGCATATCAGAAATTCAAATAGTCAGAAAAAGTGTCCAGCAGCTCACATCCTGGATAAGGTTTCATGAAGGCATGTCAGAAATTCAGATAGAGTCTAGAAGCTGCCTAGTGACTCACAGCCTGGATGGAAATTCATAGAAGCATGTCAGCAACTCAAATGGAGTCCAGAAGGTGCATAAAACAACTCACAACCTGGATGGGGTTTCATAGATACATGTCAGCAATTCAAACAGAGCCTAGAGAGCACAGTGACTCACAGCCTGGATGGAGTTTGGTGAAAGCATATTAGCAATTCAAATAGAGCCCTAGAGATGTTCAGTGACTCACATCCTGGATAAAATTTCGTGAAAGCATATCAGCAATTCAAACAGAGCCTAGAAAGCACAGTGACTCACAGCCTGGATGGAGTTTGGTGAAAGCATATTAGCAATTCAAATAGAGCCCTAGAGATGTTCAGTGACTCACATCCTGGATAAAATTTCGTGAAAGCATATCAGCAATTCAAACTGGACCCAGGATGCATCCAACAACTCACTCGCTGAATAGAATTTATGATGGCATATCAGCCTTTCAAATAAAGTCCAGGAGACACACAACAACTCACAGCCTGGATGGGATTTCATGAAAGCATGTCAGCAATTCAGGTGGAGCCCAGGAAATACACAGCAACTCACATCCTACATATAGTGTCAATCATTTCTACATTATCAGCTGCAAATTCTCAATATAGTTTGCTTATTACCTATGCACTATCAGAATTTGATATTCTATCACTTTGATATTCTTACCTTTTTCTCCTTATTAGTCTCATAATCAGTATACTGTCAAATGAGCATGATGTTGCACCTACATACTAATTATCTGGGTTAAACTTCATCACTAGCAAATACATTGGTACTCACATCCTAAAATATCTGTCATCACCATCTTCCCTAGCTCAGATAGAAGTGAATTCTCACATAATCCTTCTCAACTTTAGTCATAGCACCAGAAAATGTATTTGACTAACATACCTCAAAATAGCAATGTCTAAACCAACATGCAACCTTGTAAATTAAGTCCTCCTTTGTTCATTTGAGCACTTATATCTTTACAATTTAAATGAAAATGTACCACTGTTGAGGTGTTCTCAAAAATATTCCTGCAATAGAGAGATAAGTTGAAGCAACAGCAAATAGGTAGATGACACACCTGTTCATTGCATATTCAATGCAAACCTCTAGGTTATTCTGTTGGATGGTGACAAACAACATCTTCAGCGCCAAGTCATTGATTGATGCTGCTGTCTGCTTGATTAGTTCCCCAACTTGTTCCTGATGATTACCTTTATCATCATCAATAGCTGGAAATGCTGTAAGTCCCAAGAACAGTTGCTAAAGAAGAGACATACATTCAAATCGCACATATGCACAGGGTGGAAAATTGTAACCCTTAAGCGGATTCTTGAACTTCTCCTCCAAGGTGGCATAAGCAACTTCTCTATTTTCCTTGTTATCTTTTTTCCTATCGTAGACCTGCGTGATGAGATCATCAAATTTCATGAAGATTGCCACAATTGGAACTGTCTCTGGTCAGTCATAAAGAAGAGCGTGGAGATTCTAAGTGATCTTACCATTCCCGCCACAGTGCTCATTGAAGAACATCTGTTCCAATTCCAATAACGGGCGAGATACGTCAGGAGCAAAACAAAACCTGAACACATTGTCAGTTTCCTGTGCCTCATACAAAGGCTATGATAAAACGCACCATATTGCATGGACTTGGTCTTTGACTTCAGTCGCTTTCGCCTTCTCCTGTATGAAAGAGAGTACATCCCGAAGTTCCTGCTCCCCTCCTGCCTCGAAACCCGGAGAGTCATGGAAGATAAACTGTGGGTTGCTCCTGAATGAAAACTCATCATGGACATTATGGATCCCTCGCTACGGCATCAAAGTCAACGACCTGATTAGAGAAATGCGGAAGGATCACTGAGTTGGCACCTTTGAGCTTGGGTTAATCTGTCGGCGAGGGAATGGTAAGAGTGGGGTATAAAGCGAGGCGCATATATCTTACCTCGCTGTAAACGGGATCCTCTTTTGTATTGCAGACCCGCTTGAGCAGCGTCGTTTTACCAGCATTCGCCCTCCCGATAACAAGAATACGGAAGTGGGTGTACCTGGCTCGAAGTTTCGCAGCTTCTTTTGGGTCGGTCGTTATCGTTGATACAGTGGGTGCTAGATCAGCTGGAGGTAAAGTTGAGTGGTTAGGAGGCGTGTCCCGTCCGAACACCTTCTTCAGGCGATTGCGAAATCCCTTCAAGTTGGACTCGTTGGCAGTATGCGGCGCGCCTTGGTCAGCCATATCGATGAGGGAGGAGACAAGCTTGATGTGGGTCGTCCACAAGGCTTCTCTGACGGTACACAACAAGCACAAATCAATCCAACTGCCATCCATGATTTGCTGCTAACACGTAGACTAATATCTGTTATCTCGAACAAGGATGTCACTTTACGCTGTAACCTGGAAAGTTTTGCGCGTTGTTCAAATTTCAGGTAAAATGTTTTTTGGTCCTAAGACCCCTAATGCGCCAATTTTTTCCAAAGCCTGTCCTGAAACTCACGAAAGTAAACTCCATCAAGCTATTCAAGCTCAATTTATTACACCCCTCCAAATTCAAACCCTCTCCGCTTCCAACCCTTCTATTATTCCCTTGGTCAAAAACACCAAATTCATCGCACCAGAATCGTATCCGTAATATACGTCGCCCTCCCCAGCTTCGCCGTCAATCCCGTCGCACCTTCCCCACCTACCTTGCATGCCTCCACCACGTCTCCAAACGTCATCGCTTTAGAAAGAGCGCCCACGAACGGGATAAGGGCGTCCATGGCGGTGCTCCCCTGCGGAGTGGTGATGGCGCGGGTGGCGGCTGAGCCCCAGAACTCGAGGGAGGCGGAGGCGGAGGTGGATGTGCTGGTGAGGGGTCGGGCTTTGGTGGTGAGTGCGGCGAGGAAGACGGAGAAGATGGCGCCGAGGGTGCCACTGCATGTTTCTAAGAAAATGATTGATTGGAATGGAATCAAATCAGGCCGAGATTCCAAAACAGCTTGAGCACCATGCTTCAACACCCGCTTCAACACATCAGGATCCACTATGAACGAAAGTAATCCAATCAATTCTCAACATTTTAAAAACATCGCGCCTCGACGTACCGTAAAGTTTAAGCCCACCAACCATAACCTCTACTCAGGTGCAAGAGGGCGATGGCGTACGTCTCCAGTGTACTAGTGCCACTCATGTTGTTGACAAGGACATAATCATTAGATGGGGAGAATGGGACAAAGGCGCGTTCCGGGCCATTCATGTTGAGAGTGATCTTGAGGAGCCGCTCGTAAATTCTGAAGATATAGGTTGAGGGTTAACGACCCAAACTCCCCTAAAAATCGGGTTATCAAGACAGATGCATGTAACATAGTCAAAATAGTTACTAACGGGTTCGTTGTTGTGAAGGCCTAGGACAATTTCCCCTGTCTTGGGGGGATAACGGAGTTGGAGCGTCCTGGAATGTGGCAATGGTCGAGTGTGTGAGCCATCGAAGCGGTGGCTCCGGTGACGGTAGCGCCGATAATTGTGGAAACTTGATTAAAAAAAAATAACGAAAAACGATCAAAACGGCGGAGCAGAGTCGCCAGGATATCATACCGAACCGACACCACCGCAGATCAATGTGACTTTTAAGTCGTCATGGTCGGCGTTTATCGCGGTCTTAATGGAGGGGATGACAGAGGTTGGATTAGGTATTGACGAGGCCGGTTAGGGACCGTAAAACGAGGGGTCGAGTAGTCAGTGAACTTAGGCAAATAGGACTAGATGTGTGACGGATATAAATCCTCCGTCTGCGTTAGTCTCCAATATTATACGTCTGCGTTGTCACCTGCACCGTGGTATGGTCCACGACATAGCCGTTCGTCATCTTTCTCAGCGGGTCTTCTTTCCATTCTTTCTCCTACCTCTTTGCTTCCATCTCACCCCAACCCGAGCTCGTGGACCAGACTTTCCCGGTGGAGATCAACATCGACCTCGAACACCCCATTGCCCAGGAGATTTCCGAATGGCTGTAGCAGCCCAAGTATACTGACGTTTGGAAATGGGACTGAAGATGTTGATCCTGAAGAACCTTTGCCTACTTGTAAAATCCAACCAGCGATGCTAACTATGGATCCCTCTCTTGGGCGAGGAGAGTCGCGTAGCTGTGGGTTTTTTTATATTACTCTCGGCTATGTACCTTTCGTAGCAATCAGCAGGTTAATATTAACCGTATTTGGTAGATAACTACACCGTCAGGCTTCCGGAAAATCTGCCTCCAAAGTTCAAAGGCATGTCGCTGAAGTTTTCGTATGAGCCCGTGGTGGGCACCTGCCGAGCTGGATCCTCAAGTGGCAGCGCGAATAACACCGGTCGTGTGATCAAGGTGCCGATTCGGGTGTTTCTGGTGGGTTCTTTTCTGTATCACCAATGAGTCAGAATTGATTTGAAAGTTTATCTTCAGTTGGTCGTTGTGGCCTGCGGTTGAGGTATCCGAAGAAGCGAGGAACAATATGTTGATGATACAACGGATGCCTTCTGGTTCGTTCTTTTTGCTTTTGCTCTCGACTCTTTTATTGGATTTATTATATTGACTGCTCAGCTTCACCCTCATTGCCATCTGCCGACGCGCTGGAATCGATATGAGAATACACCCAAGCACTCTTGGCATCCTTACCCCCAGCTGTGTCCAAGTCAAACGATAATACTGGCTCAGAACCGTCATTACCATCACCACTATCTCCTGCAATCCCTGAATTTCTACTATCTCCTCCTCACGCCATTGAGAGTCCTCCAAACAGTACCCATGCTACCACGACTATTGCTCATGAAGAGGTGACCAGAAATCGGAAACGAGCTATACACCCCTCGGACGAACTGAGAAGGGTTGAGGGCGAACGTGAAAAGGTTGACAAAGGAGGATGACGGGGTGTCGTGGGGCAGCGGAGATTTTGACCAGGAATCCTAAGAAAGGTTCGTTTCGTGTTTTATGTCGTTGATGATGTTTCCTGGGCTGATGTTTCTGGTTTTCTTAATGTCACTTTTCGTTAGCATCATACGATGTTAACAAGGACGGAGTCAGACTTACTGTGCTACCTTTCCTAAATCTGCATATCAGAGTGGAGAGACGGTTTCCGGCGTTGTGGAGATAAATGAGCGGGCTAGCAGGGCGCATTATAAAGGTGAATTCTCTTGATTATGTTGTTTACAATGGCGATGCTAATACAATTTTCTCCCAGCTCTCGGCAGTCCTGGAATCCCACGAAACTCTTCCACCACCCTTCTCTCCGATCTCAAGCGTCCGTTACCTACGACACGAACACGCAAAATTACATTCTTTGAACACCCTCCGAACGACGTTCTCCCTCGACATTCCTTCTGTTGCGAGCCCTGCATTCCAGATACGGCAGCACACCTGCGTCTCATTCACCGGAAACACCGAACACCACACCTGCCGCGCCCCGTGGGGTTGGATTGGAAAGTCCGCCTTTGTTTGCTCGTCGGCATCGTTTCCCAAGTCGTCATTCTCCGGTATACAGGGCGTTCGGTTCAAGGCTCTTGTACGGGACGAGCAGGAGGGAAATGGGATTTCTTGTGGCGAGCTACGCCCACTAATGCGCCGATGGAGAAACCTCATTTGAAACCCGAGGCGGTGCGACAGCAGCAACAGCAGCAGTGGCTGTTCTCTATTAGAATGTGGTCAGGGTTCCCCGTTTCCTCTATTCTATGTGGTAATGCGGGCGAAGGCATCGAGAGGGAGTATCATGATCGGGATACACTCCGGATGGGCCATGAAGTCGACGATGCCAACGGCGGCGGCGGAGGCGGTGGTGGGTTCCAGCTCCGTATCAGTGAATGCCGACCAGACGACTATTGCAATCCTGCAGCCAATCGATAATACATGTAAGAGCTTCGTCCACACGTCTTAAATTCGTAGATGCTGAGGCGAAGATAGGCACGAGCGTGTCGAGGTCGTGACCATGTTGGATTTCACGTTTAGTTATTTGTAGGATGACCTGGTATCAGTTAACAGTGCGGGGTGCTTCGCTCCCGCGATTCTCTGGCTTCCTTTTGGTCATGGAGGTTTAAATCAGTTGCATAGGTCTGCAAAGCATGGACAATGTATACAAGTATGGGCTAGGTGTACTTCAACAAGAACGGAAGATGAAATCAAGCGGCAAGGTGACAATCGCAAATAATCCCAAAAAGGGTGCGTTTTCTAATATCATCTAAGTGACGGTTTTAAATGTGATTCGTTCCAGAAGAGATCGATGCGAGATCTTACATTTCTGCATGAATTGCTCAGTTGCCCCCAACCACAATTAAAAACCGACGGAGCATTGGGCTCTTTTTCGCCCTCTCCTTTGGGAAGGTCTTCTTGGTCTTCCGAATATACTTCGCTAGCTCTTTTGGCGACGAAAAGGTTTTCGACACCTTTGTGCCCGCCGTACCGGCATCGACAAGGTCAACGAGGTTGACATATATTCCTTTCAAAGCCTAAGGAGGGGGTGTATGAGAGGTGAATCATCATGACGAACAAAACCACATTACTTTCTGACAACCTGAGATGCTGGTCAGACTATCCACATTTTCAATGCCGATGGTTCTACAAAGATTCTGCCAGGCCTGTAAGCTGCTGGTGTTGACCCCGAAGTGGGCTATAAATCCAATTTCAACCGCTTCTGCAATGAAAGCCTTCCGTCCTTCTTTGTATGATTTAGACTTCTTTGTCCACCCCTCTTGAATTGCGAGCCGACGGAAGTTCTCAGTGATGGAGATGGTAGGGTCGTTATTGTAGTCCGGAGGAGTGGTCATCTTGGGCTGAAGATGTATTGGGGGCGACACGAGGACTTTGGCGACCTTGGTGGTGAGTGGTAAGAGAGGGTAAGCTCCCCAACATGAGGCTAATCGTCACCTGCGGACCTCAGAAGTCCAGGTTGGCTATTATTAATAACCTCCGTGATGCATGTGTTGTGGTCAACGCCATGTGTTCACTGGCAACACCATCTCTGTACTCCACTATTTGGACTAGCTGTCCACTGAGCGCAGCTCAGCCTTGAGCATCCAACTTCGAAGGAAGGAGGAGGAAATCTGGTATGATAAGCTTACAAATGTGTAATGCACCATTCCGCCTTCTTTTGAACGTCCCCGATCCCGTTACAGTAAAATTTTCCCTCTACATTCAAACCACGACGAATCGAATCGAATGATTTCTCGTTTTTTCTACGCTATCCTTTTCGAAATTCGGTAAAGAAAGTATCTCTTTCAACCTTGTCTCACAAACCTTCTCTGCACGGTGCCAGTGGCCCCCCAGTCCACATCCGCTATCCTGGCGCAGCTCGCACGATACATATTTGCATAAGTGCAATCCAGCGAGACTTTCATCGCCCTCTCTGCCTCTCTCAGCCATTTGGCGTACCGCTCAATTTTCTTATTATCATAGTCTCCCGTCGCCAGACTGACCAAGATGGGCTTTTTTTAGAATTTAACATCCATCCACAGTGGTAATGCACGTGTCTCAACCACCTTCACCTGTACATTCCAAATTCTGGACCCACAACGGTCACACACTTTTGGCAGCATCACACTTAATCGATAATAGGGTATGAGAAGAGAACTCATTCGAGCTATACCACGCGCCCTGGAGGGACCTTGGTGAAGAACATGACGAGTTGTCGCCATGGCTTGCTTGTCGCCAAAATCACACTGGGTGTCGGTGTCTGGATGGCGAATCCGGGCATACCGCTCTCTGTCGGGCCTTTTGCCCACGACCCTGCAAATCGGAGAGTTGATTGATATCCTACACTCTGAATTTATTGCTTTTGTAAGAACTTCAACAACCCCCCGTTTACTTCCATCTATCAACGACTTCACAAGAAATGCTTGGTGTACAGGAAGCAATTCCACTGAACAAGTTGACGACGAGCCGAGTTATGTCCACACCGTGGCTCCTGATCCACGGCGTCTCGAAAATCCTGTAAGCTCTACGTAGTCGATGCATCCTTTATCGTTGACATACACTTAGCGTATCACGGAACCGGAATGTCTTGCGATTACTGAGCAGAAGAAATACTACGAGTTTGAAACAAGGAGGGCCCAGTTTTTTTAAAGCGGAACCTTACACCAAGCGAGTACCTCATTACTCGTGCAGGAAAACTCATTATTCCATACCTTTGCAAGGAGAGGAGGAAGAATGAGGTGGTAGCCATCAGATATGTCCAGAGCTTGGACATAAATATCCCACTCCGAATATCCGTTGCGCTTTCGAAGATCACAGCCGATACTATATCATCACTGGTATGGTTCTCGGCGTATCCTTGTTGCGGATTCCCGAAGACAAGAAAGCTACAGTCATTAAAGAACTCAAGGGATATATAGCCCAACTGCAGACCATCAAGTCGAAGGTCATGGGTGGTTTTTTGGGAGACATGATTGTACCACCTTGCGTTGCCATACCCCATGATCAAGTTCTGAAGCCGCGCGAAGCGACCACACCCGAATTTGTTTTATGTGACAACGATCTCGGACAACACAACATCATGGTCGATGAGACGACCCTCAAAATTAATGCCATCTTAGACTGGGAGTACGCCCTCCGGAGTTCGAGGGTGCCTTTCACCTCCGTCCTGGACCCTCCTTCGCTCTTGAAGGGGAAGAAATTGACGTTTCAAAATTATTAGAATTGCTTGAGTATTGGAAGGCGTAATATTTCACCCGAATACATATGTGTATTTGCGATACTACCATGCACTTGGACCTGATTTCAGAACTTATTTTAGCGGTATTTCCCTTGAAATTGCACTATTCCATCTATGCAATCCAGTGTGGAGGTACTTTGACCTTTCTTTGATCAGTGTCCGAGGAGTCGTTCGCGCCGTCTTCATTCACAATTAGATACAGGTTCTATGTTCAAAATACGTGAAGGGAGGATGCTTTGCCTACATTGATCAAGTCGAATATACGAACTGGTACCCGTGTAGTAGACTGTAGTTTTCCTCGCGAAACGGGATCCCATTTCATATGATTTGACCTTTCAAGCCATCTCCGTCGACGCGCTTGATCTGGTAGCAAGAGCGGGGTCGACAACGGAGGGAGAAAAGGTCTGTAATGCTGGGAAAGTCCTGCTTACAACTGTAAACGGCGAGGGAACGTGCTTGCAACACGAACATTCACTTGCAACATAATGAACCCCTTTCTAAATGCCCCCACGGGGTAGGGTACACCAATCAGCTACATCGTGATCTGAATATTGTGAGCACTGGGAGACCGGGCAACGTGCCAGAAACTCCGAATGTGGGTCCACCTCGGTTATCAGCGAGCTGTCATCTCATGGGAGGGATGCACCTTTGTCGTGGTCTATCTACAAGAGGAAACGGGGTTCCAGAAATGCAAAATCCTGTTCCAAGAGGTCTGGGTAACGTTCTAAGGTCATTGCCGTTGAAAGTAAATGTATCGCAAAGAAATCCAGTAAAACATTACGCCTTCCAATTTCCAATGCTCTAGCACCTCCAACAACTTCGGAACATCGTCTACTTCCTCTCTAAGAGTTCATAAAGGAGGAGGATGGCACACTCCTCCATCCATTGCCTCCTCTTACACGACCGTTTTCGAGCCACCAGGATGGCCTGTACCGCCCGTTACAGTAAGCTCCGGTACGGCGCTTATTCCAAGTTCCTCATCAACGGTGGAGAGCGGGTCATCCTCGGTGACAAGCCCCCCATTACGTCTGTCAACGTATGCGGGAGCCTTGGGGTCGAGTATTCCTTGTTCTTCGGCTATAAATAAATAAACACGAGGTAGGTTAGTGAGTGGCATAGGTGATGAATAACAAGTAAGTACGACATACGCGTCGAGTACCAGAAGTACGTTATCAACCCCGCGATGACGACGGCGAAGGAGATAAAGTAGAGCCAGTATGGGCTATAGTGCTATAATAAATTCTGGTCAGAAAAAGTCCAATGCCTGGAGGGGCCTTCTCCACTGACGTAGAGGAATAATCCTACAATAACACCAGTTAACCTTGAATGAGAATTACAGAATCACATTACAGAGACTTGCCAAACAATAACCCATAAAAGTCGCTAGACAGCAAACTTAAATTATAGTACGCCGACGAGGCCATTCGGTATAGGAGCGGTCCGACGGTGTACAGGATGAGCATGGCTGAGAAGCAGGTATAGGTAAAGAAAATAAAATAAGTCTAGAGAGCAGAGCAGCGTTCCAGGGGATTACGCACCACACGTAAATGCCACGAGGAGGCCAACTGTAGAGAGCGGAAGGGGAGCAAGCGTCAGACGCCCAAGTGGCCAAAATAATAATAATAAACGTACTTATTTCTCCATTCCACGGAACCTCTTTCATGCCATTCCACTCAAGCGCGGAGGCCTGAATACCATTAACAATGAATCCCCACATCCCTAGTTGACCGACGACCTAGAAGAAGTTGAGAGAACAAAGTGAAGCAAAGGTACGATAACCAACCTCGTAAAGTGGGCGCTTGCGTACGAGGAATTCTTCTGTTGCGTTGGCTGTTGCAAGTCAAAGGTATCATGGCATCAACATCGTTTCCGGGAGGCAACTAAGGTCGCAAGTAGGACTACTTGTCTATATGACAGGAAAAACTCACTAAACCCATAAAGCGTCGCTCCAACGATCATAAACGCATCCCCCTTCGCCCTGCTCACCGCATTCCAGTCTTTATGCGTCAGCTGATCGGACACGACGAGCAAACAGAGACCGCAAATGCAGATGAAGACACCAAGAAGTTGTGTCCAGTGGTATTTCGTACGCATGTACACCCAAGAAAAGAACAGGCACACGGGGATCGCCCACCTAGCGAACCGGGATATGGTGTTGCTTTATGAGAATAAGAGAAGAGGGTTGACGCACGCATCGAGGAGCATGCATGAAAGGAGGTCAGTGTATTGGTAGGCCTGGAGGTAACTTGATCGTCTGAGAAATATAGGCGACTTTGAGTGGGGGGAAACACACCTTGATAACCATGAAATTTCCTTCGACGTCGCAGGCGGCCAGAATTATATCTAATTGATAGCTATTTATCGAGGGAGTGGGAACTTGACGAGATCTTCCTACATTTCCATCCGTCGCGGAGAATCACATTACCCCATCCCTTGAATCCGTCTGCACAACAAATAGAGACAGTCGTTCAGAAGCTATTCTGAAAAAGCATAAAGCTCACGCACATTGGGATATGGTGTAAGGTGTGTATACAATAAACAACGTGAAGTATCTAGCCAAAAACACGTCAGTATCAATGAAGGGCCCCCGATCACGATCAGACCAATGAAATTTTACCCACAGGAAGGAGCCTTGCGTGGTGGATAACGTCCATCCGCGATTGACAAGTTCCGTAGTCGTTACGTTCGTACAGGTAATGCATAAAGAGACAACCTGGCCGGCAACAAGCGCAAGGATGAACTGGCGGGTCCAAATGCTCCTCCACCTCGCACCGAAGCTCTTCGCGAATGCCCCAGGCGACGAATAGACAATGGGAGGGCGCGTTGACTTGGAAGGGGTCCTTGCGGACTCGGACCCTTCCCCCTGGCCAACCTCAAGGCTTCCACTGTCTTCCAGGACATTCTTATTGAGGTTGTCGTTTGACATTATAGCCGACAGGCCTCAGTCTTCCGAGATGATAGCCCCATGATATGATAAGAGAATTGTGTATGCTGAAGAGAAAAGCTTCATCGCGCATACCTGTTTCGGTGAAAACCCACTTTTCGCTCGTGAGGGTCACAAGGGAGAAAGAACAAAGAATATTACATCAATTCTTGTGGAACCAGAGCGCATGAGCGAAGTTGGAGCGAAGAGAAGGTGACAACAACGCCAAAATGTCATCGATATCCGTCACACGTCAGCGCACGCAAAATTGGCTCCTCCCGGATGATTGCCCGCTCCGCCCCTATGTTACTCAAACTACATGCATGGGCGATCACCGCTTCTTCATCGACTACTCGACCCTCCCTAACCGGCCTCGTCAATACCCAACCCTACCCAACCCAACCTTGACCGTTGGCAACCTCTCTGTCATATCAAGACCGTGATAAATGCCGACCATGACGACTCAAAAGTCACGTTGATTTTCGGTGGTGTTGGTAGACGTGCGATGGCGGGCACAATCCGGTATGACATCCTGGCGACTCCGCTGCGTCGTTCTTTCAACTTCTGATCATTTTTTATTTTTTATTTCAAGTTTCCAAAATTATCGATTCTGCATCAGAAGCCGACTGGTCTTCCGATGCTATCCTTCAACTTGGCCAAGCCGTCATCGGAGCGATAGCTTGCACACTCGACCATTGCCACGTTCCAGGACGCTCTGAATACTTCGTCACCCTCCTCAAAACAGTGGAAATTGGCATAGGCCTTCACAACGAATCTGTCAGTTTTACATGCATCTGTCTTGATGACCCAATTTTTAGGGAGTTTGGGTCGTTAACCCTCAACCTTCATCTCCAGAACCTATCGAGCGGCTCTTCAAGCTCATTCTCGACTTGGACGACCCGGAACGTGCCTTTGTCCCATTCCACCCATCTGATGATTCGTTGACGAAACTCTCTTGCAACTAAGTTTTCTCCCATCCCCCTTACACCACCTACGTTCTGAAAAATTCCATTGAATTTTAGCGACCAAGTTTGGCATGAAAACGCCACCTCGCATATTCGTAGGCGCATTCATAGGTTCTTTCAGTCAATCGGGTTTTCGCTCACCCTGCTCAATTTGACAAACGTTGCGAATCGGTGTCGTCTGGACCAAATCATCTTTTTTGATTGACGCGCCACATGCCTCCGCTGCGTGGTCCACTAACAGCATCATTGGTTCGACACCTGAAGCGTTTATGGTATGTCGAGGCGCGGTGTTTTTAAAAAAAAAATGTTGTGGAGGATTGATCTGATTTGATTTACTTTCGTTCGTAGTAGATCCTGATGTGTCTAAGCGGGTATTGAAGTATGGTGCACAGGGTGTTGGGATACTGTCCGCATTGACTACTACTTGCGTTTGGTATTCCCGTTAATCCTTCCTCCTCCAGATCGTCGGTGATGGTGACTGTGGAGAGACATGTGCAAGCGGTGCCAAAGGTACTCCCTCCTAACCCCTTTTAATATTCCCTTTAACGCCCCTTTTTCCTTTAGCCGTCCTTAACGCTGTTGACAATGGCCTCCGCGCCCATGCCCCCTGCGTAGACCCCTGCACAGCCACCCACCATTCTGATGGCGGCTACACATTGATTCCGATCTACGACGAAGCGAAGGAGTCTCCAACCCCATCCAAAAATGCCTGTCTCTTCGATCTCTAGCATGACGCCTGTCTTCATGGCTTCCAGCTCTGTGAGCTGGAGCCCAACATTTTCTCCTTCTCCACACCCCCTGTTGGTGAATCCCCTGCTACGCTGGTTTCCCCCCCTGGGGAAGAATTGCCCCTGATCGGGCCCTCTCCTGCGCAACATGCCCTCCTCGAAAGCATTGACCTCCGATGCGACGTCAACATGGGAGACCTGGATGCCGTCTCCCAACAAAAAGAGATCTCCTTTCTCCACCAGAAACTTGACCACAGTTTGCACACTGCTGTCGCTTCCGGTGCGTTAGACCCAAGCACTGGCGCCTTCAAGGTCTCCACATTCGAGGCAGGAATGGAAGAAAACGCGTCCTGAACTGGTCGCTGCGGGAGGCTGTCCTTATTCATCTTGTCAGCACCCTTCCATGTCTTTCATGTCCCTTCTCTCTACCTCGTAATCTGCATTCCAAATTTTTTGTCATCTTACGTATCAATTGTTGTTCCTCACCCCCAACTCCCTCTTTGCAGTGGTTCAAAACGTGCATGTAGAGTAAAGCTGTACCTCTCCAAAAACCCCCCACTCTCAATGTATTTAATTTTATAGGACGTCCGGCCAGTCTCGGCGCCGCCGGCATCCCTTTATTGCTAATCCTCCGTGCTCGCCCGCTTAATTTGCCCATGCCATCATTTGACCACAGTTACTCAATTTGGCAACTCACAGCCTCACAGGCGCTTATAATTGATTACTATTAAACAATTATTGTTACAATTAAATTTTATTACAAACATCATGGGGTTCTAATCCAGTTATTCCTGTGGTGATTCTGGTGGAATGCATATTCTGATCTTTGTTCCAAAGGAATCTGGTCCATTCTAGTCATTCTTGATCAAGGAAAATAGGATTTTGGCAGTGGTGCCTGCCAAATTTGTGATTTCCATTCCACTGCATTCCACTGGTGGAAAGATGTGGGGGACAGTATAGACTTTGTCATTTTGAGTTTCACATAAGAAGCAAAGAGGACAACTGCATAGGATGCATATGCAACCCAGGCCACTATTCCAAGGTAGTCAGAAAAAATCCAGCAGGTCAATGTTCATCTGAACTCACATATGAATCCAGGTCCAAGTTGAGCTTGAGGTCCACCTTTTCCCTGTGTAGCGATGACAGCATTGAAATCCTGCACAGCCTTGCTAAACCATATCCAAATGGCAAGGAAAGAGGTAATCCCTATTTCTTACTCAGACAACATGTATTAAGACAAAATGAATGAGACCATACCAATGAGAAAGCCAATGAATCCAACCCATGCTGATAGCCGTTGCACCATTGGGTTCCGCAATACAGTTCCACCCTTCTCAGGCTTATGGAAGAAGAAAATCAAGGTAAAGGCGATGAAGAAGATGATTGAACATGAAATGGCAGCAATAATAAATACTGGGGTTGGAACAGCTGGTGCAGAAAGGACGAGGTTTGCAGCACTGTCTGGGAGGGTAGTGAAGTCTGGTATGGGCAGACATCAAATTAGATGGGAGAGCTCAATGGAAGACGTGATGTGGATTACATACTATACACTGGCGAATTAGTGGAGATGTTTGTGCAGTTGACAGGATGCGCTGCTGCCGCTGCATTATTTATCTTCGAGCAGGAGCCTTGTTGTGCAATAGTAAACAATAACCCTCTCTCAAAAATTTCAAGATATCACGTACGTAGCAATCCCATGAAGACACTAGGTCCATCCACCCCTTTACTAGTAACCGTCAAAAGTGCAACGCCGTCAAAAGGAATGACCTGAGTCGGTGCCAGTAAGGCAATAAGAGGGAGCGGTATCGCAGCAAGAGCAAGCAAGATGAATGCAGCAGCTTTTAAGTAGTCCACAATCATAGTGATCTTGTAAGAATGTGTCACGAATGAAAAGAGAGAAGTTGTAAAATATCGACTGGCGACGAAAGAACCTGAAGGTGAAAAGAGAGTAAATAAACAAGAAAGCGAAAGACGGGGATACAGAGGGAATGTAGCTTCATGGATTCTACTTTATGGTGGCGGCGTGAGTGTCTTGCATTCGAAAAATTTGGAGAACAAAGACCAGTAACAAGGTATCGACATCGAAGGTTGAAGTGCGACTGATCATCATGATCATGGGCGTCCGATTCCCAAAGTTCGAACGCCTGCAGACTCGTAGCACATTTGACTTGTCCTTGTCCTCTACAACGTTGCCGACTGGTTATTTGTGTCTTCCTGAACCGCAAAGAAATTGACATTTCAACTATGTTGGCTCGTTTGCTGGCTCTTCTGGCCATCCCTGGTGCATTCAGCGTTTTTGGTTTCTGGCTTTGGCACGTTAACAGGAGAATTAATATCGTACCATGCGCAGCTCTCGCACCATCTCCCCACCGTTGGACTGAAGAAATACGAAAAGCAGCTGCTGAGGTGGGCGCCAAGTGGGCGCTACTGGAGGCCCAGAGCTTACGTAATCTACTCCTTGTACTTTTTGAAGGCTAGGCTCAAGCTAGGCTCGCGTATCGAGGTAGTTTACAATTCTGATTTTCGTTCTTTCTGCGAATGTCGGAAGATCCAAGAGAACAAGGTCTGGTGCACTAACCGAAATAGAGTGTCCTCAGCACGATCATCTATCCTGATCTTAATGCATAACATCGGGTAAAAGGCAAATTATATGCATATCGTTTGGAACCCAAAATACTTGTGTGTCGAGGATACCATGTAGCGCCGGAATAGCAGGGCAAGGGTCAATAATTCGACTAGGTGTGCAAGGGTACTGTGTAGATAAACGCCTCAATCTTGCCTCAATCCTGGCATAGGCAGCAATGGTTACGGGGATAGTACTAGTAGCGATACGCCCTCACAACTCAAGGCTACGCAATTGGCACAGAAAAATTGGTCGGTTTGCAATGCATTCGGGTTATGTAATGAAAAGATGAGAAATTATTCCAACAAACCAACGGAATAGAATCATTTCTGAATGATTATAATCGAGGCAATAATTCACTACTAGACATTCCCATTGCAAGATGCTTAGCATTTCTTCACGACCCAATTACCGATTGAAAACAGTTGAAATTAGTGGGCAGATATCTATGTACAACATAGACTCCAAGTACACGAAAGTAATGGACAGACAGGTTGGGGAACAGCGACAACAAAATAAAACATGATGCAATGGAGCAGGCTTTCGGCAAATGAAACACTACAAATTCTTCTTCCTTCGCTTAGGGGCAGGTTTCTTCAATTTGCCAACTTGGGATTTCGGGACGAGTGTTGGGGGAGCTGAGGGCGCTGGCGGATCATAAGAGCTTCGGGAAGACGAAGGCTGGTTGGTTCATGCTCGGGATCTGTGTCGCCTGTTGCTGACATGGCAAACTCGTGCTTACTGCGCTCTGCTGGGCAGTTGAATGAGCAGGCATGCGTCGCTCCGGAGATGGAGATGGTATTGCTATGCCCGTGGACCGACGAGGGAACGTTGGCGAGGAGCTACGGCTCCTATCACCTTCCTGTGGTCCTGGCGATGACACACTGATGGAAAGTGGTTCTTGAAGCAAGATAATCACCGAAATGAGGAAGATCAAGCACACCACGCCGCCTCCATGAAAGCACAACAGCCCTTTGAAATTTAGATACGTCATCAAGCACCGTCCTCGCACGGATAGAGAAAACGAATGCCACAGCAGAAAATTGTGAGCATCGTAAACCGAGGTCCCAAGCGTTTCGCCTGAATCGCCTCGCCGGCGGCCTGGAGAACTGAGTGATGCTAATGAAAAATGAGAATAAAAAAACCAAAAGTAAAACACGGCACGAACTTTTCTTAGGATTCCTCGTCAAAATTTCCACTGCCTCACGACACCCCGTCAGCCCCACCCTCGTCAACCCTTTCTCGCTCGTTCTTAACCCTTCTCAGTTCGTGATCCTTTGCTTCCCATTTCCAACCACTTCCTTATGGACAACGGACGTCGTTGTAAGAGTACCATTTGGAGGACTCTCAATAGCAGGAGGAAGAGCTTGTCACAGGTGGAAGTAAAGAAGTCAATATTGCTTGTGCATATTCTCGTATTGATTCCAGCGTGTTGGCAGAGCGTAATGGGGGTGAAGCTGAGAAGTCACTGTAGTAAATTCAACATAAGAGGAAAAGCAAAAAAGACGAACCAGAAGGTACCCGCTGTATACTCAACGTATTCCCCCTCGCTTCTTCACCTCCGCACCGGGCATACCAACATGCTGCCTTTTATGAACGGGGCACAGCAGGTCATATGGCTTCAAAGAACGTCTAACTGAAATAAAGTTTCAAATCAGCTCCGACTCACGGTGATACCGAAAAGAAACATACCAGAAACATTGTCGTACACCCGAATCGGCACCTTCATCACACGACTGATGCTATTCGCGCTGATACCCCCACCGCCTGAGGATCCACCTCGGTAGGTGCCCTCCACGAGCTCATACGAAAACTTCAGCGACTTGTCTTTGAACGTTGGAGGCAGATTCTCCGGAAGCCTGATGGTGTAGTTATCTACCAAATACGGTTGATATTAACCAGCTGGTCACTACGAAAAAATAGCTGAGAGCGGGGGAAAAAACCCACAGCTACGGGACTCTTCTGGTCCAAGAGAGAGATCCACAGCTGGTTGGATTTCATAAGTTGGCAGAGGTTCTTCAGGATCAACATCCTCGGTCCTATTTCCAAACGTCAATATACTTGGCCTGCTAGTGCCATTCGAAAATCTCCCGCATAATGGGGTGTTCGAGGTCGACGCTGAGCGCCACCGGGAAGGTCCGGCTCACGAGTTCGGGCTGGGGCTTGAGACCAAAGAGGTAGGCAACAGGAGGCCAACACAGTCGGGGTTAGCTAAAACACGGACTTTATAGCCACACGTAGATATCCATACATAGGCGACGCTCGACATAGGCCCACAGGCCCAACGAACATAATGGAAAAAAAAAAAAGAAAGAGGTAGGCGAAAGAATGGAAAGAAGACCCACTGAAAAAGATGATGAACGGCTATGTCTTTCGTCGTACTGCGGTTTAGGTGACAACGCAGGTGACGATGGAGGATTTAACGTCAAAGTGATGTCCATGCTCCCTCCGCCCAAGCACAGCACGATTGTGCAAGGCCGAGCGAAGAGCATTGAACGTCTACGACTGGTCGGCAGCGAGAAGCGCCACCGGAATTGACGTGATCGGGATTGTGCCGGTAAGCTGGGCACAGGAGTATAGGATTAACTCTGTGTTACTTGGTGGGAATGTAGTTGCAAAAGCAGAGAGTGGATGGAGGAGGTGTGGGTATGGTTTGAGCGGGTTTGAGGGTCGACCTAACCCGATGGGAGCCGGACGGTGGTTGGTATAGCTATGTGGGCGTGGAGGTGGGTCCGCGTAAACAGAGTTGAAGGTAGGTGTGGGAATATGATGTGGAAAAGAAACTAACTCGATGGTCGGCGAACCAATAACCGGGGTTGAGGTGTACGGCGAGTGGGTACCCTCCGCTATTGGATCCAATGCCAACGGAAATGTGGATGTTGAGGAGTTAGGGGTGTAAGGCGAGGGTGGGACGGACGTTGTTGGGGACAAGACATCAAGTGAGAACTGCCCATCGAGAACAGACTGCTTCCGAGCGTGTGGGTGGTTGGATGCCAACGAGAGATCTAGCATCAGTACGTGCAAGTGGAGATGGAATGTGCGGAGTCGTCGGGGCTAATCACATGTTATGTAACGTCGCAGGCTAGAACTTTCACTCACTATGTCGCGTATCGTGGTTGAAAGAACGTTGTGAATATGGAGCTGAAGACACCGTAGCCCCTTCCGCCAATGTCCCCTCCAACTCGGACGGTGAAATAGTAACCGAAAGCACCTTGGGTGCGAGTTGTCTTTTCCTCCGTTGTTCAATCAAATCGAGTAGATTCTCGGTGCTTTCAAGTAGCAGTGGATGTTGCGGACCGCTTTCCCATGTTGCTTATGTAACATTACACCGCCAAACATGCGACCACCTTGCGACCACCACTCCTTCACCGACCACTGGACTCTTCTACGGTCCCTGACCGGTCTCGTCAAAACCCAACCAAACCTCTCTGCGATTCCCTCCATAAAGACTGTGATAATTTACAAACGCCGACCATGACGATTCAAAAGTTACGTTCAAGATCTACGGTAGAGGTTCCGCCGACCACGAACCTGGATCGACCGGTTTCGTCGTACTCTCCGCCAGTGTGTGTGGGGATGTGTTCGCTAGTCCTAGTGCACGTCAGGTTTATGGGGCGGTGAAGGTGTTGCCGAACAAGGGGACGATTTTGATCATTACGAACTGTTGCGTCTCTCTTTGTTTTCCTTTTGTGTAGTGAAGTATTTAAGCTTACCATCGAGCCGCAGATACGCGCGACAACTTGCTTTTTTTTTTTTGCGTGTCAGCAGGCGTGTGCGGATGGAATTGAGAACGTGGATATTCTTCCTGTTCTTGATGATGTCTGGCCAGATCGAAGATTGCAGTTGTCAATAGACGCGTTGGCGGGCAATATCGGCGCTGCTTCAGAAGCCGGCTGGTCTTTCGACGCTGTCCTCAAACTTGGCACCAGAGCCATCGCTTCGATAGCTTGTACACTCGACCATTGCCACATTCTAAAACGCTCCGAACACTCCATCATCCCCCCAAAAAAACAGTGGAAATTGACTTAGGCCTTCACAACGTGTCAGTAACTATTTTGACTACTTTACATGCATCTGTCTTGATAACCCAATTTTTAGGGAGTTTGGCTCGTTAACCCTCAATTTTCATCTTCAGAACTTATCGAGCTCATCCTCAAGCTCATCCTCGACATGGACGACCCGGAACGCGCCTTGGTCCCATTCTCTCCATCTGATGATTATGTCCTCCTTACCAACAACAAACCCTCTCATGATATTCCCTGTAACGGCCCTTTCTCCTATAGCAGTCCTCAACGCTGTCGACAATAGCCTGGCGCCGACGGAGAGGTTATCGAAGTTCTCCGCATCCTCACAAAATTAAATGATGATTAGCACGCAACTTTCATTCACATTCTCCCCATTCTACGAATTCTCAAATCGTTCATTTCGTGACACCCAGAAACATGCGGTCTCGGCGCCATGTTCTCCATCTTCCTCGCCGCACTCAGCACTCCCTCGCCGGCGCGTCGCCCTCCGCCTCCCTCGAATTCTGGGTCTCAGCTGCCACTCGCGCGCCATTATCACCCAACAACGGAGTACCGCTACGCGAAGGCCATCGCACCGTCGTGGACGCCCTTATCCCGTTCGTAGGTGCTCTTTTAAAGCGAAGATGTTTGGAGATGCGGTGGAGGCGTGCAAGGTGAGGAGGGCACGGCGGGGTTGACGGCGATGCTGGGCCGGGCGCCGTATGTTACGGATACGAGGAATTTGCTGCCTGATCCTGGTGCGATGAGTTTCGTGTTTTTGACGAAGGGGTTGTAAGGCGGAGGTGGTAGGAAGTTGAGGGGAGGGGGTAGGAAATTAATTGAGCTTGAAAAGGTGAATGCATTTACTTAGAATTCTTATACAGTGTACTATAGATACTTTTGAATTTCTCTTTTATTTCGTTCACTGCGGGTGCTATCTATCATTGCCTTGATTCCCGAGTACAAGGCTTTCCATCATGACGGGATTTGTGGACATGATGGGAGTTTACTTGCGTAAGTTTCAAGTTCTGGAAAAAATTTGCGCATTCTGGGACTTGGGACCAAAGATCTTTTTTTACCTAAAATTTGAACAACCACACGGCAATGTGCAATTTTAGCAGCTCATAGCGTGAAGTGTCCCTGTCCGATAGCGGATCCAAAATGTAGCGGATTTGAGGTCGAAATTTCGACGTACAGACCGATCAGGGAGCTTCTCGGGGCCTGGTGAACGGTCGTCATTAAAGGGCATGATTTCTATCTCACTATGTTCTACGTATTGGCAGCAAAGCATATCGCATGCGAGTTGGAGGTCGATTTGTGCTTGTTATATGGAGTTACACAGCCTCCTGGATGACCCACTTCGAGCTTATCTCCTCCCACATCGATATGGCTGACCAAAGCGCGCCACAGATTGTCAAAGAGTCCAACTTGAAGGGATTTCTCAATCGCCTGAAGAAGGTGTTCGGACGGGAATCGCGGAGTACGCCTCCTAGTCACTACCCGTTCAAGTTCGCCTCCAGCTGATCCTTGGTTGATCTAGCACCCACTGTACCAACGATAACGACCGATCCAAAAGAAGCTGCGAAACTCCGAGCCAAGTACACCCACTTCCGTATCCTCGTTATTGGGAGGGCGAATGCTGGTAAAACAACGTTGCTCAAGCGGGTCTGCAATACAAAAGAGGATCCAGTTTACAGCAAGGTAAGATATATACGCTTCGCTTCATACCTCACTCTCATCATTTTCTCACCGACAGATTAACCCAACCTCAAAGGTGCTGACTCTGTGATCCTTCTGTACTTCTTTAATCCGGTCATTGACTTTGATGCCGTAGCGAGGGAAACATAATGTCCGCCATCCGTTTTCATTCCAGAGCAACCCAAAGTTTATCTTCCACGACTCTCCTGGCTTCGAGGCAGGAGGGGAGCAGGAACTTCGGGATGTACTCTCTTTCATACGCAAGAGGGCAAAAGCGAAAGAAGTAACGGACCAAATCCACGCAATATGGTGTGCTTTATCATACCTTTACATGGCATGCTGGAAATTGACAATGCATTCAGGTTTTGTTTTGCTCCGGATGTATCTCGCCCGTTATTGGAATTGGAACAGAGGTTCTTTAATGAGCAACTTGGCGGGAATGGTAAGATCTCCAAACTCTTCAAGTTCATTGTGACTGACCAGAGACAGTTCCAATTGTGGCAATCTTCACAAAATTTGATGATTTCATCACTCAGGTCTATGATAGGAAAAAAAAAGACAAGGAGAATAGAGAAGTTGCTTATGCCACCTTAGAGGAGAAGTTCAAGAAGCCACTTGAGGGTTACAATTTTCCACCTCATGGGTATGTGCAATTTGAATGTATGTTTTTTCTAAGTTTCTTCTTTAGCAACAGATCTTGGGACTTATAGGATTTCCAGCTATCAATGATGATGAAGGTAATCATCAGGAACAAGTTGGAGAACTAATCAAACAGACAGCAGCATCAATTGACAATTTGGCACTGAAGATGTTGTTTGTTACCATCCAACAGAATAACCTAGAAGTCTGCATTGAACTTGCAGTGAACAGGTCTGTCAGACTCATCTGCCCATTTTCTGTTGTTTTAGCTTATCTCTCTATTGCAGGCATATCTTCAAGAATACCTCAACAGTGGTATATTTTCACTTGAATTGTAAAGATATGAGTGTTCAAATAAACAAAGGAGACTTTGATTTACAAGACTACATCTTGGTTTGCACATTGTTATTTTGAGGTATGTCAGTCAAATACATTTTTGAGAAGCTATAACTGAAGTTGAGAAGAATTATGTGAGAGTCCACTTCTGCCTGAACTAGAGAAGATGGTGATGACAGATATTTCAGGATGTGAGTATCATAACCCAATGTCAATGATGAAGTTTAATCTATATATCTAGTATGTGGGTGTGACATTATGTTCATTTGACAATATACTAATGATGAGAATAATAAGGGGCAAAAAGTAAGGACTTCAAAGTGATAAAGAGTCAAATTTTCATAATATATATATAGGTAATGACCAAACTATGTGGAAAGTTTGCAATTGACAATATGGAATTGATTAACCCCATATTTAGGATGTGAGTTGTTGTGCACCTCCTGGGCCATTTGAATCACTGACATGCCTTTATGAAATTCTATTTAGCCTGTGAGCTGTTGGACACTTCATAAACTTTCTTTGAATCACTAACATGTCCCTATGAAATTTTATCCAGCGAGTGAGTTGTTGTATACCTTCTGGGTTCTATTGAATCACTGTTATACCCCCATAAAATCCCATCCAGGAAGTGAGTTGTTGTGTACCTCCTAGACTCTATTTGAATCACTGATATGCCTTCATGAAATCCTATCCAGGTTGTGAGTTGTTGTGCACCTCCAGGGCACTGTTTGAATCCTGACATGTCTTTATGAAATCCTATCCAGTATGTGAGTTGTTGTGCACCTCATGGGCTTTCTTTGAATCACTGACATGCCTCTATGAAATCTCATCCAGCAAGTGAGTTGTTGCACACCTGGGTTCTATTTGAATCCCTGACATGCCTCCATGAAATCCCACCCAGGCTGTGAGTTGTTGTGCACCTAGGCTCTATTTGAATCCCTGACATGCCTTTATGAAATCCCATCCAGAGAGTGAGTTGTTGTGCATCTTGTGGGCTCCATTTGAATCTCTAATATGCCTCTATAAAATCCCATCCAGGAAGTGAGTTGTTGTGCACCTTTTGGGCTCTATTTGAATCACTGATCTGCCCAATGAAATCCTATCCAGGCTGTGAGTTCCTGTGTGCCTTCTAGGCTTTATTTGAATCACTGACATATTACTTTCACATCCTGTTCAGTTTGTACATATTTTCTTCCACCTGCTCCCCTTACTTTACTTTTCTGACAGACTTGCATTTTGCAGAGGCACAATGTTCAGAATCTTGTGGATGTTCAATTCAATGTAAGACTATATCTCATCTTTTTTCTCTTTGCTTATCTATTCTCAATTACATAGGCAGCTTCCTTATCTTGTTTCATTGGTCTGATTAATCTTATCTTTTCTCTTACATTAATAGTTTCTTACTGCTATATGGATAGCCATTCTTGTTTGTCTTGAACATTCATTCTGGATCACCCAGCAAGGCTCCAATCCCAGTGATGCCTTTACCAAGGCCTGGACATTTTACCTCAACACCCAGCATGCACTAGTTGATCAAGAGTTGGATGACTACTTAAAGTCAAATGGCAGCAATGACTGGTTCATCACACAACATTCCCCATCTCAAACAGAGTGTGCTGAATGCAGACAAATAGTTCTTAACAACCTCCTATGCAAGTCCAATCCCTTTTTTCATCAAGCTTAGGGAATTGCTGATATATTTTTAGCCCATCCTACAACCTCCACTTGATCACTTTGGGATCTGTTGGAATCAGTCAAGAGCCACATCATTGCTCATACCATGTTCAACTAGTCTCTCATATTCAATATATGTTCCACCACATCTCAGAGTTGCAGTAGACATTTTCTCACCACTGTCATGATGGATGAATCTTTTTCATCATCCCAAAAAGCACTTCAAGCTGTTCATCAACAAAATCAATGAATGTAGATTGCAATTGCCAGAAATAATGTTAAAAGTAAAATAAATAAAAAAAAAACCGAGACAAAAATAAGTGCAGCATCTCAAAGACTAGTGTTTGAAAGTTAGGTTAGTGGTTAATTTGACTTTATTTTAAGCTATGGAAATATCCTTAAAATTGTCACATGAAAGTGGGCTGGGAATAACAAAATTTTTGAAAAAATTTCTGGTTAGCTAACCGAAAAATTGAAAAAAAAAAAAGTTTCTCTCATACCCACTTTCATGGGCCAAGTTTAAGGATATTGCTGTAGCTTAAATAAAGTCAAATTAACCACAGATGACCATTAACCTAACTTTCAAACACTATCAAAGACACCCAAAGAACAACCGCACCAATCACCACACTCAAACATCAAACATCAAACACTGCATCCACCGCCCTAAATGCCGTATTTCCTGGGAAAACATTAACAGGCACCTCAAATTTCACCATCTCAAACCTCACCCTCCATCCCTCTTCATCCCCGCATAATCCACCCCAATCTCAACTCCACTGGCCATATTCGGAATAATACCATCATACCCATCATCTCCCCCAGCATACCCGAAAATGACAACTCTGAAGCGATGCCTGCCAGCAGACAGAGGCGAACTTTCCATTTACCCCCCCGAGAATTGGCACGGCAGTGTGGTGGAGTTCAGTGTTTCTTTCGGGTGAAGTGGAGGCAGGTGTGCCAACACGTATCTGGGATGCAGGACTCGCATCTGAAGGAATGTCGAGAGTGAACGTCATTCGGAGGGTGTTCAGAGTGAACGACGAATGAAATTCTGCATGTGCTCTTCGCAGATGATGGGCGCTTGAGGTCAGAGAGATGGTTGATGGAAGAGTTTCGTGGGATTCTAAGATTGCCAAGAGCTGGGAGGGGTTTTGTTTCAGGATCGTCATTTTTAAACAACACAATAGTAGAGAGTTCACCTTAATAATGCACGGCCTGCTAGTCCGCTCATCTATCTCCAGTAACCGTCTCTCCAAGCAGATATGCAGATATAGGAAATGTCGGCACAGCAACTCTGACTCTGTTCTTGTTAACATTGTATGACACTAACAAAGAATGAAAACCAGAAGCATCAGCCCAGAAAATACCATCAACGACATAAAATATGAAACGAACCTTTCTTAGGATTCCTTGTCAAAATCTCCACGGCCTCATGACACCCCGTCAACCCCTTTCACATTCGCTCTCAACCTTTCTCAGTTCATCCGATGGATGCACAGCTTGCTGCTTCTCATTTCCTGTCGCTTCTCTGTGCATGAAGTCGTCATAGTGTAGGTACCGTTTGGAGGACTCTCAACAGCACGAGCAAGAGATCATGGAGATTCGGGGCTTGCTTGCTTGAGATTGCGGTGATGGTGATGACAATTCTGAGCCGGTTTTATCATTTAAGCTGGGCACAGGTGGAGGCGAGGAAGCCAAAAGTGCTTGCGCGTATTCTCGTATTGATTCCAGTGTATTGGCAGAGGGAAAGGAAGGTGAAACTGAGCAGTCAACACAATAAATTCAATAAAAGAGTCAAGTTACAAGGAAAAGCAAAAAGAACAAACCAGAAAGTATCCATTGGATGCTCAACACATTCTTTTTTGCTTCTTTGGGAACCTCAACTACCTTCGCTTCCGTACCAGGCATACCGACATCTTGCCTTCTACTATGGGCCACAGCAGGTCATACGGCTTCAATGAACGGCCAACTGAAATAAACCTTCAAATCAGCTCCAACTCGCAGTGATACAGAAACGAAACACACCAGAAACATTGTTGTATACCCGAATTGGCACCTTCATCATATGACTGATGTTATTCGCGCTAACAACCCCGGCGCCTGAGGATCCAGCTCGGCAGATGCCCACGAGCTCATACAAAAACTTCAGCAACGTGCCTTTGAACATTGGGGGCAGATTTTTCGGAATCCTGATGGTGTAGTTATCTATCAAATATGGTTAATATCAACTGGCTGGTCGCTACGAAAAAATAGCTGAGAGGGAAAAATAAGAAACCCATAGCGATGCGACTCTCCTGGTCCAAGAGAGATCCACAACCAGCATCGCTGGTTGGATTTCATAAGTTGGCAGAGGCTCTTCAGGATCAAGATCATCGGTCCTATTTCCAAATGCCAGTACCCTCGGGCTGCTACTCGTGCAAGATTGACGTTGATCACCACCGGGAAGGTCCGGCCCATGAGTTCGGGCTGGGGTTTGAGACTGAAGAGACCCAAGAGATAGGCAAAAGAATGGAAAGAAGTCCCGCTGAAAAAGATGACGAACGGCTATGTCATTGGCCATACCGCGGTTTAGGTGACAATGCAGGTGACGATGGAGGATTGAATGTCTAAGTGATGTCCATGCTCCCTCCGCCAAGCACATCACAATTGTGCAAGGCCGATCGAAGAGCACTGAGCATCTGCAGCTGGTCGGCGGTAGGAAGCGCCCCTGGAGTTGACATGATCTGGATTGTGCTGGTAAGCTGGGCATAGGAGTATAGGATTGGCTCTACATCAGGAAAAGGCCACCTAGCTCTGGCTGTCTTTAGATGCTTTAGCAGTCCTAGGGCATCCTGAAACATCCAAAGACATCCCAGGATGTCTCAGGATGCTCTAGGACAGCTAAAGCATCTAAAGACAGCCAGAGCTAGGTGGCCTTTTCCTGATGTATGTTGCTGGGTGGGAATGTAGTTGCAAAAGAGTGTGGGTGGTGGTGGTGGTGTGCGTATGGTTTGAGGGTAAACCTAACCCAATGGGAGCCGGACGGTGGTTGGTATACCTATGTGGGCATAGAGGTGGGTATGCATAAACAGAGTTGAAGGTAGGGGTGGGAATGTGATGTGGAAGAGAAACTGGCTCGATGGTTGGCAAACCAATGGCTGGGGTTGATGTGTATGGCGAGTGGGTACCCTCTGCTAAATGCCAACGAAAATGTGGATGTAGAGGAGTTATGGGTATAAGGTGAGGGTGGGACGTGTATGGATGTTTTTGGAGACAAGACATCAAGTGAGAACTGCCCATCGAGAATGGGTGGTTGGATGCCTACGAGAGAGCATCTGTTGGCGGTCACGTATCATGGTTGAAAGAATGTTGGGAATATGGAGCTGAAGATACTGTAGCCCCTTCTGCCAATGTTCCCTCCAACTCGGACAGTGAAGTAGTGACCGAAAGCGCCTTGGGTGCTAAGTGTTCTTTCCTCTGCTGTTCAATCAAATTGAGTAGGTTCTTGGTACTTTGAGGTACATAAGTAGCAGTGGATTTTGCGGACCGCTCTCCCATGTTGCTTATATAACATTTTCCGCCAAACACCACTTCTTCACTGACCACTGGACTCTTGTTCTACGGTCCCTGACCGGTCTCATCAATACCACCAAACCTCTCTGCGATTCCCTCCATCAAGACTGTGATAATTTACAAATGCCAACCATGATGATTCAAAAGTTATGTTCAATATCTATGGTAGTCGGTAGAGGTTCCGGCCACGAACCTGGATTGACCGGTTTCGTTGGTCGCGGTCTACTCTCCGCCAGAGTGTGTGGGGATGTGTTCACTAGCCCTAGTGAACGTCGGGTCTATGGGGTGTTGGGGGCGTTGCCGACTAAGAAGGAGATGATTTTGATTATAACAAACTATTGCATCTCTTTCCTTCCCTTCTGTGTAGTGGATTGTTTGAGCTTACGAGCTTGCATTTTGGTCTTGCATGTCAGCAGGTGCGGGTGGATGGAATTGAGAACGTAGGTATTCTTCCTGTTCGTGATGTCTGGCCAGATTGAAGGTTGCACTGGTCAGTAGACGTGTTGGCGGGCACAATCCTCGGTATGACATCCTGGCGACTCTGCTGCGTGTGCCATTCTAACAGCTTTTCATGTTTTTTTTTCAAGTTTCCCAAAATACTGGGGCTGCTTCAGAACAGAAGCCCACTGGTCTTTCGACACTGTCCTTAAACTTGGTCAAGTTGTCACTGGAGCCATTGCTTCGACAAATTGCACACTCGACCATTGCCATGTTCTAGAGCGCTCTGAATACTCCATCATCCCCCCCCCCTCTCGAAAAAAAACAGTGCAAATTGGCCTAGGCCTTCACAACGAACGTGTCAGTAACTATTTTGACTATTTTACATGCATCTGTCTTGATAACCCAATTTTTAGGGAGTTTGGGTCATTAACCCTCAACCTTCATCTCCAGAACTTATCGAGCTCATCCTCGACATGGACGACCCGGAATGCGCCTTGATCCCCTTCTCCCCATCCGATGATTATCCCCTCCTTGTTAACAACAAACTCTCTTGCGATATTCCCTGTAACAGTCCTTTCTCCTATAGCTGTCTTCAACGCTGCCGACAATGGCCAAGGTGGGTGAGGAGGGCACAGTTGGGTTGACGGCGAAGTTGGGTTGGGCGATGTATGTTACGGATATGTGGAATTTGCTGGCTGATCCTGGTGTGATGAGTTTTTGACGAAGAGGTTGTAGGGGTTGGTCTGGAAGGCGGAGTGGGTAGGAAGTTGGGGGGGGGGGTAGGAAGTCGATTGAGCTTGAAAAAGCGAATGCACTTAGAATTTCTTATACAGTATAGTATATATACCTTTCCTCATTCACTGCGGGTGCTATCTAGTATTGGTCTGATTCCTGAGAACAAGGCTTTCATCATGATGAGATTTGTGGACATGATGGAGTTTACTTTTGTAAGTTTCAAGTTCAGGAAAAAAATTGCGCATTCCAGGACTTGGGACCAAAGGTCTTTTTAGCTAAAATTTGAACAACCACATGGCAATGTGCAAATTTTGGCAGCTCAGCGTGAAGTAACATCCCTGTCCAATAGTGGATCCAAAATGTAGCGGATTTGAGGCTGACATTTCGGGTTTTCAACATACAGACCTATCAGGGAGCTTCCCGGGGCCTGGTGGACGCTCATCATTAAAGGGCATGATGAGTCTATCTCAGTATGTTGGCAGCAAATCATATTGCACGTGAGTTGGAGGTCGATTTGTGCTTGTTATGTGGAGTTACACAGCCTCCTGGATGACCCACTTTGAGCTTATCTCCTCCCACATTGATATGGCTGACCAAAGCGCACCACAGACTGCCAAAGAGTCCAACTTGAAGGGATTTCTCAATCGCCTAAAGGTGTTCGGACGGGAATCGCAGAGTACGCCTCCTAGTCACTACCCATTCAAATTCGCCTCCAGTTGATCCTTGTTTGATCTAGCACCCACTGTACCAACGATAACGACCGATCCAAAAGAAGCTGCGAAACTCTGAGCCAAGTACACCCACTTCCACATCCTCATTATTGGGAGGGCGAATGCTGGTAAAACAACATTGCTCAAGCAGGTCTGCAATACAAAAGAGGATCCAGTTTACAGCAAGGTAAGATATATACGCTGTCAGGCTTGAATTATGTTTCGAGTAAATTCCCCATAAATCCTCCATAATAACACAACACAAAATAAGGGTAATTCAAGAACTGTATAATTGGTGCTACCCCAATGGACAATAGCAAAGGCTAGA
>Ga0307517_10000896_pt1 | contig 50593 bp, 62 predicted proteins | sample 23_EM_MG_FD_194515 | JGI IMG/M metagenome (GOLD analysis project Ga0307517, IMG submission 194515) | Populus trichocarpa ectomycorrhiza microbial communities from riparian zone in the Pacific Northwest, United States - 23_EM | ecosystem: Host-associated > Plants > Roots > Unclassified | place... | reverse complement strand
TCATTGTAACCCTCCTGGGGGGCGCGTAGGACTGGGCTATATATCGTGATACAAGTCATTATAACCCCCGGACAAATAATCACGGAGTTACAATCATTTGCCGGACTTTCCACGATTTGCTGATGACTAGGCTGAGTTCGGCCTTTTTGCATCCGAGCCCGACGGGTCCGAGCACTCTGGTTTACGAAATGACACTAAGGCACCACTGGGGGTATCTGCTCGTCGGTCGGCGGTGCAGCCACTGATTCATGATTGGGCATCACAGAACTGAAGCTGAATTTTCGGACGAGGCTAAACTTGGAGGTTCACATGCTGATGCGATGAGGTATGCATTTATCAACGAAGACAGCATCGCACTGGACTTTAGCTCCGGAATACCCACCCCAATACGATATAATTCCATGCAACACTCATCTTGGCGGTAACGAGAGGACTGCGGGGCATGTCGACGTTGGTCGCTTGGGAAAACTGCACACAAGTATTTCCTGGGTTGGATATCGGCTCCCTATGTACGGCGCAAGATTGCTCATCCAACTCGCAATGATGGGTTAATTATCCTTGCATTTTTGATTTCTCTCCCACGTGGATACTGGCGCCATCCTAGCGGCGACCCTTCGAACATTTGCTGGATTGTTGTACCCTGGTGAGGAGCCGATCCCGCTTCCGCGTTGTGTAAATTTCAGCCCGCCCACCCAGATGACTGACAGCTGAGCGCTGAGCGCTGATCTGCGACGGGCCCGATGCCTTGTATCTGAGACAGATTCCAAGTGTTCAACAGGTAAGTCCTCTGCCGCGCTTCAGATACACATCTCTCACCCCAAAACGACATACACCAATCTAGGAGTGTCGAGTCGGAATCCTTAAGACTTGGTGACCTCCGGAATCCGTTCGTTATCTACCTGCCACGGGTTACGTTCACATCGAACATCGGCGCCGGTGAATTTCCGGCAATTTATCAGTGCCGATCATACGTTAACACACGCATGACCTCACAGATTCTAGCTCCTCGTAATTTTGGCCCATGGGACACAGCATTGTGACAGTTTTGTGGGCACACAGAACCCATAACGCTGGTACCAGGATTCCGCTGCCGACACATTCGATACATATACCCATTAGTACTGGTGCGGCGGGGGAGCATGTCACCTGGTGCTCGGAAGGCACGGCAAAGAGGGGAATGAATTGTGTAGTGCTCTGCATTTTTCCACGGATGCAATGACCATGCAGTACACTTATCGTGGTTTCTAGATCTGAACTCCCAACAGGAACTTTAGTTGTCATAAACATTGTTCCGAAGATCAGGAATGATCGAGGGGGCGGCTTGACGTATGGATCCTGTTTTCGGTGTTTCATGGGCCCCGAGATCTTCACAACCGTCAGACACCATCGGGGAGGAGTATCGCCCGGGGGTTACCAAGCGAAAATTAATAATGAATGTAGGGTGTGATTGATGGAATGTGGGGGAGACGTGTTCTGTATGCGAATTGAATTTCATCCACATCTTGGAAGATGTCGAGAAACAAGCGATAGCACGGTCGTATTCACAGGGTAAAACGTGGATAGCAGTTGAGGTATGGAGAAATCTGATAAGATGCGAGCATCAGGTATGGGATGTGGACAAAGGGGATACAACAGACGAAAGTGTTCAATAGCAGTGCCCATCGCGATCGCAAGGACACCCGAGTGCAGGGAAGAAGGATATACCAGATACAGACCCATAAGGTTGGAGCTTAAAGCCCTCACGCTGCCATTTTGTTTCCGGGGGATATGTAAACGAAGCACATGATGCGGTGGGTTTGTGTTGTCTCCGATGGGCGGAGGAGAAAGGCTCGGTTTGGTAAACCTCATAGTCCAGGCCCGCCATTATCATGTAAAAGGAAATTACAACAGTGGGTGACTGTCCGTAAGGCCACACTGCGTACACATGATCCTAGATGAACATGGAAGGGTTTATAAGGGAACTGTCAGGATTCCATCCATCGTGTCGGGTCACGAGGAGTGCGAATCTCGGCTGCTGGGACCCTTCTACGGTGTTTCTTCTCTAGTCTTACGGATAGTCACCCAGTGGGGCGGCCTTGTGGCACAATACTCGGTTTGGTTTAGTGCAGGAAATGGAAGTCGTGTGGGGCGGACCATGTCCATGAGTGAATGCCGGATATCGCTTTCTGCTGGGAAGGTGACGAAAGCCGAGGTCGCGAACAACCTACGGGGAACTTATCGTTAGCCAACCGTAAGCGAAACGCAGTGCAAATGGCCACTCACGTGAAGAGAGCAACACTTTCAAGGAAACCTTGAATCAACTCCGAGTATCAAACCGATTCTACCGAAAATGCTCACGATGGGACCCGTGCTTTCAGTGCGAGATACGGCGTTATGTGTGGTCCACAAACGCCACGCGATCAAGGCTTGCAACAAATTTGGTTGAGCCGTGGGTGCGTAGATGAAAATTTTGTCAATTGCCTGTGTAATATATGTTGCTTCTGAGCGGCCGGAAGTCTGTACTAAGTATTCAATTATCAGTGTGGGGGGACCTACAGCAGGGTGAGAGGGAAGCACGCCGGACCGCCATGCCGGATACTGCGCACCGTATATCGTGCTAGGGGGAATAAAGAAGGGTGGGGAGTTCGTAATTGACGTACCGACTTGGCCAATCCAAGTAATGAATTGGATTAGGACAAGTTCGTAGTCCCTTTGTTATGCATACCAGAGCCGATACTTATTGGGGTGAAAAACGGTGAGTGGGTCATTGACAAGGGGAACTTACGGGAGGATACAGTTCCCGATCCATACCCGGATTTCAAACAAGGAGATTTTAGCCACGTACTTTGTTTATTCTTGCAAAGTATGGGTCAACCGCGCTCGCTCATCGTGTAGAAGCCAAACGAAGGCAGCCGAAGGCTCAATGCTGTCAGGTGAAGGAGATGACATGCGGGATGATTAGCGAACACCTTAACTACGCGCAAGGCACGCATACGGTAGACTGGACATAGGGGCATGCCCGGTCAAGAGAGACTCCCACGGCGCATGAGCACGCCCAGGGAAAAAAAAGCCACGAGGACGCCTTTGTGTGGGGGTAGGCCTCATGGTGATGGAACGGAAGTTATGCTATCACGGAACGGAACAGACCATAGATCAGACTCGAGGACGATTTCTACGTACTGGCCGAGCAGGACCCCTGCGGTTGCAGCCATCTCGCTGGCAGACGCGAGCGGTGCGCGCAAAGTGAGAGAAGTTGGTTCGTCTTCTACTGGCTCCGTCCCACCCAATGCAGCCGGAGGTGCGGAAACAGCAGCACGCCTCTAGCACCGGAAACGGTATAATCTACCCGTGCTCTCACCCAGAACAGCACGATATCTCCATCCGCAGTGGTACGACGGGACTAGGAATGGTAACTGATATCTGGGGATTGCTTAACGCTGAACGTTGGTCTCACGTGCACCACAGGGTTTTCTGATCTCTTGATTCCGGTCATCAAAGAGGGGTTCCCTGTTTCGAACAATTGAGTGCATCACCACTTTTTTGCTGCATATAGCGCGACCCGCCCATGGATATTCGCGGGACCCTGGCTAGAAGCAGAATGCATAGCGCGGGATGAAACGTGTTGCTGACGCCCGCGGGAGTGGGGGAAGATCGGAAGCCGGATAGACCCACAGAAGGTCGCATATGAGCGCACCCTCTTTGCCGATGGCCTGGCGTGCAGCCAGGCAAGGAAAGGAAAGGTGCGGGACCCATTCCCTGTGTTTGACCTAAACCCATCCGAGGCGCCCCTTCTCCATCATTGTCTAATGCATCAAACCATCCGAGCAAATAATTATCCCGCCAATCGCTTGTGTGCTGATCTCTCCTGGTTTCCGGCAGCCGAAGCTCGTCTGCTTTATATACCCTTATGTCTTCGTTTCTACCTCCCCGTTGACACCCCTGGTTCACTTTCTGGCTACTATGCCCGTCGCAATAGTACGCCCCACAGCTTCCTTACCCATTCCTCGCTTGACTTAATCCACTCCCAAAGGTCGGGCTGGCCGCCCAGCTACCCTCGGGCCCAAATTCTGCTAGGAATCTGGACTATCGTGCATTCTGGGATTTTTTGTCTCGCAAGGAGCACGCGTTCGAGGATATTCCCCAAGAAAGGTTGGATGGCCTGTCGTAAGTCGATACTCCATACGATCCCGGTCCCTTCCCAATTGTTGATCGCCAACTAGTGGGACAATCCCCAATCCCACTGGCTCCTTCCTCAAAGATACACAACTTTTCGATAATGTCGAGTTCGGAGTCAGCGCAAAGGATGCCACCGCCATGACCGCCAGTTCTCGTCGCTTAATTGAACTATCATTCCTCGCGCTCCTCGACTCTGGCATCGATTATCGGGGACGTAAGGTCGGCTCCTTCGCTGCTGGGACCAACGCAGAGGCCCTTGCTCATGTGAGACAACATTGTACTTCAGCTTTGATCTTACTCCAGGGGGTCTGACATCACTATTGTGCCAGGACCACGCCGACTACCGTAGTATCGGAACAAGGGTCCACACGCTTGCAAACCGAGTCGCCTACACTTTTGATATAACCGGCCCCTCCCTCTACCTTGACACCGCCTGCAGCTCTACCCTGACCGCAACACACTTGGCAATTCGCGCAATCGAGAGCGGGGATTGTGAGGCCGCCGTCGTCGGTGGATGTCAATATAACATGGAGTAAGCGCTGTCAGATCCCCTCACTCGCGACCTCCTCCTCTGATGAATGCAGCATGTGGGACTGGTTCGTCTATTCAGATAACGGAATCCTTACCCCGGACCGATGCAAACCTTTTGATGCCGCCGCTGACGGGTATGTCGTCAATTCCGCCATTCACGTCACTCTGATCCCAACCCCCATCATCATCAGTTTTGTGCGGGGTGAAGGTGCAGTTGCCATTGTTATTAAACCCCTCGAGGCAGCGTTGGCCGACAATGACCACATCTATGCCGTCGTAAGTCTCAGCTCAATTCCTTTCTCACCCCTCTCTTATCGCATCTTGCAGGTTTTGGGCACTGCTATCAACAACAACGGGTCCGATGTGACACTTTCCAAGCCCTCCGGAAAGCTACAACAACAGTGCATTCGTGATGCCTTCTCGAATGCTGGTAGAGATCCTCGTGAAGTCGATTATGTGGAACTTCACGCCACTGGTGTGTCGCTTCCGACGGATCTCACCAGCCACTCTTCTTAACCTAGCACTTGTAATATCAGGCACGACCGTCGGAGATCCGATTGAAGCGAACGCCACCGGAGAAATTTTTAATCGAGGCGACGACCTTCTCATCGGGAGTGTTAAGGGAAACCTCGGGTATGTCCATCTCATCCTGAGGGAATTTCTCGGGGTCGATTTCCTGATTGTCCACCGGTTCTACAGGCATCTTGAGGCTGCAGCGTTTTTTGCATCTCTCCTGAAAGTTTGCCTAATCCTCGAGAAGAGGACAATCCCGCCGAATGCGAACCTACGTAATCCCAATCCAAAGATTGCTTGGGATAAATATCGCCTGAAGGTGGCCACAAGTTTGGTCCCGCTAGGCGCGCGCTCCCACACAGGAAGGTCGTTGGTATCTCTGGCTAGCTCTGGGATAGGTGGCTCGAATGGCCATGCTGTTTTGGAACAGCCTCCTGAGCCAGCTTATTCTGACATCAGAATCAAACCCAACCAACCGGTGGTGTTCATCGTTGGAGGCTTATCCCCGAGAGCCGCTTCGGAAATCGCAACGGCACTCGTCAACCTTATTGACAATGGTCCGTCATCAGAAGTACTCTCTCAAGCCGTCGTCCATGCTCGTCGGGCGAGACAGATGCCCTTTAGGACGCACTTCCTTTATACCCCAGGAATCGCTACCGCCGTTCCCAACCCTGTGCTCGTTCCAAAGGCACAGCCTCCCATCGCCTTCGTCTTCACTGGACAGGGTCCCCAGCACTTACGAATGGGCCAGTCCTTATTCGCGGCCTCCGAGGTCTTCAGAAACACGATTCTCGAGCTTGATCAGGTTCACGAGGATGTCACCGGTCATTCGTTGATCAAGACTACTGGTCTCTTTGACAGTTCCCTCTCATCATCACTTCCTGCTGTATGGTCGGTCGAACACACCCTTCCAGCGCTCTGCATGGTACAGATTGCACTCTTCGACTTGTTGGCTAGCGTCGGTGTTAAGCCAAGTATCCTCGTCGGTCACTCTGCAGGAGAAACTACAATGCTGTACGCTTCCGGGGCAGGATCAAAAGCTATGGCACTCGAGGTCGCTATCGCCCGTTCGAAAGCTATGAAGATGACGGAACCCCTTGGCGCCGGCATGGCCGCGCTTGGATGTGGGTACGAGGAGGCTGTCAAGATCGTGACCCGGGTGACTGAGAAATCCGACGGCGTCTTGGAAATTGGATGCCATAACTCCCCGGAGGCAATCGTCATCTCTGGCTCCTTACAGCTAGTCCAGAGGGCCATTGATGTCGCTCAGGCAGAGGGATTCTTCGCCAGACAAGTCCAGACGCTTACTCCGTCTCACAGTTCCCTCATGGAGCACTGTTGCGAGGCTTATTGCGATGGCGTTCGAAAGGTCTTCGGTCGTTATCCAGGACCACATGTGCCTGCCATCCCTTGCTATTCGGCTGTAGCCGATCACGGAAAGTCCATTCACGAGTTCACTCCGGAGTACATGTGGAACAACATTCGACGACCTGTCCACTTCCATCAAGCCATTTCTGCTATTCTGCAGGATACCCCTGATGCCATATTTGTCGAAATATCCCCGCACCCCGCATTGTCATCTTATGTTTCAAGCCTCGGTGTCTCGCCGAATGCAATGATATGTCCTATGCGCCGACCAGCCAAGAATTCGCCTGCTCCCGTCGAACTCGCCACGTTCTACTCTTCCCTTGGAGTCCTTGTCACATTGGGCGTCAATTCTATTGATTTGACAACACTTTACGGCAGGGCGAGCCGCGACCCTGCCTACGACATCCCTTACCCTTTCACCCGTAGGGTCTTCCCATTACGAGTGGATGGTCCTCGCGAGGCCTCCATCGTCAAGGGCGGGTACTCGTTGTTGTTGAAGATGAATGCGAAGACCTTCCCTGATCTCGCGGAGCACGTGATTAATGGAGAACCTATTGTGCCGGCCGCTGCCTTTATCGACATGGTGTGTGGCATCCCTTCGTGCTCGTCATATCGTAAACCTTTTTTTTCATTTCCACTCATGAATCTTTTTCCCTACTTCCCGGGGTTCTAGGTGTTGCAAACTGGCGCGCGGTTGGTTTGGGACATAGAATTCGGAAAGATTTTGTCCCTGGCGTCAGAGACACCATCAGATGTCCGCCTGGAGTATCAGGATTACAAGTGGGCCATCAAAACATCCCAAGCAAATGCAATCACCAAGACTTATGATGACCGAGTGCACTCGTCCGGATCATCAAGCCAGAACATTGTGGCGCCCTTGCCAGAGCTGGATATTCGACAGACATTCGCCAAGTTCCCACTGATTAACACTGACGGTGACTCCGCCGTAATTTTCTGCGCTTGAGCGTAGCTAACGTGTTACGCAGACTTTTACGACCTGATTGAACGCTTTGCCGCCTTTGGTCCTCAATTCCAGAGGTTGAAGAAACTTCGTGGGACTGCTCATGAGGGAATGGCCGCCATCTCTATTCCATCTGCTTCAGATCGGTGAGCATATAGATGGCATCTCCCCGTTTTTGGCTAAACCATTTCCTGTTTGATCTGTAGTGCTTCCGACTACGTCTTCAATCCGGTCCTGTTGGACGCTTGTTTCCACTATGCCTTGCATCCTGCTGTTGCGCAAGTAACTGACGATAGATCCATCTTTTTGCCTTCGAAACTCCGTAAATTTGTGTTTTACGCAGCTCCAAAGCCGGGGAGCATCATCTATTCGCATTATGTGTTACGGGAGTGGACTCCTGGTGGGCGAAATTTCACTTCATACATGACTACAACTCATTTGGCTCACAGATGCCCGGGTCTACAATTTTACCGTCTACGACGATGCCGGATCGGCGTTGGTCGCCATGACTGGATTCGAACTGAAACGGAACGCGACATCTTCTCTCCCCGGCATCCAACGCCGGTACGAAGTTGTCTTGCAACCCATCGTGACCCCCGCTGTTCTTCCTCGATGCATTACCCGTTGGTCCAGGCCGAACAAGGAAACGACAGATTTAATTATGACCATTGCCGATCATGAGGCCCAACTTCTCCTCCGCCGATCGCTTGATCGCGGAGTAACAATTGGCGAGGAACTCAATCGACGACGTTACCATCGATTCGCGAAGGACGCCATCACGAGGAATCTCCCCTCTCTCCCCTCTTCCTCCGTGGTGGAAGACATCAAGGCGAAATGGCCCATTCATTTCCAGATTGCCGACCGGTTAAGTAGTGTCCACCATGAAATATTTGAAACCTCTACGGTCAGTCTGTTCTGATTGAGGTATCACGAAATCTTTCTCATTTCCAGTACCCCAGGCAACTGTTCAAGCATTATTCTCGGATGATATCTTGAACAATTTCTACAGCGGAGATGGATTCTTCGGACCGATATGCAAGGCTGCTGCGAAGGCTTTCGATCAGACCATCACTACATTCGCCGACTCGGGAAAGAAGGTCCTTCGTGTTCTTGAGGTCGGAGCTGGTAAGCGTTTTTCTCCGAACTTGCGGAGGAACCGGGATGGCGCAATCTAATATTTCCATAGGTACCGGTCTTCTCACCCGTTCCCTTTGCGGTGTGTTGGAAAACCGTGACGACGTGATCGTCGAATACGTTGTGAGCGATGTGTCGTTCGCCCTTGCGAATGCCACAGTCAAATCGCTATCGTATCTCCGTGCCTCCCCGAAGGCCTACGACTTGTGCCGTCCCCCAGAAGAACAAGGTTTATCCCCATGTTCATTTGACATCGTTGTGGGGCTTCACGTTATTCACGCTGCTCCCGAAGTCGAGAGCGTTCTCGAATCGCTTCATCGAGTTCTTATACCTGGTGGTTCACTTCTTGTGGTGGAGTTAGACGGAAGTGATTGGAAAGACACCCCTGGTTCACTCTGGACAGATATGGTCTTTGGTGGTTTCTCGGAGTGGTTCGGTTACACAGACGGAAGGGATCATCCATCAATCTCCCCGAATGGTTGGGAGTGTCGCGCAAAATCAGCCGGCTTTGTTGACTTCCAACAGTCGACCGAGGTTGGAGGCGGATGGGAATTTTTGTTCACCGCGCAGAAGTCTCCTGCTGAGGAGTCGTCCTTTGGCGTCACAGCTCCGGATCACCACTTCCTCACCTACACGTTCGGCAAGGAGATCCAGCTACAGCGGCAGATCAAGAGCTTTGACCTCGACCAATCCATTTCGCTCTGGATTATCGCTACCGACGGAATCGATGGGGACGCTGCACAGGGTCTCGTTAAGAGTCTGTCCCGCGAATACATCAACTGGAATATCCACCTCGGAGTTTTCGACAGCGAATCCGACGAATCGTCTCGAGTGGACTTCATTATGACTTATCGGGATTGCGTGGCCTACGACACTATCGTTCATTTCAGGAAGGACGGTATGGCTCGTGTCCCCAGGGTTGTACCATCTACTCCACCTCCCCCCTCCAACAAGTTCGACCCGGGTAACAGCGATTGGAGGTCGACCGCATTCGGCTTGGTCCGGAGCCATCTCCCAACCCTCGGAGACCAACAGATCTTGATCAACATTCGTTACTGGTCGGAATCTCTCTCCTCTTACCGTGGCTTCTCGGGAACAATTGTTCAAAGCAAATCCTCCGTGTTAAAGCCCGGTCAGAGGGTTGTTGGTGTCACACATCACCAGGAAGTGTCCAACAGACTCATCTGCCCCGCTGGTTTCGTAACGGTTTTGGGTAGCAACGACGAGGCTGACGTTCTCACGGAGTACGCCATCACGAGCGCCATCACTACCATGGTTTTGGGCCCTGCACGAACTACGGGTGGAACCCCAGACAGCCGGCCCCTCAAGGTCTTACTCGCAGACGACGAGGCTACCTCGAGTAAATTGAGGAGGTTTTGCTCAACTGTCCCCTCCCTCATCCAAACTCGGACGGGTGTCGTTGATGACGACGAGCAGTTCGATCTTATCATCACCAGTTCCAAAGAACTTGCAGAGCGACCGGAAATCGGGCTATGGCGTGGACCCCTCTTCGTTTGGGACGACGCGTTGCGTCAGGTGGCTTCCAGAGACCCCTGGGTGGTTGGGCACTTGGTCAAGACATCCCTCCGTCTTGTCAAAGTCAACAGCTTGACCTTAAAGTCTCCGGTCATCAGTCCGAGGACTCTCTCCCGGTTCATGGTTCCCTTGCCGCTGGATCAGAGGGTGGCCCCCTTGTTCAGCTCCTCGAAGGCGTACCTGTTGATTGGGGGCATGAGTGATCTCGGAGTTCATTTCGCGTTGTGGATGTACCGAGTAAGCGATCTCCTTACACCCCGGCCGCAAAGTCTCACTTCGAACTTTTCACAGCGTGGTGCGAAGAAGATCATTTTGACCTCTCGCCGTGGCCGCAAGTTCCTCGACACCGACGCACTCGAAGCTACGAAGCTCAAGATTGCGTACATGGAACGGTGCAACGATCTATCCCTCCAATTTGAAGCCTGCGATGCTACTTCCGTATCTGGAGTGCGACAACTCGTTGATAGTATTAAGGAACCGTTAGGAGGATGCTTCTTGATGACCCTCGTTCTCTCCGACGGTCTTTTCACAAGCCAAACCGAAGATAGTATTCGCCGGGTGGTCAATGCCAAGTGGGACTCACTCAAGACTTTGGACACAATTGTCCCGATACAAACTCTCGACTTTTGCGTCTCGTTCTCTTCGGTCAGCGCCTTGATCGGAAACCTTGGCCAGTCAAATTATGCCATGGCGAACACGATTGTTGACGGGTACTTGGCACGTCACAAGAATGCGTTCTCAATCTCCGTCCCCTCCATTTCCGACCTCGGGTACTTCGCTCGTTACAAGGGGGCGCGTGAGAGTACCGTCAAGTCGACCATGCTTAGTCCAGATGGTATGCCGTTTACTGCCGTTTGAAAATCTGAGCTCAACGTTTTCACCAGATCTGTGTGCTTACCTCGAGGACGGCTTGCTCAAGCTCTACTCTGGTGTTTGCGCGCCGCACTACATTCCTGATATGCCCTGGAACCAGTTGCATAAGGAAGCTGGCCTGGCATCCGACACCATGCACTTGATTATCCGGGAAGAGACCGTCAACGTCGTTCGTGACGGCGACGAATCGAGTGTCTTCGACAAGGTGTTGAACCTGTTGGACTTGTCGACATCCGATTTCTCTCCTGAAGTCCCCTTCACTTCCTACGGTATGGATTCGTTGGCCGCCACGCGCATCTCGGAGGCTCTCCGCCCGTACATCAAGGTGTCCCAAATGCAGCTCTTGGGTGGAATGACCTGGAACCACCTGGAGGCGAAGATGCGAGAAGCAGGCACTGATACGGATGGTGCCCTTACAACCAGCCTGGCAGACCCACTAGTCAAGATGGTTGCAAAGTATTCCAAGAACTTCGAAGAGCACGTCCCATCGTCGGAAGCCCCCACGGAAGATGTCATCGTCATCACTGGAACGACTGGTTCAATCGGATCGAGCGTTCTTGTTGATTGTCTGAAGTGCCCTAATGTCAAGCACATTTACGCGCTAAACCGACCGTCTGCGGACCCAACGGAGACACAGAAGGTGGCCCTTCTGAAGCGTGGATTCGATCCTTCTGTTGTGGACACGCCCAAGTTGACCCTCTTGAACGCTGACCTGGCCGCTGGCGACCTTGGGATCGGAGAATTCCTCCTGGAGGAGCTCCGTACCACTGTTACGCATATCATTCATGCTGGTTGGCTCATCAACTGGTCGCTCGACTTGTCGCGGTTCGAACCGTTGATTAGGGGTACGAGAAACCTGATCGACTTGGCATTGTCGTCTCCCCTTCCTACTCCGCCGCGTATCATTTTCATCAGCTCGGTCGCCGTCCTCCGTGGCTGTGAGTACCTCTTCCCAGATGTCGATTTCTACCTTCAATTTACCTTCTTTTTTTTTTTGGCTTAGCTGTCCAAAGTGGCGAACTGTGCACCGAGGAATTTGTTGAACCAGAACTTGCCCTAGGTGATGGTTACAGCGAGTCAAAATGGGTCGCCGAACGTCTCCTCCAGCTTGCCGCTGCACAGACAAGTCTCCGTCCCATCGTCGTACGGTTCGATCAGGTGTCCGGTTCGAGGAACGGCTACTGGAAGACGACGGAGTGGTTCCCAGCCCTTGTTCAATCTACGGCTATCGTCAAGTGTCTTCCAGATTCTTCATCTGTATGTGATTTCTGTTTTGACTTGCTGGGATACCTCTGAACGACCGTTATACAGGACGCCAACTGGGTACCTCTGGAGGTTGTTGGTCCGGTCATCACTGAGATCCGCAACGCATCGTCGAACGTCATCCACATCGCGAATCCAAAACCGGTTTCGTGGCGATACATCTTCGGTAGGGTCTCTCAGATCCTCGACGTCCCCATTGTTTCGTTCCACGACTGGCTTTCCCGGTTAGAAGCTCTCGCCACATCCTCCGAGGGTAACGAGACCACGGCCATCGCTCTCCTAGAGACCTACCGTACGGTTGACCCCTCTGCTACGAAAATCACGCCCCGCATGTCCAACGAAAACGCTTTACGTGAATCACCCGCGCTTGCTGCCGCTCAACCTTTGACAGAGAAAGACATCGATTCTTGGCTGTCTTACTGGAAGAGTGTATCACTCATTTCATTCTGATTTTTTTCTGCCTCTTCCGGGGTTTTATCCCTCCGGCCACATAAACGACATTTCTACGAGGCCCTATACGATTACGCCTAGTCATGTACCTTCAATACTGTATAATCAACACTCATCACCCTTTACTCGTTTTTGTACTGCCAGACATCTTGTACGCATGTAATCTCTTGCACACACCCATTCTTCTCCTGGATGGATATCTTGCTCTTCTCGACAGTCTATTTATTTCACGAGTACGGAATGATATTAACTTATGAAGCCATCGAGATGAACATGAACTGGTGTTACAAACCACACAGCTGCGGTAGTGAGACGAAGGGTCTCGTATGTTGCCCATTATGTGATGTCATGAAACACGTAGATTAACAGCACCAGCCAAGCCCAAGAGATGTGATGGTTCCTAGGATGTGCCGAATTGGTTACAGTGGACTGCGGAGGGGGACCGGAACTTTGAGCTGGGGTTGTGGGTGTTGGCGAAAGAGGTGAAGGGGTGTCGGTGAGTGGTACGGAAGTGAGCGTCAAAGAAGGAAGCCTTGAGCTAGGACTGGAGCTGGCGCTGTCACCTCCTTGAACTACGAAAGGACTGACGATCTCGATTATGCTTGTGGTCTCGGTGAGTATTTGGTCCGAGGCAACGAGCTGACAGTTCGCTTGACTCCCGGCTATGGCACAAGAGTACGAAAATGCAGGGCCACCGGGTATTGATCCTTGGAGGACGGCATCTGTGGGACCTTCCACGAGGGTGGCTGGAGCGCGGCCGACATAAGTCAGTCGGATTACAACTGGGGCGTGTTCTTCGACCTCTCACCAGTAAACTGAACATTTGGATCTGTGAACGTCCCAGTCGGGGTTCCGGGACCAATCACCCATGTCGTTCTCCCGTTGCCGTCCGTCCCGAGCTGTTGGACACTCAGGGGCTGTTCGTCTGCGCCGGGAATATACAGAGTCGTTTCGGCGGAGACATCTGACGAGCGCAGTTACCGTATAGGTTATTTCCAATGCGTTTACTAGGGGAAAAATGGAGCGTACGGGTGCAAAGGTACAAAAGAAGTCCGAGAGTGAAAGGGAACATGAGGGTCCCAGGAAGGTAGGAAAGGAACAAAATTAAGGTTTTTCCGCTGTGGAAAATTTCCAAGGATGTGGTTAAAAAACGCGGGGTTCAGTGGTTGTCTGAGGAAGAGATCCGATGTATTTGGCACGTTGGAGATGCAGTATGGAGGGAGGTGTACATGTGGGGTGTGCTTCGTACGCGAAGGGATTGACCACCTGAGTGAGCAGCGTTCACGAATCTCGACTAAGGCGATTCGTTGCCCTCTCGTTAACTACTGAGAGAGAAAGAGTGAGGTCAGCACAAGTTGCAACAGGGGACTTGGTGAAACGGAAAGATCAGAAATAAAAGGCAATATAGAGTTGTCCTCTGGCCCCAAGAAAGAGGTCGGTACAGGTCTGAGATTGAATCATCCCAAGAAAGAGAGAGAGGACTTGAACTTACATCTGGACTTGGACGGAAGATAAAGAGAGAAAAAAACTCGGTGATCCGATCGGAGCTGGGCGGCCAGCGGGTACCGCTCAGGCGGTGGCTGACGGCGGCGAAGTCGGCGGAGAGGGCTCCTTGCACCACCACCGGACGAGACGCGTCACGTTCTCCTTATTTCACGACCACGACGATAATCTGCAACAATGTCCAACGACTACGATTATCTCTTCAAGCTTCTCCTCATCGGTGACTCTGGAGTTGGGAAGGTACGCCTCTCAAGCCGCAGCACACGCCTGATAAACTAAGTGTCTTAAAATCCAGTCGTGTCTGCTCTTGAGGTTCGCCGAGGATTCCTACACGGAAAGCTATCTCAGTACGATAGGAGTCGACTTTAAGATCCGTACCATTGACGTCGACGGCAAGACAATAAAGCTTCAGATCGTATGCCCCCTTCTCAGAGACGTTTAATAAATGTACTGATACACTACTCGCCTCACTGTTAGTGGGACACAGCAGGTTTGTTCAAGTAAGGCGAGAAGTGCGGCGCTCACCGCACCTTTTCGGCAGGTCAGGAACGGTTCCGCACAATCACTGCAGCTTACTATCGAGGTGCTCATGGCATCGTGGTTGTGTATGATGTCACGGACAGCGGTACGTGCCTCGTGCTTACGCAATCGCTCAAACTCACGAACGCCGACAGAATCTTTCGAGAACGTGAGGATGTGGCTGAAAGAAATTGAACGCTATGCGGCAGACTATGTCGAGAAACTCCTGATCGGAAACAAATCTGATCTCATAGCCAAGAAAGTTGTGGAATATAGCATTGCTAAGGTATCCCTCTCGCTGCTCTGTTACCGCTTTCGAGTTGACCAAGTCTTGGCTCGAATACAGGAATTTGCCGACTCTCTTAACATCCCTTTCCTGGAAACATCTGCCAAAGATTCCACGAACGTTGATGAAATGTTTTACACGATGACAAAACTAATCCGGCAACGGTATGTCACTCTCGCCTCCCCCCATGGATCACGACTGACCAGGCTGCAGCGCCGAGAAACACGGGACACACGCTGGGGACAAGGCTGGGGTACCTCTCGGTGCCACTCTGAGTCGGGAATCTCCAGAGGAGGAGAGCTCTGGTTGCTGTTAAGTGCTCGGTGGACTCTCGAATTGCTTTACAGAGTAGCATGTTTACCCAATCTCAACCTGTATCTTATGCTTTCTCCGCGGGAGCTGCTTCTCTCTCTGTCCTCTAACAGAATTGCTGGACACTGTTTCGGAGGTTCAACGTTCAGCAGAGGGCCAGCTATCTCCTTCCAGGGAAGATCCCCTGCGCACATCCGACACCGGATGCACTCGAGCGAGACTGCCTCACCGTGCAATGGGCCCTGTAGGCTTTCCGACTCTCAAATGTCCCCCGGGGGCTCAAAACAGTGCTTGTAAGACGCTCTTGAGGACGAATGTCCCCAACCTCAGCCGCCCAACCGCCGTGGCCGGGCGGCAAGTTGTCCGGTTCCGATCGGTCATCCCCGTTCCGTCATCTCGGCTAATCCCCATCCGTTCGATACCTACTTCTCCAGGGATGAGGGAACCGGAGATCCTAATTAGTTGCGGGCGGAATGGACCGCAAGACAAGAGTTAAATACCACTCCTCACCTTCCCCACCTTGACCCCTGTCCCCTTCGCTCCTCATGGACTCTCCCTCCCTCCCCGCGGCAGAAGGCCCATCGCACCCAGGAAACTCTCTCGCAGTGGCCTCTCATGATGTATCCGAACCCATTCTTCCTGGCCAGCAGGGTGAATTCTCACTCGAGAAGACGATGCGCGAGGCACTCACACAGTCAGTGCTTGAATTTCTCCCCCTTTTGCGCAGTTATTCACCGCCCCCTAGGCTGGAAGACTCGGGAATTACTCCAAGGACCCTCGGAGTCTACTTCAAGGACTTGCGCGTTGTCGGTGCAGGTGCCTCTTCCACCTTTCAAGACACAGTGGGGTCCAGGTTCAACCCAAAAGTCGCCTACGATGGCATCCGTAATGCTCGGCGACCCAAATCACGCGATATCTTGTCTGGCTTCAGCGGTGTCGTTAGACCAGGAGAGATGCTTCGTAAGTTCCCACACACCATCGGTTCGGATTGGGTGGGCATCTTATGCGCACCACAGTCGTCCTTGGCAGCCCCGGATCAGGATGCACTACCTTCCTCAAGATGCTTGCGAACCAACGCGAAACTTACCACGACGTACAGGGTGAAGTTCACTACGATTCCCTCACTCCAAACGAGATGAAGGCACACTATCGTGGTGACCTACAGGTATGCCCCCCGGTTCCTCCTGCCCCCCACACCTGACATCCCGTGTCTGCAGTTCGTCCCCGAAGACGACATCCATTTCCCCACACTCACCGTAGAAGAAACACTCCGATTTGCTGCAAAGACTCGTACCCCTCAAGCTCGCATCGCTGGTATGTCCAGGGAGGGTCACATAGAACACATCACAAATACCTTGATGACTGTGCTGGGCCTGTATCACTGCCGGAACACTAGGATCGGCGACGCGACTATTCACGGTATATCCGGTGGTGAGAAAAAGCGGGTATCCATTGCAGAGGCTCTTGCCTGCCGTAGTGTGATAAATTGTTGGGATAAGTGGGTTAAAGTGTGTTCTTTTCCTTTTTTGTCCCTGATAATGTTTACAGCTCAACTCGCGGATTGGATTCCTCAACGGCCTTGGAGTTTGCCACTGCTCTCCGCACAGCAACGAATATCCGAGGCGTCACTACTGCCTTTACTGCCTATCAAGCCTCGGAGAACGTGTGTAAGCTCTTCGATAAAATCTGCCTCATCTACGAAGGTCGCATGGTCTATTTCGGTCCTTCGAATCTCGCTCGCCAGTACTTCATCGACCTCGGATTTGAACCTGCCAACCGTCAAACCACTCCTGACTTCCTGGTCGCAGTTACAGACCCTGGTGCTCGTAACGTCCGCAAAGAGTTTGAAAATCGGGCGCCTCGAACCGCAGATGATTTCGCCAGGAGGTTTCTTGAAAATGACATCGCTGCAATCAACCAACAAGACATGGACTCGTACCGGAAAGACTTTGTCGGAAAGGACGATTTGGTTAAATCCTACTCTCAACAAGCAAGAGAAGAGCATGCCAAGACTGCGAGAAAGGGTAGTCCCTACATCGTGTCGGTCCCGATGCAGACGAGGGCCGTTATAGTTCGGCGTTTCCAAATCTTGAAGGGTGATATAACCCCACATGCTGCACAAATTCTGTGAGTCCATCTTCCATTCCAGTAAAGTACGCTTTATTGAGTATCTCCAGCTCCTTTTTGATCATGTCAGTGATCATTGGATCTGTATTTGTGAGGCTACAGGACAGCACATCGGCGTTCTTTTCCCGCGGAGGCATTCTTTTCTTGACTGTTCTCTTCACCACTTTGGTCCCACTTTCCGAGATCCCATCCTTGTTTGGACAACGGCCCATCGTGCTCCGGCATAAAAAAGCCGCAATGTATCACCCGTTCATCGAAGCTTTCGCTATGACGCTCGCGGACATTCCGATTACCCTCATCACCATCACAATCTACTCCGTCGTATTGTATTTCGTGGTTGGGCTACAAGCTTCCGCTGGTCAATTCTTGTACTTCGTTTCCTTTCATCCCTTATTCGCATTAACTAACCCATCCCACAGCGTGTTCTATCTGATTGTTCTTTCGATTTCCTTCGTGATGAAGGCTTATTTCCGGACCATCGCCTCCATGTTTTCGCAACCTGCCCCAGCCCAGGCTATAGCTGGCGTTTCGCTTCTGATCCTCGTTCTCTACACTGGATATCAGATCCCAGTGCCGGAGATGATAGGTGCTTTGCGATGGCTCACATACATCGATGTAAGATCCCTCCCTCTCATCATCGCGAGTTGCTTTCATTCACAAGTCACGCACAGCCTGTCAGATACGCCTACGAATCGGTCCTAACGAACGAATTTCGTACCTTGCAAGGAACTTGTTCGTCTCTTGTTCCCTCTGGTGCCGGGTATGAGGGGGTTTCCATCCAGAATCAGGCTTGTTCTGTCATCGGAGCAATCCCCGGTCAATCTTACGTCGACGGTAGCCGATACGTCAATCTGGCGTTCGGGTACTCTTACAGCCACATATGGAGGAACTTTGGGATTCTCGTCGCTTTTGGTGTCTTCTTCCTCATCACCTACCTCTTCGTCACCGAGATTAACTCCAGCGCGGCCGAGTTTCACCCCGTTGTAGAGTTTAAGCGAGGTGCGAAGAACGTCCCAAAAGTTGCTACCTCCCCACGGGACGTCGAAAACGATGGTGGTGGGGATGATACTGCAACTTCCACCCAGGCGGAGGAAAAGACCGAACAGCATGTGAGGGAGGCAAAAAACTCGTTGGAAGAATCCCTAGAGACGACGGATATCATGTCCTGGGCACACCTCACCTATCACATTTCCGTCGGTAGTGGAGAGAGGAAACGTTTGTTAAACGATATATCTGGCTGGGTCGTTCCTGGAAAGTTGACTGCTCTAATGGGAGAATCCGGTGCCGGCAAGGTTAGCTCCTCGTTACTCCGTATTTCGTTTAGTGTTCGCTCATCCTGCCGGGGATTTCAGACTACTTTGCTCAACGTGCTCGCTCATAGAGCCGATGTTGGAGTGATTACAGGGAGCCAATTCGTCAATGGCCAGGCGTTACCCGTGGATTTCCAAGCCCAAACCGGATACTGTCAACAGATGGATACTCACGAACCAACTTCCACCGTGCGCGAAGCTGTCCTTTTCTCTGCCGTCCTGCGACAGCCACAATCCGTGCCGATGGAAGAAAAACAAGCTTAGTAAGTACCTGGTATCCGGTGGTGACTGGTTTCTTGCTGAGATGGAATACCCAGCGTCGACAAGTGCCTGGCCATGTGTGGATTGCAAGCCTTCGCAGAAGTGATCGTCGGTTCCCTTGGCGTCGAACATAAGAAACGCTTGACCATTGCAGTCGAGTTAGCCGCCAAGGTCTGTTCTATATCTAAGATGGACAGCTTCACTCTCTGACTCGCGCCCATCCCCAGCCAAAGCTCCTATTGTTCTTGGATGAGCCAACCTCTGGTTTGGACTCACAGAGTGCTTGGGCCATCGTAGCATTCCTTCGTACCCTTGCCGAAGTTGGACAAGCCATCCTTTGCACAATTCATCAACCGTCTGCCGAACTCTTCCAATCCTTCGACCGTATCCTGCTATTGCAGAAGGGAGGCGAGACCGTCTACTTTGGTGATTTGGGGCACAATGCAACGACGTTGATCAAGTACTTTGAGAGGAATGGATCTCGGCCTTGCGCTCCAGGAGAGAACCCGTGAGTGATGTCTTGTCGAAGAGTGTTCTCTTGTGCTGAGATCAGTCACCAAGTGCTGAGTTTATGCTCGATATTATTGGAGCTGGTGCGACTGCGACGGTCGATCGGGACTGGCATAACGACGTGTGGAAGAAATCAGATGAGGCCAAAGCCGTTTTAGAAGAGCTCGACCGCATCCACGCTGAAGGCAGGAATCGCCCACCAGTCACAGCAGAACTGCAATCGGAATACTCCACCTCCTGGCTCCATCAAGCCCGGACCCTAATTGTCAGGAATGCGAGATCCCTCTGGAGAGACCCCACCTACATTTCTTCCAAGGTTTTCCTGAACGTGACGGCCGGGTTATTCGTCGGATTTTCATTTTGGAAACGTCCAAACACCTTGCAAGGCACCCAGGACAAGTTGTTCTGTGTGTTTACGGCCTTAATCGTGTCAATTCCCGGCGCGCAGCAACTTCAAGTCCCTTTCATTGCCATGAGGAGCATCTACGAGATTCGTGAACGGCCCAGCAAGATGTACAGTTGGTCCGCATGGGTCACCTCCCAGCTTGTCATGGAGCTACCATGGAACATTTTCTGCGGTTCGATGTTTTTCCTCTGTTGGTATTGGACCGTCGGGTACCCCACCTCTCGGGCCGGGTATACGTACCTGATGCTTTCGGCCCTGCTGCCCGTCTACTATACGACCATTGGCCAGGCTGTAGCGGCTATGGCTCCGACCGCTGAAGTCTCAGCGCTGATATTCACTTCGATATTCAACTTTGTGTTGCTCTTGTATGTCGCCTACCGAGTCTTCGGTTTACCCCATTACTCACGAAGTGATCTAGCAATGGTGTCTTACAGCCGTTCAGGGGGTTGGGTTGGTGGAGGTGGATGTATCACGTGTCTCCGTACACATACCTTATCGAAGGCCTGTTGGGCAATGGTCAGTTCGATACGCTCTTACCCCGTGTCTCAATGCCATAATGCTCCCGTTCTAGCTCTGGGTGGCCAAGAGGTCGACTGTTCTGATATCGAGTACACTCTCATCGATCCACCTTCTGGTCAGACGTGTTCCCAATACCTCGGAATGTACATCTCCGCAAACGGGGGATACCTCTCGAACCCCAGCGCGACCTCTCAGTGCCAGTTCTGCCAGCATCGTACGGCGGATGAATACCTTCAAATCAATTTCAACATCAGGTATTCGCATCGCTGGAGGGATGTCGGGATTTTTATCGCGTTTATTGCCTTCAACGTAAGGATCTCTCTCCTATCCCTCAATGGCGCATCGAGAGCTAAACCTTTCCTCTCAGACTTTCTGCATCTATGCGTTCACTTATCTGTTCCGCATGAAGCGATGGCGGACACCCGCTGTACTCAAGGGGAAGAAGACTGGTGAGGCCGAAGACTCGAAATCCCGCTCTTCCTCTCCCATCGAGAAAAGGCCGCCGAGCACCGCGTGAGGTGTACTCAATAGTTGTTCGTAATTTTCTGCATGCAGAAACGTATGTATGATACATAATGTGTGAAAACGCCAATCCTATATACCCGACTTGACCAAAAAATACTGCAACGAACCCGAGAATAAAAAGAGGACAGGGACAGATAGTAGATTTAAGGGTGGTCAGGCTCGAAGGCGAATTTGACGGTACCCTTCTCTTGAAAACGGGAGAGGAAGCGGGCGGTCTGGATAGGAGCGTTTTCGCTGGCGGATAGGGAGTTGAAAGTCACCTCGATCTGGGAGTCTGACTCGCTAGCTATCCTGACCAGTTCTTCGTCCACCGCATCCCATTCCGGCGAATCCACTTCGGCGGTCACGGAATCAGAGTTGAGAACGGATCGGTATGAGATCCGGAGCCTCTCGAAGCGGGTTGAGGAGACGGTGGACAGGACGGCGGTGATCATACGTGTCGTCTTGGCTTCTGATATCTCCCCTGCACCGAAAATAAGTTCTGAAAGTTCTGAACAGTTGACGACGGATATGTGATCGTGAACCCGTTTGAAGTGCTGTTCCTCTGTACACGTTTGGAGTTGAGCATCGGTTGCTGGGATTGGGGTGTAGGTGTATATGTTTACCTATATCATGGATTGCCAAGCTCTGAAGGGTATCCCCAGACGCATTGATGAGTGCGTTGTAGGAATCGATGAGTTTGTTGTGGCTGAGCCCTATCGCGTGATATTCGCGAGGATATTGGAGGAGTTGATTGATAAAGCTGTCGCCACCGGCGTCCAAATGGTATAACCCAAGCTTTCCGGTCGTAGGAGGTCTTCCTCGGGTGATGTCCCCTTCGTAATAGGATCTCCGGATTTTCTGCGCATAGACCGTGAACACCTCGAGTTTCGGCAAGCAGTGCAGGATGCCAAGGAGCGTCCCTGACCAAACATCCGGTACGTCGAGCCATATACTCGTCAGAGAATGCGCGACCGGTCGAAGCACCTCACCGATGGGAGGCGGATCTCCCCCCGTCGAGCCGGCGTCCGGAATGAATTGGGCGATCTCGAGGGATTCCAATATACCTCCACGATCCGCCGAGAGGTGCTTGGTTATCGCCAAAACCTGATCTGCGTACCAATCGTTCGAGTCTTTACCCCTCATGAGGGAGAGTCGCCGAACGGACGTGTGAGCGTTTCCGAGCGAGGTCTGCCATTCCTCGATCTCGTGAGGGGCCAAACGGGCCGTGGCTGCTTTCAGATCCGATTCGCTGGACATGTGACTGGGGGCGGAAGCGATTTAGTGGAGTCAACATCGACTGAGGAACGAGGAACGATCCCGAACGCTTTTCTTACCTAGATCTGCCCCCTCACAGGCGGTGAGATAATGGTGGGGTTAAAAGCCTGCGATGAGCGCAAAACGGAACAGCCGATCTTCCTCTGTTGCCCGGAAGCCGCATGATGGCATTCATGACACGAATTGGTGGCTGTGCGTCCCGGAAAACCCGACCGGTGTCCATCAAGTATATGCATCTTTGAGGGTGACTACTTAAGTACAAGAGCCCGCCCTACCCAGTCTTCACCCGGTTGTGGACCGGGGAGCCACTGTTCACCCGGTGGTACCTCCCTGGTAGTGCCACCCATCTCCACAGATTTGGATCGGTCAACTTGCGCCGCGAACCGTTCGCTCGGATTCAGAACCGCGGACTGTTCCGCGATCCGGCACAACTCCCCACCAATATGCTTCCACCGATGTGATGTCATCGCGTAACTGGAGTGCGGTAGCATCTGGTGATGTATCATCAGTTTCTTGAGTTTATGAGAGGAGATCGTTATCAACCAACTCTGCAGTTATCGCAACGGTGGTGGAGCCCCCCCGGAGCTCGGGAGAGATTCCAGCGGGCTCTTCTTCACCCACCCCATCTGCATTGGACCCAAATGATTACTTCACTTTTCTTGGAATGTGATCGCGGGTTTATGGAGCCGCTTGATTGCCAACGTTTGTAGTGTACTTGAACAGGTGATCGTATAGAAAGTAACGATAGTCCGTGGGAGTCACTCACGTGTGATACGCAAGGAGAAGGTCGGTAAGCCTCTGAAGGAAGGGTAAGGTGGGGCCGTTCGAGAGGCTGGGCACTAATTCCCGGTTGTGATTGGAGTTCGGTCGAGGGGGCGAAGAGGATCATTGGTACTGTCGCCCGAAGGGAGTAGGGAGCAATGTACCCTGAATCACTCGAGCAGAGCTCGACAGAGGGAAGAAAGAAAGAGGGATAGCATCGAAACCATGTCTGCGATAGCGAAATCGAGCTGCAACCGCAGTAAGGTTAGGGGCCCAGGGCGGAGGACAACAGATAGTGATGGATGGGATTGTCGTGAGGGAGTCTGGGTATTTCGCGGAGTCCCAGGTCATACTCGGAAGTGAAACCTTGAGTAACCTTGAACAGAGGTTGCGCTGTGAAGTCTCCGGGTGTGGTGGGCCTTCGTCTCGACACGAGATGTCAGACCGGGGGAAAATAGTGCGAACGCCTTCCCATCATCCGAGCGGACCCCGCGGGTCTTAAAGCTTAATGTGTTGTATCGGTAGCAATGGGCTCATGACATGGCGACCAAGGAACATCTTTGATCTTCAAGGCTGCCCAGGTTGTCGATGATTTCGTCGATAGTCTCTTGCGGCGGGGTGGTCACCCCAAACACGCCGCAAACACGGTTCCGAGGGCCTCAAGTGATGCATAAAATGAGCCACAAGGCTGGTGGAGCGAACAGCGGGGCGATTTACCCATCGTAATCGTTTGCCACCAAGAGGCTGTAGACCAAAAACCCAAAAACGGCGGATCACTACGCGGAAGCACTGACAGTTTGATCCGGTGTGGGGTTAATGCTTACCACCGTCTTCTCGCTGGTCCTCTCGTTTCTCCTCCTGCTCCCCCTGACCCTTGGTTACCCCAAGGGGGGCATTGAGCGGCAGGTATACGACGACCTGGTCCGATACACGAAGTATTCCTCTGCAGTCTACCAGAAAGTGTGCCTTCGGCCCCTCGGGAACACCCTTATTGCTCAGGTGCGAACTTTCTACGTCCTCCTGAGCCCCGACAATTGTGCTGGACATAGCCCACTAGTTTTCCGGGTTCCTTACGCACACGAATGGCTTCTTTGCCCGCGATGACTTTCGCAAGGAGATCGTCCTCGTGTTCCGGGGGTCGGATGCGAACACTCTGACAGATTATTTCACAGGTGTGTAGCCACAATTAACCCCTAAAGTCTCATCGAGTTTGACAGCAATTCGAATGCAAACACAGACTCGGCGATGATCCTGACCCCATTTTCATCCCCAGGCGTGCTGCCACCTGACAACACTACCGCAGTACACTGGGGTTTCTTACGGGCATTCAACTCCGTCGCGGACATCGTGATTTCCATAATGGAGGAACAGTACACGTATTACCCTCACTACCGCCTCGTTTGCACAGGTACCTTCCCATCCAGCGCTGCTTTTTTTGAATGGATTACAGCTGACCGGTCGCCAAGGTCACTCTCTGGGCGGCGCCCTTGCTTCTTTAGCAGCCGTCACGTTGCGTTCAAATATACCTGGACTCGCAGGGAGGATCAAGCTATTCACTTTTGGTAACGAGTTAACTCGAGATTTTCCCACCCACATACCGATCTCACCCCCTGCAGGACAACCGAGAACTGGAAACCTCGCGTTCTCGCAGTTCGTTGAGGAGCTCCTCGGACCTATCAACGTATATCGGGGTATGTCCTGAATACTTCGAGGTGCTACCATTTGCTTATGATTTCCCAGCCGTTCATCACTACGGTCGGTAGTTTCGAGGGAATGCATAACACCTTTCTAACCTTTCCAACGAACCGCAGACGGCGTACCAACTATCATCCCACGTTACCTCGGATACCACCATTTGTGAGTCTCGGAGGTCCACAGCCATATTTTCCACGAGGCATCTGACATTTTTGGTGGAAGCTTCACCGAGTACTGGCAATTCGGGGACCCGGCGAAACCGACGCATGTCACAAGATGCACGGATTCATCCGAGGATCAACACTGCAGCCGCTCCATAAGTGCGTGGCTCCAATACCTACTCAAAAACGACTCGGAACGCTAACGTTCGATCCAAGTCTCCACTGGAATCAATGCAGATCATTTCGTCTATTTCAATCACGGTAACCCCTTTTGTCTTTTAGCCATTGCGCGAGAGCTCATGGACCCATGGCTACCAGTGATGACAGCCGAACCATGGCTTTGTCTAGGTGATCCGTAAGACCACGCCACTGACACGGGGGGTTCCATGGTCATTGCCACCCACCCTGACGTAGTCAATATGTCGGAGATTTAGTCCGGGTACACTGGCGCCTCTCGAAACGGAACTGTGACTCCAACGAGACACCCTCTAGGCACGCGCCCTCGCGCTCGTTTTTAGCAGAACAGCGCTATTGTTCGATACATTTGTTGTACAATATTTTCTTACGAATTTCACGAAGAGTGATACACGGAGAGTGGCCATGGTCGTGTTCCGCCATTCTGGCTTTGTTTACCATGCCCGCGATCAAACCAGCCACTCGTCCCCTCGTCCCAAACCACGGTTCTGGGTCAAAGCATCCGAACGTGTCCTGTCTCTTTCTCGCCAAAGCCACCGCTCGTTCGTATAAGAACGCAACGGCCGAACTGCAAAAACCCATCCGCGCTATCAGACAACGCTCGCAAACCTCGCCGCCCCCGTCGCCACCGCCACCGCAATCGCCACATTTCAGTTATCCCCTTCCCAGTACCCAGTAATCAATGGCCAGCCCCGAGCCCCAACCCGATCTCCATGAAGAAGAGCTCGAGCAGACTCAGCAAACCCAATTGTCTACTCAGCAGTACTCTCAATCGGAGGCGGAGCTGCCCGATGCCAACGCCCACTTGTGGGGATTTTTGCTTCCGTGTAGTCCAAGGCTCAGGCAGCTCGACTTCTGGAGGATACAACCAGTCTACACGATTGGCCGTGGTCAGGACAATGCGATTCGTTTGCCCGGAATGAGAATCAGTACGTTCATCCTTCCCCGTCCGCGTTCGTTGACGCAGGTGTTCTGACGCTATGGGCGCGCCACCGCTCTTAGGTAACAAGCATTGCATCATTCGGTGGGACGGCAAGGACCCAAACTCTCCGGTCGTAGTCAAGGACCTGTCTACAAACGGAACTTTCGTATGTTGAACTCCGGATGCTGCCCCGCAGATCTCTGACCGTAGGGTGATGGTCCTTATAGATCAACGGAGTCAAGATCGGACACGGACAGAGCGGGATCTTGAGCAATGGAAGCGAAATTGCTTTTGGTTCTCTTCAACCTCAAGCGCAAGGAGATGCTGTCGAGGACTATCGTAAGTGTGCACGGTGTCGTACAGAACATGTGAATTAAACACTGGATCCTAGGTTTCGTATTCCGATTCACAGCCTCTGGTCCTCCTCGTGATGGCCTCTGGGCTCATTACGACGTCAGCCACGAGCTTGGTACCGGCTCCTTTGCGACAGTACACAAGGCCCTCTCAAGACGCACTGGACAATTTGTCGCGGTAAAAATGATTCGGTCAAACAAACTTGCAGCTCCTTACGATCCCAACCGAGACGAAGACCGCTCGGTCAATGCAGCTACGAACAACCGTGGCATCTCCTTCGCCAGGGAGATCCAAATTCTGAGGGACCTTAGTCACCAGAACATCTGTCAACTCATTGAAACGTTCTGGTCAGAGACCGAAATCAGTAAGAGCAACCTAGTTCCTCTGGAGAGATGGCGCTCACGCGATCCGGTCACGTAGCGCTCGTGCTGGAGCTGGTCGAGGGTGGTGACCTTCTCGAATACATCCTAAAACAAGATGGGTTAGACGAGACGGCATCAAGGTTCATTACGTACCAGCTGTGTGATGCCCTTGCATACATCCACGGGCAGGGTGTCGCTCATCGCGATCTCAAACCAGAGGTGAGAACCCCCTCGAGGGTTTCCAACGTAATCCCCATCAATTCTTACGTCCTGTGCAGAATGTTCTCCTTACAAGAGATGACCCTCCGATGGTAAAAGTTGCCGACTTTGGATTAGCCAAGTACCTTGATAGTTTGACTATGTTGAAGGTGAGTGAAATAGTGTGCGGTTGTGAGGCGCCCGCTGATATACGCCGCGTTGTCCATCAGACAATGTGTGGTACCCCCAGTTATCTGGCACCCGAAGTTGTTCAGAACAACGTGAAAGGATACGGTCACGGCGTCGACAGTTGGAGTGTCGGTGTTATCGTGTTTTCTATGTGAGTACTTAGTCAATCGTGAGGCTCTCTCGTTTCTGATGGTCCCCTTCAGGCTAACACTGCAGAGTCCATTCATCGAAAATGAGGATGCGGACGTCAGGTTAAGGATCGAGACCCGAACTACCGATTGGTCAGTGTTGCAGAGATCTGGCGTTAGTGGCGTTGGTGAGTGGATCTAATGGCCGTTCATATACGAGTTGCTTATCACACGCCCTACTCAGTCCAGGACTTCATTCGCCGGCTATTGGACGTCAGACCCGAGACCCGAATGACTGCCAAAGGGTGTCTCGAACACCCCTGGCTTTTCGGCGCCGGGGACGATCTTACTGCTGTTCGCGAGGGACGGATCCCGTACCCCGAGCCCCTCCCACTTGTCCCTCACGGTGCGACGAGCCAGGACTCAATTGACGTCAGTATGTCCATCTTACCGGAACACGGAGGAAATGGAATCGTGGCGGATATGAGCCTGGATGAGCAACGAGGGGCAGTGGGAGACGTGCAAGAGCAGCAAGGTGCTTTTTCCCAAATCACGAATCCGTCGCAAAATCCAACGTATCGTATGCCAGGTGCTTTCCATCACCCCAGAACAAGGCAAGGCCTCCAGCGTAGAAGCAAGGTGATCGCCGATGCTGAATCCAGTGGAAAGAAGCTCCCTGAAATTCCGGAGGAGATGATTGCCAATGCGAACGCTGAGAACAGGGCTGGCCCATCAACCACGAACGGAGCGCACCGTGACATCTCAATGGACAGCAGAGGGGCATCGGACCTCGCTGCGGTTCCCGAAGATTCCGAGCCACCCGAACAGCAAGAACTCCACTTCGGCTCGCAACCGCGAGAGCCTGAGCATGGAGTAAGGAGGAGCAAGAGGCCAGCTCGGACGGCGGAGCCTGATGGTGCCGCTGTCAGGGGTACGGGGAAACATGGTGCTTCTGGGACCGGTACTCGCACGAGGCGAGGTGTCGGAAAAAAGGTTGGAGATATTCAGGAGGAGGATGAGGTTATGCGGGAGGCCGCCTCACCCAGAAAGTCTCGTCGTTGATTCCGTGCCCTCTCGTAATCGCCGTACCCTCACCCGATCCTTTCCCATCGGTTCAGTGTGGCCCGACACTCCTGCTCGCCCTTACCTTGCTTTCACCCATCACATTTATCTCCTGTGCTCTTGGTTCCTAGATCATTCCCCCCATCCTTCCTTGCATATCGAAGCTTGATTGATTCCTTCCTCACGGATAATAAAATAAAATGCATTTACCCCCACACGAGTCTAGCCCGGTACCTCAGTCACCGTCGGTTAAGTATGCCCTCTGACCTGACGAGCGAGAAGGGGAAAAATGGGGCTGGAATATATTTTCGTAAGATAGATTGCACGGATGGGAAGAAGCACGGCTAGATGCTAAGTGCCCGGTGAGAGCGGGTAGGTGTCCGGAAGGTTACGCCGTGTACAAACGGGTCTAGATGAAAATCCAAAGCCTTTGGAGCTAACTGTCAGAACCCCGGCCCCATCCGTTGTGTCGGGTCGTGGGCAGCGTGGGTATCGCGACGTCGATGCTATGATCGTTTCGCTCAAAAAGCGGTCGGTTACCTTCTTGCAAGTTACCAGGGCCTGGAAGGATTTGGACCACGCCGACCCCAACCCCGTCATGTATTGGATCGACTTCGACGGTTTATCTCTCGGTTTTCACCGATGCTCCGCTGTGCGGACTCAGACTGCTCAGATGTTGAAGGATGATCCCCGGTCAACGGGACCGCAGTGTAACGGAGGTATATATATGTAATTCTCCTGTTACGGACCGTCACCCGATTTCCAAGATAGAGATAGATGATTCAAAGGCGATTATCCCATTTATTCAGTCGAGTAGATAACTGCAAACCCTTCTCCAGCGGAGATGTCTATATACCAAGAAGCAGCGAGCCACAGAAAAGGAAGAACGGAAGGAAAACATTATGACCATCAAAACGCCCAGAAGCTACGACGAGAGGGGAAGGAGAGGAAAAAGCGAAACGGAAATGTTACACAGCGGAGGTGGAAACCAAGCTTTTGTAGTAGATCGAGGCGACAGCATATCGAAACGGGGGACAGGAGACGGAGAGCGCAACCGACGAAACAAATAGACGAGATGGGATGGCACAGGAATACTATACATAGTTTACGTTGAGTGGGATAGCGATTGCCGCGGGGGATTTTAGTGAGCATGTTTTGGGGAGGTAGCCGAACCGCCGCGACGCGCCCCACGACGGGATTCGGTCGGATATTCACAGTCCATACCACGGGTCCTACATTGACTAAAAAGGAAAGGGACCAGTCAGATTACCGAAACCAAAAAAAGAATGGAGGTGGCGGATGGAAAGAAACTCACTTGCACGTCCGGTCGAGACTTCCTTCAGGCGGCTGCCGACAGGCGATCTTGCGCTTCCGGCAGAAGTAGCATGCGAGACTGACCGCTTCCCGCCGCTTCCTAGGCTTCTTCGGTTCTTCATCCGAGCCGTAGGCAATCTTGCGGACTACCGATTTCCCTTTTCGTGACGAGGGTGCCTTGGCTTCCATCGGAGAATACCGGTTCTGGGAGCGAGCAGATCGGATAACGCGAGATGTGCGAGGTGGCTCGCAGCAGTGGGAAGAGGAAGCGTGGGATAAAGATGGGGACGGAGATGGAGACGGAGAGGGAGTCGAGCAGGGGGAGGGGGGTGGTTGCGGGTGCAAACGGTCATCATCATCTTCCTCATCTGCTGATTAACCGTGCATGAGAAGCGAGCGCAATATGAACGAAAGTAGTTAACATACCGGAGGATTCAGCGTCATAGTCGCTCGCAAGTTCTCCCGGACAGTCGGCCTCGTCGTCGATCTCAGCAGATTCGGGAAGATCAGCGTGGCCCTGGCACAAAGCAGGGCTTACGCATGGCTGAGGCTTAGTCGCTACGCGAACGTCCTGCTTTAATAAAGCGGTGGTCCTGAACGAAAAACAAATCAATGAATAAGAATTACGGTTGGTAGAATCGGGTGCGCTTACTTGTGCGCTACGACGTGGGGCATCAATTCGGAATATGTCGACATTTTGCCGGGGGGTATGGAGGCCGCATGTTGGGTAAAGAACTGGTCGTGTTCAGGAGGGCCAAGAACGTCCGCAGCCACGTATCCACCACTCGGGTCCGGGTTGGTTGTCTAATCCAGGATCAGCATTACGATTGCGAGAGGACCGGGAGATGAATCAAACCCGGAAACGAAATCTACTCACCGACGAAGAGTTGTATGCCGGCTCGCCTGGACATTCACCATCGTCGAAAATGAATGAGGAATACTGATCGTCCTGATAGACCGGACACACTGGTTGGTACTGAGGGTGGTAGTAGGCGAAAAGACCATAAGACTCTGGGCGGGAGGCAGACTCGAAGGCGTCGGCTTGGGAATTGAAAGAGCGAAAATCCATGATGGTCGAGATCAAGGTGGAGGAGATTGGGGTGAAAGAGACGGGTCGCTTGTTGTTGGTTTATATAACCAGGTTACCGGGCGGGTGGGTTACACCCAAGGTGGCTTCTGGGTCATGGCGTGAATAACGTGAGGCTGAGAAGGAATGTTTACATCCTTGGATGGCCCCACGTTGGGGGGGATTTGAAATGAAGAAAGGTGATTTCTGGATTGTCTCATTCGATTGGTGGCGCGTTTTAGGAGACCAAAGGGGGCTAAACTGGTTTTCATAAGCGATAAACGTACAAAGACTCCGTCAACCTTAACGCTTACGGAACGGCAACCAGGGGATTTCCTCTGGATGGGAGACCAAATGAAGCCGGCTGAAGAAGTATTATTTTTCGTTCGGCATCATCCCGTTGTGGGGAGAATTGAAATTGGTGCGGGCTATGATGATAAAATGATGATTTTGGGGTGGGAAACCTACGGATCAGTTCAGGGCCCGAAGAAGAATGAATGCGGCAGCAGCACAAGGATTTTTCTTCTCCGGGTCGTGATGGGTGGGGGGCGGGAGAAAACAAGCATTAGACCAATCAAAGCTTGGAAGCAGCGCCGTGCGGTCCCAGAGAGGTGCTGAGTGGGAAGTCATTCATACGTCCACGCAGACATACGTCCATGCAGAAGGGTGTCGGATTGGTGGAGGTAGTTGCACAGGTGGAACCGGTGGGGCGGGGAGGGGGCAATTAATCGTGCCCCCCATGGCGTCGAGCATCTGAGACAGCGACGGGGGCCGGTCACCGTACCCTAAAACCTAAACGAGAAAGAAGGTTACATTCCACAGCCAATCATTCGGCGGCGTGTTTGCCAGGATTTGGGTCCAGACCTCCTCCAAAAGACTTCTGGGTGATTGACGTAAATCGTGCAAAAGACAGCGGTTACGAGCCACGAGTTGTGAGGCGCAGGTCGCAAATCTCCAAGTTCAGAGCGGAGCCGCAGGGGAGGGCATGGTGTTTTCCCTGGGGGAAACGACCCTGCAATGGCCTCTGCTCGGCACAAGGTACCAGGGGCGAGGGCGATTTCGTGGGAACGCCCATGATTGGACGGCGGAAGCAACCGTTGAGTGCCGACTCACGTGGCGAACTTCAGTCTGTTGATTGGAACCCCCGCCCGACATCTTGAATTGAATTGCATGTCATGGAGATCGTCCATTTTCCGAACAGACGGGATGTCCGCCCGGCTTGCCAACGCATCAAACCGCGCAACAGCGACTCGCTTGGATTGGCATGTTCCCGGGTGAGCATAGTGACGGGGGGTGGTCCCGGGGACCATGGAGGCCGGAAAGCCGAAAAATGGTCAACGCCGGTGGAACCGAGGATGGTCATTGGGAGGAGTGGTATAGTACCGGTGACAGGGTGGGGACACCTGGGATCCCGATGGATATTAGTCTTCTTTCACCGGTGATCCCAACAGTATCGTCACAGGCCTGCGGGCTGGATTCCCACCTACTCCTACAAGCTGCGAGACTGGAGCGGAAGATCGCGAAGCCGCGACCACATGAAACGTGTTTACGAGATGCTGCACACAGGATTCGCTCGCTGGAAAAATACGAATATTCCAGGGAACGGTCACGTGGCTGTGTGGGAGCGGGGGACACACGGCTGTCACGGTTGGTGTCACGGTCACGCTCCTCACTGGTGAATTCTCTGGTTGGCCTCGACTGAAAATGGACGTGAGCCGACCTGAATCGAGACAACGTTCTGCTCGAGGTGTGCTCGATAGCCTCACTTTGCCGCGTCCATCCACATCCTTGACTCCCCTGCGACCCTCCGCCCCATCCTATCGCCCGCAATGGTCCAGCTCACCCCCCACCAGCCCAGGTTTTGGCCCACCGAGCACCCCAGACATGCGTCATTCAACGCGCCCGGCCTACCGCCTCCCCAGTTTCAAGGCGACATTTGGTCGGATGTCCTTTGACCCCCACCTATCAGACGACGAAGTTCCACCGAGTTCAGATTTTGGCTACAACCACTCTGAGTACGATTATTCGGATCCAGGCACCCCCGATGATAGACTTCCTTCGGTCCCTGTCGACTCACCACCACCTGAAGACAATCCATATGGTCGCCCACACCGGGCCCACCGTCTCTCTGTATCTTCTGAACACGAAGAGGAGGCAATTCTTGGCCTGCTGGATCTCAGGACACGTCCTAGAGTCTCGTCTTTCGCATCCGATCGTTCTGCTCCGGACCTTGTCTCAACCATCTCTCCTGACACGGAAAACGAGCCCTCACTGTTTCCGATGACTCCAGATCGTTCGTCGATGGACCCGGTCGACCATCGCCAGGTAAAGGTAGAGGAGGTGCGTAATTTGGGGCCCCACTTTCTATCATTCTGACCCACTCTTGGTCAGGTGGTCATCATGGATGAAGACGAACCATCAAAGTTAACGTCTCCGGATTCAGGACCAACCGACATTGGGCATATCCGTCCTGCGGACTTACCTCCCAAATTGGAAACAGTTTCTGAGGACCTATCCTTTTCCGACCCGCCTGACGAGATTCATGAAGACCCTTGGTCTCCTGCTCATTTTGGCGAGGAAGTTGTCAAGGCGGCCGCTTCACCGATATCCACCCCTCCCGCAATAGGTTCCGGGAAGGTTCAAGAAGATGACATACCTTCGCTCCATACCGACATTCCCGACGGCTGCGATGGGGACCCCGTTGCCACCGTTCCTGGTATCGCTCCTCAATCTCCCGTCATTCCGGGACCTGCTTTGTCAACACCGGAAACGCCGAAGCGATCAACATCTCGTACGAGGTCGCGGTCAAGGTCCCCTTCCCTCCTCTCTTCACCCTTAACATGCCTCTCTTCGTCACCAATATGCGAGGAAGAAACGAGGCAGTCAACTCCAGAGTCAGACTTCACCGACCTGGAAACAACCTGCGAACCCATAAAAACGTCGGTGAAACGTCGATCAATACGAGTCGACATTCGGGCCTCCAAAAGGTCCAGAGTGGAGACGTCCTCCGCGGATTCCGTGGTTGATATCGAGGTGGAAGAACAGCCAGCTCCGGGGCCACGTCGCAAGAATGGCAAGAAGTCGGCTCGTTCACCGTCTCCCTCCCCTTGCCCTAAGCCTTCGCTGGTACCCATCGATGTGACGGCAGCTTCCAACACTGCTGATCCGGAGCCAACGGACCAGAGTCTAACGGGAATGGTCGTCGAAGCCCTAGCGATGACTCGTGCAAGCTCCATGGATGTAGAATCTATCCGTAAGATTGTCGTGGTATGTCCTTTCATTCTGTATCGATATCGATCTCATCGTCCCATCGATAGGAAACCCGACCTTCGCTAAAGACGGAGCATACCAAGGAACAGTTGAAACGGATCCTCTTGGAGGTCCTCGACTCTGGGGCAAAGGCCGGCTTCTTTGGTTCGGTTCCATCCAGCGGCAAGGTCGGAACATCCTCGAATACCCGGATCTTTCTTCCCGTGCTTACACGTATTTTCGATTAGGATGATAGCGGTAAACCTTTGCCTCCGCGGTACTTCTATGTACCCGAGAAGGATATTGATCAAGAGAGGGCGACGCTCCTTAGGAATATGATGCCTCGCGCCGCGGGTAGAAGGAGCGAAAGCATGAAGTACAAACAATACTACTGGAAACCTTTAGGTAAATGGAGCAGGTGGGATGCAGAAGACGACCTTTAACACGTTCTCTCACCCGGTGCATTCTCCGCTCGGACTCTTATCTCTTTGCTGTCTTTCGCTCATCGATGTTCCATCTCTCTCTCCCATGTTGTCCCCGTGGCGTGATCGTACGATTTTACTGTTATATGCTGACTTATTTGTAAGTAGAGTACTGCGTGTACCACTTTTTTCGCTCCTTCGTTGCGTGTGTAACTTAAGCCCTCCCCCTTCATGTGACTTTACTTCCGTAATGCGATCCAAACGGATACTTTCCATTCTGTTGGAATACGGGCGGTTTCGCCGATGACCGTTAGGTCCCGGACGGTCGGGGACCGTCAAGTGGCACCAGCCAGAGCACTAACTGCGCCATTCCTGATCAGGTCAAAGACAAATTCTACACGAAAGAACAAAAAATAAAAAATAAAAGCAATCAGTATTCAATGTCAAGGAACCTGGTCACTCATAAGGCAACGATGACAGGTGGTCTAGTCTATAAGCAATGCCGCGTTTGCAGTATCTTAACGCTGCGGTTTGGGTGTTTCAGTCTAGCACCCATTCATGTCGTAGATGCAGAGGAAGACTGGAAGGTCGCGTAAGTTTTCCAGTTTGGTACTCCTCGCTCAGCGGTCCAGTGGGATATGGGCGATCCACTCCCTTGGTGCCGTAACGGGTGACAGATGGAACGGAAAAGCCGAAGGAGACCAAAGTCTCCAGCCTGGCACAAGCTCAGAAGATTACCGACCGGTCGGTGCGAGATTCCAGGAGGCCCGATCGAGGGTACCTAACGGCAGCCTTATACTTTGTTGAACGAGGGTGAAGAAAATACAAAACGAGGTTGGGTCGAAAGATTATCGGGGCGGCAGGAAACCACCGAACAGACGTCTTCTCCCACCTGCCTGCGACGGTGCAGAGGATCAACAACCGGGTCGGAACTCCTCGCCCAAATGTTGAGAAAGCCCTTCGGCTCTGACGAATAGTTCGTGCGTGATCGATCTCGATCAATGATAAGGTACGCGCATGCACGCTCCCAAGGCTAGACCAGGGCAACCCTCTCCCACACCTCCTGTTTCGTGACAATGACGACAGGATACGAGGGCCTGCATCGAGCAGCTGTGGGAGGGCGCGTCCGGCTGGTCATTTCGGCGGCGCAAAATCACCGAACAGGGAGGATGAGTGGCGGGTTTGCGAGCGAGCGAATGCGGGAGAATGCCCGTCCAGCGCCACTTTGATAGCGTGGTCAGTCACAGGGGAAACGAGGGTGCTTGAAAAGCAGAACATTTCTCGCTTCAGTCCATATTGCATACCTGGTTCTTGACTTGTAAACGTTCGTCGAACCCTGGAAACTAAATCATCATGTTCGAAGAGAGCCTTTCTATCCTTCCCCCAAACAGAATGGTACCCTTGTCCGCCGGCATCCTTAAAATTCACCTTGACCATCCCAAATGACAGTTAAGGGTAAATTTCCTCTAGCCGAAGAGGTATAGACGACTCACGAGGTCAATGATACCGCCAAAGCGCTCCTCACGTCAGACACAGTTTGTCAGTTCGGGAGAGGGTTATTAAGCCGAGGCTTCCAAATAGATTTTTTCCCCAGAAGTACCCTCAGAAAGATTTGGGTTAGTACGGTCGGCAAAGCAGGCAACGAGGGGCAATCATTCCAGTAGGAAAACGTCCGGCGGGCATGCCCAACAGATAACCTAGAACTTGGGAAGGCTGTCTTCAGTGCTTCCCGTCAACAGCCAAAACGCGGACGGAACTGGACGTGGGCCGCCTATGTCGTCTGTTGGTTGCCCATCGCCGTCACGGTCAACGTCAGCATCGTGATCACGGGCGGTGTCCGGCCGTCCCATGATTTCTTTTCAAGATGTTTTCACCAACTCGACGCTTGACGTCGTGTTAGCCGATACCTCCATCGCGTTCCCTTGCGACAATGACACCCATGGAGACGATTGGCTTGCCGCCCTCAAGTCCACCGACGCCGAGCGATCCATAGCGTTTTTTGGTGAGTCCTCTAGCAATCGGATTACGTTCAACTCATCCAGCGGTCGACAGACGAAGAGCTGGTCTACTATCTTACCGTGCATCTCACGGATTTCAATACTGGCACCGCTACCCCCGGTTCCACGGATGAACGACGCGTACCGCCGCCGCATCTGCTTGCGTTTTTGTCGCATATACAGGTTTCTTATGATGCCGCGTACATATCATCCACTCCAATCACAGAGGAGCCGCAATCAGGGGTAACCATGTCTCCCCCGAGGGCTACTTCGCTTTTGGGTCCTTCGCGGCGACCGCGTTCGATCTTTCCCCCAACTACACCACACCCCATTCCTTCGGCTGGAGCGGCCGATCGCAAGTATGTACAGTCTGAGGGTACAGCTCTGACCGCAGGTATCTGGGGAGATAATCCTGACGAAGCGTTCCAACTCCTATGGTCGCGAAAAGAGAAGGCCTGGGTTGCGATCTTCAAGCTCGAAACGAACGTTGGTGCGTCCGTGCTGATACGCATTTCCCTTCCCTACAAGACCCTAATTCCATCACAGCTTTTGTTCGGATGTACTTCGAAGATCCCCTCCTTTGTCTCACTGTATCAACCACCTTACGGGGGAAGCCGATCCCATTGACAGGACCAAGACAGCATCTGGCCGACTTGATCGCAGAAGCTGGAAATGTTTCCCTTGATCCCACGTCTCCACTTACACCGATACAAGGTTCAGATGACGATGGAGATCCGACCGAAGAGCTGGTGAGAGGTCTGGAAGAAGTAAACCTGTTAAGTGGGATCGCTTCAGGTGGGTCGTCGTTGTGGGTGCACATTTTGTGATGTTCACACTCTTCCTCGAAGTGCCTGCATTCAGAGATGACAACATTAGCCTGCCTTCTACCCGCTTAGGGGCTCCTACACGCCGGGAAGTCTTCTCCTTGTCGCCCACTCCTCTTGACAGAGCTGCCGCAGCTCCCTCACCTACCTCAACGGCCCGTTCCGCTATACCCATCTTGCGAAAATCCCATAGGAAGACCCTCAGAACCGTGTCCGGGTTCAAAGTCCGCATGCGCACTGTCTTCGTTCCCTACGTTCTCTTTCCTGAGGCGCATACCGATGTCCCCTGGGAATCGAACGTCTCGGCCGCAAAAAACGCCGATGAATGGGATCGCGAACGAAGGGAAGCAGGAAATGATGAAAGCACGGTCGTACTCTGCGTTGAGATCGAGAATTCTGGAGAATCTGACATGACGTTTGTCGTCGAAGGCGTGGACGTGTTTATCAGTGGTCAGGGAGCGAAGACGACGCTTATCAAGTGGGGAGATTCCCAAGACATTTTCCCTCTACCAATCGCAAGCATGGAGCAGTATAATCTCCTTTACGCCGTAACTTTTGTCCAACCCCCCGACGCGGACGACGTAAACGCTATTGGGAAGAGAAGAGCGGGAGAACTACAGAGGGCAGTTTCGATTACAATCAACGGGAAGCCTCGTGAGGACCGTGGGCCCCTCGTGGTCCACCCGACACAGACCTTCTCGTCGAAGTGGAATTGCGTGCTTGACCTTGGGGCAAACGTCAACAAGGACCTCCCTCCTGATGGTGCCTATACTACCAATAGGGATGCTCTGCCTACGCCTGCTTCTCCATTCCCTGGCCGCGACTCTGCATCTACGATCCTTGCTGCCTCCATCCAACCCCGGGATGATCAAAAACTGTCCGTGGTTTCAGGAAGCAGGCAGCACACGCTTGACTCGACTACTATGGGCTCTGGTAGGATTCCCAAGTCGCCCATCAATTACCGCTCCTCAACGGCGCTGTTGAACCCTGCCTTTATCAACGAACGGGATCCACAACAGCTCGTGTCGCCCGTGGGTAGTGGTGGGTTGACCCTACCGTCGATGGTTATGCAACAATCGCAATTGCATCCAAGGACACACACACCAAGATCTGGGACTCCCCCTCCCCTCGCCCCATCGTTTAGTGACGATACTGGTCTCTCCTTCCCACCGCCAGTTACTCCCGCTTACCCATCCTTCCCGACCTCTCCAGGAGTCTTCACGCCCGTCTCGCAGAATCCCATTGCTGGTTTTCAGAGTTCTGTCGGGCCAAGCATAGAGATTCGGAGAGGGGGCGGTACCCGAGTATTCGGAGGAAATGCTGGGGAGAACTTCGGTGGCCCTGTCTCTGGAGAGGAAGGAGATGGCGAGCCGGTCGTCGTTTCCATTGGCGTTCTGCCTCTCGAGAAGCAGCGGTCTGGACAAGGTTCGACTAAGGACTTGATATTCCCTGACGACAAGTTCACGTTGGATATATTTGTGTTCAACAAGTCATCGTGGATGAGGCGGTTCGAGGTCACTTATCCTGACGCCCGGACGAGTAGGAAGACGGGTAACCAAAGACTGGGGATCATACCTCTGGAGAACCGAATCCGAGTCGGGTGAGTTATCCCGTCCATCGTCGTTGTGGGCTGTTTGATGAAAGTTTTCCAGCCCTCTACGTCCGTCGACTTGCCAGTCTGTGCGAATGGACTTCTTGGCGCTGACGCCGGGGGTTCATTCAGTTGATGTCCTGACCCTGACTGATGTGGAAACCGGATACGCCGTGAACCTACGGTGTGTAATTTTTCATTTCGGAATCTCGCGCGAGCTCATGTGGACTTCATATCAGATCTGTCGTAGACATTGTGGTACATGAACCCCTGGAATCATGAAATTCATTCGAAACGGAAAGCCTAGGTGTGATATACTAAAAGAAAGCATGCAACAGCGGGGAGGAGAGTTGGAGTAGAGAGTAGAAAACAGGAGGGAAGTAGAACAAGTCTGGGGTACCATGACGGCTACATTTACTGCCACTGTCCCTTGTCCCATGAGGGATCCTGAATGAAGGCGCTCAATACCTTACTTCCGGTCTGCGGGATGAAAATCAGCCGCGATGCCGTTGCAATTAATCACGGACAAATACGAAAACAGATACAAAGTGACAAGGGCGTACCTGCAGCAGGGGATGCCCAGCGACGATGGTCAAAAAGCGTTCCAAACCCTCTCTCCTGGCCTCGATGACCTCATCGGAAAACCTGTTCGTGAAAACCTTTCCTGGTAGTGGAGGAATGTTGACCCTGGTCGATTCTCGTTCAAGGACATCCCGAAAAGCTTCGAAATCGGAATAACGCCTGCGAACGACGGAATGGCGTAGCTTGAAAGCGGGAATGTTGGTCTTGCACACGACTTCGTAATCAGTGTACATCTTCCGACCGAATCCTACAAAACGAAAGCGAAAGTCTCCCCACAGCGTGAGCACAAAGGAGTAGACATTGCATACCATGTGTCTGTGGGTTCCTCACTTCAATTTCCAAGAAGCTTTCTGGGACGCTATACATCTCTTCGATCTGTAACAAGAGAAAGCAAAGTGGAAAACCTGTTCACGTCCTTCGTTCTTCGGACAGATAGAGCGTGGGTCAGAAAAGAAGCTTACGGTTTGTTCCCGACCACCTGGGATGCGGCTTTCATCGAATAAGCTGCTGCGAGCGAATGGGGACGGGGTCGTCATTGTGGAAGGCTGCAGGGTCCTTTGGATAAACTACTGTCACAACACTGCGGCGGATGTGACACCGCCTCTTTCCCGCGTGACCATCCCGCCCCGATATGACGAAGCGGGAGGCGCTGCGGTCGTTCCGTGTATTTGGGTGAACGAGGAGTCGTATTGCGTACCTGTAAGTAGCCTTGCGTGGAACCGTAGAACTAGTAATCCAAGACAATAATACATCCCGGGGGAAAAAGGATCCTACTTAGAGCTGGAGATCGAAGAGGAGGAAGGAACCCAAACGAGATCGTCCTCCTTGACATCACTGTTCTCTCCTGACCAATCGCTGTTCACCGCCTCTCCAATCCACTCGCCTTCGAACCTAATGCTGTCTTCGAGGCCAGCGATCGTTGCACCCCTCTTCCTCAAGAACGAAACGATCTCCCTGCCATTCCTCCATCCTTCCTGGCCATTCCCATACAATTCGGCGAGGTGTTGGCTAGATTTGACCCGTCTCTCCTCTGGGGTACCATTCTCGATGTGGGCAATGAATGCGACAAGAGCCTTGACCGCCTCCACGCGGGCCCGAAGTACGTGACGAATCAACCTCCTGCTCGGGGTTTTCCTTCTATGCGTTCCTCGATTAGGGGGAGAGGGCACCACTGATGGTGCGGGTTCGTCAGTGCTCGCTCGTGGTTGAATCCATGGGTTTTCCGGGGGGATAAAAGGGGTTGTGTACTGGCCAAGAGCGGATCCGGCCAAGTCCCATTTCTTGGGAATCCAAACACCGACCAACACTCTCCACGCAGCGGACAAGCGTTTGGCTCGCTCATAATGATCTGGTATTCCTCGTTGTTAGAGTATTGGACTCGTATCAACCGGACAACACACCTAGGATGAGCCTGTTGTGGTATACAGCCAAAAGCCAAACAATGCCAGCTGAGATCAAGGCACCGAGAGGGGTGTACATCATGAAAGCCCAGAGAAGGAAGAAGGCGGTAGGATAAATGAAGAGGATCGACAAGACGAGGCCGACGACAAGTTTGTTCTGGGCCTGACTTTCAACTTCATCTTCAACGAGCTGGGCGCCGACCCTTGATAGGATGTAAATCGGAAGATGGACGATTACGGGGAAGAGGAAGAACGGAAGCCGGACAGCCAACGCCAGGGTGTCCCTGAGGAGGATCATGAGGGTGTACAGACGGCTTGGTAACGGGACAGGCTGGTTAGGGTCCAATGTACGAGGGAGTGGCAGGGACGACAGGACCGAGTTCGTCAACCCTGCAGATTCCAGAAGGGAGTAGTACTCTAATAGTCGTCGCTTTACATTATGAGCATTGGGGGTGAGATCGGGATTAGAAAGAAGGTCGACCAATCTGTTTACGTTGTTAAAGTGTGGTCAGTTGGAATAGGTCCGGGACGCACGTTTGTGATATGTCTACAAAATCCTTGAGGTTGATGGACTTCTCGTCCGGCCACAACAGATCGCGGGCCATCCGAGCAGAATACAGGGTGTCCCTGTGCAGATACCGTCAGAGAGGTTAATTGTCGAGGATGACAAAGTGGAGCGAACCAGTCTGGCGCATTGATCGTGGACTTGATCAACACATTCTCAATGTCGCGGGTTAGGCGTTTCGCAGCAGACCTAGCTGCCCCTTCGCTTTCGGAAAGGAATTCGTCCAAATAGTCGTCGACAACAATTGGCTTTCCGTAGTCGGCCAAAACCTAGTACCCCAGTGAGCTATGCACAGGTTGATCGGTTGTCGGAAACCTACATCACTGCGGTACTTAGATTTGTTGGTGTACACGATAGCCACCGGTACAATCACAATTCCTTTGGATCTGGTGCCTGTGGGTTGCTCTCGTTGAATCTTGGCATACTCCAGCGCGGCCCAAGCAGCACCGTCCTTGACTTGCATGATTTTCGGTTCAGTGTAGCTTGTACCTTCGGGGAAGAGGGCCACTACTTTGTCATCGCGGAACGTGTCAAAGGTTCCCTTGAACAGGACCATCCGGTCCTTGCTCTTGCGGTCAACAGGGATGCAACCGGAACTAGTCAGGATGTAATTCGCAACAGGGTGGGCGAATAGGGTGGCTTTGCTCCAATAGTGCAGTATGCGCTGGTTAGGAACTGACGCGGCTGCGCGGCCGTTGAACAAAGGATCGTTCAGAAATCAGGAGAACGTACACAGCACGGCGGGGTCGAGCATCATGTTGTGATGAGTTGCAGCGCTACGAGCATGACGTGAGTCGACGGGGACTTGAGTCATTAAGAGGGCACCCACATGATGACGGGACCGTTGTCTGGCATATTTTCGCCGTTGATGACCTGGAATCTGGTGAAGAAGGCCCAGACTCCCCAGTGGGCGAGTCGTCGTATAACCCTATGGGCGATGTAGGCTTGGGACATGTCGATGACGGGACTGGTCAAGGAGTATGCGACTTAAGCGGGTCCCGCGCGCCCTAAACCATCAACGTCAGGCCACGTGGTGTGCCTTTCATTTGACCTCCTCTACTTCCACGTACGCCTGAACTCGCTCGAAAGGAGATGTACAGCCTATACGCCCGAGTGAACAATGGATTCGCCTTCATGTCGTCTTGTTTGATGGCAATGCTGGCTGCAATCGCTCTGTCATCGTTCCTGCTCACTACCAATCCGAAGGGACAGCTGGTCATCTCCAACTTCAAAGTGTATGCGTCTATTTTGTGATATGCGACCCACCCAGTCACTGACAATGGAACACAGTGCCGATGCCAAAGTGAATTCAAGGTTTCAGGAGATTGGACTGGTGCGGTTCAACTTAACCGCAGGTTAGCACACCCTTCAGTTACTTCCGGGAATCACCGTGGCTGAACCTCACAAGATCTTACACCGTTGTTCCACTGGAACACAAAACAACTGTTTATTTATGTCACTGCGGAGTACAACAATTCGGACGGGGTGCGCATCTGATTCCTGATCGCAGGATCATCGAATTTCTGACATTCCGTGGGGTCTACAGACACATAACGAGGTCGTAATGTGGGATAGGATCGTTCGTCGCAAAGAAGACGCGCTGATAGACGTCGTCGCTCCACCAAAATACCCACTCCGCGACATGCGGTATTCATTCAAGTACGTCTCGTCCTTCGTCGTCCAAAACGGGCTGGCTGAAGTTATTGGTAGGAAATCCTCGCCAGTTCAATTTGCGCTGAGGTATAACTTGATGCCTTACGTCGGGGTGCTGACGTACGGCGAGGCCGCTCGAACAGAACCAGAGCCGTTCCCTCCCAAGGTCGAAAAGTTGTAACATTACCATCACTGGAATCCCTCTCTTCAGAATTGTATTCTCCGTACCGCCGTGGTGACTCACTAATCAAAGCTTGAGCGGCTTACCGCGGGCTCTCGGCAGGTACTTATGACACGAAGGGCTTCAGCACCCTGGCCAAAGTCACGCGAACTCCTCGTTCGAGACTGGCGATTGACATCTGAAGTGAATTTATCTATCACCGGTCAACATTCGACGTTAATCCCGGCCAAATCAACCACGACCAGTATCTGAGTTTGGTCCACAAGCACCCGGGGGTTTTTGGGACGGTTACTAGAGTGACTTAGAGCGAGGATAATTCCCTCTCTGTGGCACTGGGTGACTGTCCGTAAGGTTACACTGTGTACAAACGATCCTAGATGAATATCAAAGGATTTATAAGGGAACTGTCAGGACCCTGCCCGTCGTGTCGGGTCACAAACAGCGCGAATCTCGGCTACTGGCACCCTTCTACGATGTTTAGAGATATCTCTAGCCTTACGGATAGCCACCCACACTCTATGGGGAGGAGGGGTCCCAAAGTCGTAGATTGGTCAGCAAACGTAGTTCCTTTTTTGGTAATACGCGTTGCTTATCTAATTTCCGCGAGTCTGCTCGCTGGCCGGCCACACCGCGGTCGCACTTGGAACACTAGCCACACGAAAATTCTGAATGAATTAGACATTTTCGGAGGGATACCCTCATAAATAACATTTTAGCAGACAAGGTTTTCGCCGACACCAAATCGGCACCTCTCCCGTCGATCCTAGGTTCCACATCAGGAAGGTGTTGTAATCGTGGGAGAATCACAGCCGCGACTGTAAATTCCCCATCGACACCGTCGTCCCCATCCACAAAATCGTGAACGACGAGCACCCCGACGCTCAGCTCTAGTCTCCGACGGTAAGCATTCCTAATCGTGTCGATATCCACGCAAGTACTCTCTACAATCGTGGATTGTCGGTTTTTCCCGATGGATGCGATACTGTAACTTTGGGTGGGCCTGATGCTGACCTCCGTCATCCCTCCTTTGCAGATGTCTTCAAAACTTCCAGCCGTTCTGAGCGCGACTGATGAGGAGATCCAGCTCCTGCTGGCCGCTCAATGTCACATTGGCGGTAAAAACTGCGATAAACAAATGCAGCCTTATGTCTGGAAACGAAGGGCCGATGGTGCGTCTATCTTGATACTGGGAAGGGAGTCCCGACATGAACTTGTTGTCCAGGTATCCACATTATCAACATCGGAAAGACCTGGGAGAAACTCGTCTTTGCTGCCCGTATCATCGCCGCCGTCGAAAATCCAAATGACGTCTGTGTGATCTCATCAAGAACTTATGGACACCGTGCCGTTCTCAAATTCGCTGCCAACACCGGCGCCCAGGCCATCGCTGGCCGTTTCACGCCCGGTAACTTCACCAACTACATCACTCGTTCCTTCAAGGAACCACGGTTGATCGTTGTTACCGACCCCCGCTTCGACCACCAAGCTATCCGGGAAGCCTCATACGTCAACATCCCCGTCATTGCTTTCTGCGATACCGATGCTTCTCTGAAGTTTGTCGATGTCGCTATCCCCACCAACAACAAGGCTCGACATGCCGTCGGTCTCGTCTGGTGGCTCCTTGCCCGTGAAGTCCTTCGTTTGCGTGGAACGATTCCCAGGACCTCTGACGGCTGGAACGTCATGGTTGACATGTTCTTCTACCGTGACCCTGAGGAAGTCGAGAGGCAACAGCAAGAGGAGGCTCAGGCTAAGGCTCAGGCTGTGGCTATCGAGCCGGCGGACAACCTTGGCGCTGCGGTTTGGGACCCCACATCTGCTCCCCAAGCTGGCGCTATCAACCCCGGTTTGGTTGCTCAGGATGGTGGTTAGTATCTCATTTCAATGCGTTTGCGAAGTCAGCTCTGATCTTTTTTTCTCACAGGCGCTCTCGACTGGTCCGCAGATGCCGCGCCTGGTCCAACTGACTGGTCAGCAGACCAGGGGGGTGGTGGTGGCTGGGGCGCCGACACTCAGGATGCTGTCTGGTAATCTTATGGCGGCTGTTGTGCAAGCACGTCGTTCTCCTGTGTTTTATCCCACTACTTGTTTGTTGCACTGGCAGTACGAGTACAAATATACATGTAGCACTAAATGACTTGGAGCCGGGTGGCGATCGGATATTGTATCTCTGCTTTATCTTTGATCATCTGGTGAGATGAGAACAATCAACGGGACTAACGTTATCGTCCTTGATGGTGGACTGGTGGGCAACAGTGTCGGTTGTCTGAGGGCGATGTAGTCTCACCTACATTGAAGGGATCTACCCTCGAGGACACGTTCAAACAAAATATCACACGGACACCGCTCTGGTCCGCGAAGCCGGTGCAGGAAAGCCCAGAGACGATAGTCGATGCCCACCTCGCATTTCTGAGGGCCGGCGCGGAGATTATTCTGACTTGCACGTACGTATCCAATACTGGGAAGGATACTTGTACATCTCAACTTGGGGTGATGGTGCCAGGTATCAATGTTCACGAGAAACGTTCGAACAAGCTGGGTACAGTCCTGAGGAAGGAATCCAAATCGTGCGGAAATCCGTGAAACTGGCCGATGATGCCCGTAAGGCTTATCTGGCCGAGGAAGGGGCGAAGATTCGGGATCCGACGGCGACGATGGCGACGACGAAAGAGGTCTTTGTCGCGTTGTCGTTGGGACCTTTTGGATCTGTGGTACAGCCTCCTCAGGACTTCGATGGGCTGTACCCTCCTCCGTTCGGACCCAAAGGACCTTCCGAAGATGGACTCGGCAACACTCGACTATTCTCCTCCTCAGTCGCTGAGGGGAGTTCGTCGGAGGAGCAAAAAGCGATCGAAGCCCTAGCGCAATTCCACCTGTGGAGATTACACGCCGTAGCGTCCGATCCCGAAACCTGGAACTCGATAGACTACGTCGCGTTCGAGACGGTCCCGCATCTCCGAGAGGTGCGGGCTATCAAGTTGGCCATGGAGAAGTTCGATGGGGATGCTGCTGCTGCTGCTGCTGCTACGCGGGCTCGACTTGGGGGAGGGTCGACCGAGGTAACTGGTATTAGTAGGTTGAGAGGGTGGTGGATCAGTCTGGTATTCCCAAACGGCGAAGAATCAGCTCAATGGAGCCACAAAGAGAGGGAACACCAAACTCGCGGTCTACTAACCCTACCAACCCCAACCCCAGACCAAACCGAAATCCTAAACGTCGTCTTGGATCCAAAGATCGGAGCCGTTCCCACAGGGCTAGGTCTGAACTGCACGAGGATAGACCAATACCCCTCCATCCTCTCCTCCATCCTCTCCAACTCCAATTCCACAGAGTTGGGAGCTGGAAAGAAGACCCCGCCGGTTCCGCTCACGTTGGTCGTCTACCCAAACGGTGGGAGGTCGGGAGATATCTTTGACCCCCTCACCCATCGTTGGAAAAACGACGGAAGGCCACGACCTGACGGTAGGAACTTGACTTGGGAGGAGGAAGTTGTGGACATCGTCCGACAGTATCGGGACGGATGGAAGGACATCATCGTTGGGGGTTGCTGTCGAGTGTACCCTCCTCAGATAAAGAAGCTGAGAGAGAAAGTGGACCAAGTGTTGTAATACCTGCATCTGTACCTGTGTGCCCATGTATATATGAGCGTGTCATATGTGTGGTTCTCAACTCATTATTCCAACGGGATATGATATGAATAAGGGAACAGATGGCAGAAACGGTAGAATACATGATTACAATACTGGCAGGACGTGACGAGATAAAGAGAGGAAAGGAGAGAAGAGATATGTCGTTGCGTACAGTCGAGGAAGCCAGAAAGAATATGTTTAGAGAGGTTGAATAAATGAATGTGAGACAACAAGGAGGGACAATGAGGGGACATGTACGTGTGGGTGAGCAGGTATAGGGAGAGCGATGCAAGAGTGGCAATTAACGCAGAGAGACAATCTAATATAGGGTAGAAATTTCGTGATATCCTGGATCCAATAAGGGGGAGCGGAAAAAATATGGGTGTAGGGGTTGGAGTAGATGACCTTCACTATCAAAGTAAAGGTTTTCAGCCCTTGATTTACTCTTGCCCGAATCCTTCTGTTTCCCTACGAGAATGTGAGCTAGGATGCGGTGAACGAAAGCGAGGGTCACGTACTCGATAGCCAATCTCAGCTTGTCCTCCAAGGTCTTGATGTCCTCGTAAGGGGGGAGGTCCAATCTGTTAAAGCATGTGTGGCTTCGTGGCAGCTTGCTCGCGTCCCCGTACTTCTCAATGGTGAACCTCCTTGGGCCGTCAGAACCTTGAAGGTCCTTGAAACCATTAACTGGTATCCTGGAGGTTCCAGTGGTGAACTGGAGGAGGCGAGCTTTTTGCTCTGGGGGCCAAGAACGAAGGATCTGCCAGAACCAAGAGATGACTTGATCTTCTTTATCGTAGCCGCGATAGTCGGTGAATTTGGACCAATCATCCCTAATAAAGATGTCAGTTCGAGAAAGAGAGAGAGACCAGTGTCGAGGGTACGGACATGTCAATGTCGGTCATTCCGCCGATCAATAGTTCCAGTTCCCTCTCGTCGAAGACGCTGATGAGGGTCTTTGGAACGACCTCGAAGAAGCCTTCGATAAAAGAGTCGAATTGTTCCTTGACGCGACCCATGATCCTATAATGGACAGCGAGATCGACGTATTCGTGCTTGTTCTCTTCGGTGACTGGCATTTCGGAGCCACCGGGCTTGAGATCGACGGTGAGGAGTTCACCAAACCTGTCTTCGGTGACGGAGAAAGTTTCCTCCAAGACGTCGGTGATGTCATTTTCACTAGATGACGGTCAGTACCGAAAAGTGAACGAGATAAGAGTGGGGACGGACAGCATCCAAGTCAAGCCCCTGTGGAGGGCCTCGTCGACACCCTCGAGGTCTGCGATAGTGACCTTTTTACCGAGAATCATCTTGTAGAAGCACGGAACGAAGAAAGCATCAAGGAAGCGTCGGTGGAAGATGGCCATGCCGACGACGCGGCCGATGAATTTGAAGTAGGACAAATGCTCAGGGTTGATGTAGGAAGAGGGGTTAATTTGAAGAGTATAGCTGTCCATGGTTGAATAGGTGAATAGACCGTATGATGGGTCGAACATGTCATGAGACAGGAGGAAGAACCATTCCCTAGGACAAGGAGTATGAGGGAAATGGAACAAAAGGGGAAAGCGGATAGGACAAACCTGGATACACCGCCATAGTCTAAGCCATCCTCGCCGTCGAACCTAATCATAAGCCTCCTGCGCATGTCATCCCGGCTTGATCTCATGACTGCGGCAAAGCTGTCCTCGAATGCCATACTTCTCCTGATCTTGATATCGCATTTACCCGGGAGCTCACGCATGGCCGGCTGGCTCCGGAAGTAAACAACTTTCCTGCGGTAGTCTCGCTTATACTGGGGAGCGGAGGGGTCGTTCGAAGGCATGCGCGGGTCATCCCAACTCGTAGTGCGGGTGTTGTGGTCGACGAAGTAGATCCTTCCCGAAGCGGTCATGCGCATCTCCCATCCAGAGGGAAGGGCCCCAAGATTAAGGGCGGTCTGCGTGGCGGTGGAAGAGAACACGGAGGGCGATGCGTTGGCGATACGTGGGTCGTGCCATGTTGTAGTTCTGGTGTTGTGGTCGACAAAGTAAGGGCGGCCGTCTGGGGTCTGGCGTTCCTCCCATCCTTGGGGTAGGGGGATAGGATCCGAGGCGGACGAGGTGGGAGAGGTGGATGTGGGAGTCGGAAGGGCGGCGGCGGCGTTGGTGGACGTCGTCGTTGTCGGTGACGGAGCGGGACCGGGCTGGGGACGGGCAGGAAGAGGGTTCTGGCGGCGGGGCTGGACCCAGGTGGTGGTGCGGGTGGTGTGGTCGACGTAGTAGGGACGGCCCTCGGAGGTGAAGCGTCGCTCCCAGTTGGTGGGGAGGTCGGAGTCTGGCTGGGGGATGGCGGGCATGGGCTGTCTAGGGGGAGTGGGAAGAGGGAGTGAGTGGGTAGATGGCGATCGCAGGACAAGAGTGCTAGAGTGCCGCGTCGGTTCATTCTCCGCCTCGGGCTGATCAATTTCCTCCTCCTGGTCATCCTCCTGGTCCTCCTCCTCCCGGTCAGCCTCCTCGCTTTCTCTCGCCTGCTGCTCCTCGGCCTCTATCACATCTACAATGGAGGCAGAGCCAATTCCTTCCGTCGACACAGACATCATCAGCCGCCCATTCACCGAATCCGATTCTCCCGACCCGTTCTTGAGATCGGTCGTGATGATTTCTGCACACAAATTGTTTTTAATATCAATCCGCCCGCGAGATGTAAAACACACTTGCCATGACCACCGGCAGTCAAGTCGAGGGTATCTGCAACCGAGACGGTCAGCGTTCCGAACGAGCTGTCCGGGTCCCGTCGTCCCGGTCGGCGCTGGTCGAACACCTCCACGGTGACCATGGATGACGCCCGTAGTGTTCTGTACATAGTTAGCATGTCAATAGCAAAGCTGAGCAAAGCTGAGCAAAGCGACTGACACATCAAAGTGTTGGTTCCAGAAGGGATTCAGAGACTTCCTGACAGTGCTGGACGCAAATTTCTCCACGCCATCTACAGACACGACCACGAACGGGTCCGGAAGCCGGAAGAGGTTTCGCTTCGGCAGTCCGCTTGCACTCAGGACTGGTGGCACGCATGAGTTGGACACCGGGGTGGACCGACAAGCGAGACTTACTCGTAATCCTCACTCTCCTTCGCACGACTTCTGGGTTGCTTCTATGATTGAGCAAGACGTCAGACGTGAGCTTCTAGCCACCGCCATGCGTTGGGTGGACGTACGATGAGGATGCACCATCTGCCATGACGGATTCCCCGGTGGCGGAGAGGGATGCCTGTGAGAGAGAAAGAAGGAGCGAGCGAGACACCCTTGGAGCGGGTGGGAGGGTTGAGGCAGAGGGTCGGAAGAAGAAGAGTTCGGATGGCGCTGATAAAAGACGACGCCGGGGAATCGAAACGGGAGCACGTCTCCATCTCTAAATACATCAATCCTCCCATCTCCTTCTGGGCCTCTGCCAGTGATTGTTCCTTCCCTCTTCCAAGATGAAATTCCACTCCTCGACGCCACCGCGTAATCCCAGCTGCCGCCGGGTCTTCGCCTGCGCTTCTTGTTGTCCCCTATTCCAAACAAACCCGGGGCGGCGTCAGCGACGGACCAGATCCAACCACGCCTATTACCCTCCGAGGGCAGAACGATCACACCCGCAGGCGGTTGTTGCCCTCGAGACCACGCAACTGGCAATCTTTCTGCATTCAGACGGATCTGTCCCGCTCTATGCCCGTCCACCCCCACAAATGGAAGACCCAACTCGACCCAGCCATTGACTCTCTGGCGCCCACATGCTCTGAATGACTCTTGCCTG
>Ga0307517_10000895_pt1 | contig 50593 bp, 27 predicted proteins | sample 23_EM_MG_FD_194515 | JGI IMG/M metagenome (GOLD analysis project Ga0307517, IMG submission 194515) | Populus trichocarpa ectomycorrhiza microbial communities from riparian zone in the Pacific Northwest, United States - 23_EM | ecosystem: Host-associated > Plants > Roots > Unclassified | place... | reverse complement strand
CCAAACACTGGAAAGTGTTTTGCAGTTCATTTTCTATAATATTACCAAACACTGGAAAGTGTTTTCCAGGAATTCACTTTCCCCGGAATTCACTTTCCAAAAGGAAACAACTTTCCTGCAAATAAACGGAGCCTAAATGTTAATTGAATTCTTGCTTTCATCAAGTGTTTTGATCGGATTTTAAATTAAATTGGAAGATAGTTGAATTGATAAAATTCAAGGAAAATCTTTTCCCAGCCCTATTGCCTCTTTGTTTAAGGTCGAAAACGGTTAGTAAAAGAAGTTTCAAAATCTTAAATTAATATGTATATGTATTGACTTCCATTATAATTTATTTTATAAAATAAATACATGGTTAATATATAATTTATTGGCCATCTATTTTTTAAAAATAAAATAATAAAAATTGTGTATATTGAGGTTTATTATGGGATCTAAGTTTAATTATGAAAAAAAAGCTATTATTTCTCCAATTAGTTGATCAAAATAAATAAGTTGGATTAGAAAGTATGCTATGAATTATGAAAATTGAAATTGAAATTTTGTACAAATTTAAAATAGATATTTAATTCATGATATTGGTAGCATATTATATAAGACTTAACATATAAAATCAATCTTTTATTCCAATGAAAAATTAAAAGAATATTTTAAATGGAAAATATATGAACTAGAAACGTAGTAATTGTTTTGGAGGCTCTTGACATTTTAGTGAAAGGCAAGCAGCGATTTTAGATTGATGGATTTAATTGAAAACATGCGAATATGCTAGAGACTAGTTGAATGAATATTTCTTGTAGCCATTCCGTGCAACACGAGTTATGATTGGGTTCTTAACTGTTATTTCTCCACACAATAATAATAATAATAATAATATAGACAAAAAATTAAAATAATTGTGTTTTGAAATTCATCTAGTTAATCCCAAGATATTTGAATTGATATACTAATGCAGTGACCCGAAAAAACAATCATATTAAATTGATGAATGGCATTACAAAACTAGAAGAAAATTTATGGGTTTATATCTTATTGTTCCAATTAAATTTTTTTGTGTCTCGGGCTTAGATTAGTTCATATCTCAATCAAAATTATTGTTTTTTTTAAATTATTTTTATAACAACATCATTTCATCGACTTATCACTTTCATTGTCGTACCCTCCTTATAAGAGCACGACATCATGGTGATACCTTTTTTAACATGTTTTGGATAAGAGAGTCGTTACCTAGTATTATACCTTGTAAAAATCTTAATTGGTCTTTTAAAGATTCTATACAAGAGACTAGTTACATAAAAAAAATGTATTAGCACCTCTAGTACGTCTTACCTAGGGTAAAATGCATTGTTTTTCTTCGTTTACTATGATCTGATGGTGTTTTTATTTCTATTAGCCAACTTTGACGGGTTTGCTACAATGAACAAACACTGATTTTTCATGTCAAGAACTTGATCTGAAATTGTGAAATGTCATCAATTATCATTGAGGCTTTTATGAGATAAACTTGAAATTTTTAGCTATTGTGTCATTTCAAATAATATTTCAAATAAAATTTCTTGTAATTCTTTATATTATGAGTGAATGAGTTGTATTACTCCAAACAATATTTTGAATATTATTCTCATACATGTTTTTTTTTGTCCTTATATTAAAGGTGAGTAATAATAAATCATTATCCTTAATAACATTTTGGATATTAACCATTTTGGAGATTTCTTATCCCTATATTAAAAGTGAATAATATATTCTCTTGCCAAAAATATATTTTTAATAATTTTTAAATATAATCCAAAATTCTTTGAAATTTCACAAATTTGTTGTAAAATCCATACAATATGTTTTAAATAGCCAAAATATTTTAGATTTTAAATAACGCTCAAATAATTTTTAGGATTTTTGGCCATATGCAAGGAAGCAAATATTATTTATTTTTTTATATCTTAGTTTTTTAGGCTTTATTTGACAAAAACTCATTTTTCTTTGAAATAAGACTACCAAAATAGGTATAAGGGTGTGTTTGTCAAATATATCCTTAAGCCAAGATTTCTTTTATTAAAACAGTGGCAAACCAAACATGGCCTTACCATCTGACTCAACTTTGACTCAAAACCTTTGGTTCAACAATAAACCAAACCAAACCAAAGTTTACTAATTTGACCAAAAAAATAAACCAAAACCAAAACCTAAACTAGAATCCAAAACAAATCAAATTTGATAAAAACACGAAAACTCTTTATCAAAACATATTAAAACCCAGGAAAAACAAATAACACAAAGAAAACCAAAGAACATTCAAACCAATTCCAACAATATGAATTCAAATCCGGAATAGATTTCATCAAATCAAAAGTGCATAAACGTTATAAATCATGTAAGAAGGACCAACAATTAAGCATCAATTTACTTCGATTATCAATGAATCACCATGAATTGGTTAAAATGTGTTCAGTGCGGAAAAAAAATCCTGGAATTAAAACCTATAATTATCAATTATTGATGTAAAATAACCATAGATTATTGACTAATCAAGTCCCTCCAAAGTGTTTAGTGCAAAGAAATGGATCAAAACTGGTCCAAATCATGAATCCAAGACATTGTTCTTAAGAAGAGCTTGAAGAACACGAACCCAGCAAACCCAGAAATAACCAGTACATTGTCAAACCTAGAGATAGCCTTTTAGGCCTTGAAACACATTGCTTTTAATCCTCACAAATCACATTACCAATACCAAGTATAGTTGAATCTAAAAAACTAACAAATAACATTAAATCATCAATAATATGTATGAAGTTTCAATTTTTAAAATTACCAAAACTAACAAGTGGCATATTTAACAATTTTAGAGTTTAAAATTGACATTTTGACACTCAAAAGAACTTAATCAAAACCCACAAACCTATAACATGAATTAATAACCCAGAAAAAACATCAACATCCCTACTGCTATATTTGGCAAATTACAAAAATCATTTCATCTTAGCAAAAACAACATTAAAACATTTTATAAACATTCATAAAAATATTAATAAGCAACATTAAGCAAAGAAAAAAAATATTTTCATGCATTGAACAACATCCAAGCTCATCACTATAAGAAACCAAAACAAGTCTAAAATTTCATTAAAATATGTAAAAAAAAGTTATAGTTGTTCCTTGTGAACATCACCTGCTTTGTTAGATGAAGGTTTTATACCTTCAAAGACTCAAATAGTAGTTATTATCTATTTTTGCTCTTTTTTTGCCAAACTTCACCTCCATAAATTTCAAACCTTCCAAAGCTAAAGAAACCCTTGTACTAGGCTCATAAACATTTACAACTAATTTTTTTGTGTATACTGTGAAGTCCCAAAATGGATAATAATACTCATATTTACAATCTTCTTCTCTTACTTGCTATAAAGATCACTTTCTAGATGTTCTTATTGATAATTGCATCAAACATGAAATTTACCTTTAATTTTAGCGCGCATTTAATAATGCAGTGCGTAATTATACAAAAAATATTTTTTAATTGAAAATGTATTAAAATAATTTTTTAATTTTTTACATCATCACATCAAAATCATTGAAAAATATCTTAAAAATAAATTTAATATTTTTTCAAGTAAAAAACACTTTAAAAGGCAAGTTGAACGCAAAAACAAATACATTGATTGATATTTTGGTGCACTGTACTTTTTAAAATTGTTTTTTAATTAAAAAATATTAAAATAATATTTTTTAAGATCTATTTTTATTTTTTATAAAAACATATCAACATCATCTAAAAACACAAAAAAAAAAAACATTAATATAATATATTTTTCATATAAAAAGTAATCCTGACAAGCAAAAAGTTACGGGGTGGCATAGGATATATAATAAAGAAATTTTGAACAATACAGAATCAAATGAATTGAGAATCCATATCCAGGTAAGAAAGTCAAAGTCAATATTGGACACCTCACCTCGCCATTTGTTAACTGTAATACTAATGCTGACCTTCCTTTCCTGGAGGCTGCACCGATACAGACACACACACCAACGAAGTGACTTTTCCTCCTGCTGTATAAATCGGCATTGAATCCCAGCACCAAAGACAGCATCCACAATGGCTCTCACCCATAATTTTCTTCTTTTCTGCTCCCTTTTTCCCTTCTTCGTCGTCCCTTCCTTGTCAAAAACATCATTCAGGCCCAAAGCATTAGTCCTTCCCGTATCAAAAGATGCATCAAGTCTCCAATACGTTACCCTGATGAACCAAAGAACCCCTTTAGTCCCTGTAAAGTTAACCCTTGATCTTGGTGGCCAGTTTCAATGGGTTGACTGTGAAGAAGGCTATGTATCGTCTTCTTATAAACCTGTACGTTGCAGATCTGCCCAATGCGCACTTGCTAGGTCAAAGAGCTGCGTCAATGAATGCTATTCTAGCCCCAGGCCAGGATGCAACAACAACACATGTTCTGTCCTCCCTGACAATACGGTAACAAGTACTGCCACTAGTGGTGATGTTGGTCAGGATGCTGTTTCAATTCAATCTACTGATGGATCAAATCCTGGCAGAGTTGCTTCTGTGAATAAATTGATCTTCGCTTGTAGTGAAACACGTTTCCTAGAAGGCCTTGCTAATGGTGTCAAGGGTATGGCTGGCTTTGGAAGGACTAAGATTTCACTTCCTTCTCAGTTCTCTGCTGCTTTTAGCCTTGACAGGAAATTTGCCATTTGCTTGACCTCTTCGGCTTCAAATGCTAAAGGTGTTGTATTTTTTGGTGATGGGCCATATGTTCTTCTTCCAGGTATTGATGCCTCCAAGCTTCTTATTTACACCCCATTAATTCTCAACCCTGTAAGCACAGCGTCTGCTTACTTCGAAGGAGAGCCTTCCTCTGATTACTTCATTGGAGTCAAGTCTATCAAGATTAATGGAAAAGCTGTACCATTGAACACATCATTGCTATCCATTGATAGGATCCAAGGCACTGGTGGAACAAAGATTAGCACTGTGAATCCATATACAGTAATGGAAACAACAATCTACAAAGCTGTCATTGCCACTTTTGTGAAAGAGCTAGCCCTTGTTCCTAGAGTAGCATCCGTGGCACCATTTGGGCCATGTTTTAACTCAACCAACATTGGTAGCACAAGGGTTGGACCACCCGTGCCACAAATTGATCTTGTCCTGCAAAGCAGTAAAGTTTCCTGGACGATTTTTGGTGCAAACTCAATGGTTCAAGTAAAAAGTGATGTCATGTGTCTTGGGTTCGTGGATGGAGGTCTAAACCCTAGGACTTCAATCGTCATCGGAGGTTACCAATTGGAGAACAATCTTCTGCAGTTTGATCTTGCCACTTCAAGGCTTGGTTTCAGCTCTTCACTGTTGTTTAGACAAACAACTTGTGCCAACTTCAACTTTACATCTAATAATGTTTAAAAAAAGATTGTTTCCTTTCGCGAAAAATACATCATGTAGTGTGTTGATCATTTGCGCATGTTGCTGTTTTTTTTTTTATCTGATATTTTGAATCTAAATAAATAAAAAATTTACTTGACATCCAACGCCAACCTTTCAAGTAATATTTGATTATCATCTCAGAAAAAAAAAAAAACAAAGTGCGAATACAAATTAAAAAAATAAATTGAGCAATACAAATTCAAATGAATTGAGAATCCAGGTCCAATCCTATCCAATTATTTTGAGTCAAATCAGATAGCTTTCAGGAGAAATTTTATTTTATGATGACTGGGTCAACAGTTTTATGATACTTGGATTTAAATAATTTTGGTAATATGTAGGGCTAAACTCTTTATATGCATTCTGTATTTTCACCGATGCATTAAAAAAGCTTTTCTTTTATCAATTAAACATTCATATTTTCAATTTCTATTAATTGAATACAATTTATCTAAATGGAAAAGGAAACTACTTAATAGAGAGTGGGGACCAAGGCGATCTAATTAACTCGAATGAAAGAAAAAAATGATAATAATTACCCATGTATTTAAAAAGATTTTACTCAATCGGTTGAGATAAATTTTTCACTACCAGAAAATCGATCAATACGAACAGAAACATCGGTGAATTTTTTCTATTGGTATTTTACGGTAATCTTTACTGACCAATTTTTTTTCCATCGCTAACTTCGTCGGTAAATACTGACGGAAATATATCGTTGGTATTTTTTCATGTGCTCACCAACGTGTAAATTTTTACAGATGTCGTTACCGATAGAATTACAGTTGAATTCCAACAACCTGTACAGTGACATGTCACTTAGATTGACAGAATTATCGACAGATTAACAGACAAAATAATTCTATCGGTAATATTTAATATACAACCTGGCACTCGACCCTCCTCTACGCCTCCCATATTTCTCTTTCTACCTTAAAAAACCTGTGCAACAAAACAAACAACCCCATCTTAAGTAATGCATCTATCCTTTTTTAAATTTGAACACATTTTTAGAATATTTTTTTTTATTGTATATTTTTGTAGTATATGTATTTTGTTTGAGTTTTTACTTGTTTTATTGTTTTTATTAAATAAACTTGTTGTATCGATTTATGAATTTGTACATGTTATGGTTTGATTTAGATTCTGTAAAACTGTATTTGTTTGTAAATTATTGAAACTTATGTTGAATTACCAACTTAAGTGTGTTGTTATGAAATAAATAATGGCTTGTTTAACTGGTCCGTTTTATATTTTGTCAATTTTATTGTTGAGTTGTAATTTTCATAAATGTATATAAATTTATATCTATGTAGATAATTGATAATGAATTAAGAAAAGTATTAAAGTAGGTTGAATAATCTTGAGCTAAACCAATATTTTTACAATTTTATTTACTTAGCGTAGTTAATTAATACATGTTGTCATCATTATTTAATATAGGTTTGATAGAAGTCATGGATGATCATTGATGGATGTATCGAGGTTCCCAAAGATTACGGATGATGAATTATTGTAATGGAGTTCAGGGCTTTATTAATTACGCAACATCTAATCCGAGAAATATTAGTGGAGGCGATGTTCTTTCACAGCAGAATCCATTCACCCGCAAGTATGAGGCGCATTGGAAGGATGACCTTTTAATGTAAGTTTATTTTGCTTTGAGTTGGTTTATATTTAACAATTTTTAAACAAATAATATTTCATTAAATTTATCAATTTTCAGGTTCACAAATATTGAGGTTGCCCGAGTAATAACATCGACATTTAAATAGTCGATGAAAATTCTATTGTTTCAATGGAGCCACATTTTCAAACATCCTGATTGGAAACCACATGTCGATGCATGATTTACAAGATTTAAGATTAGTGTTAACTTAAAATTTTTATTGTTTTTTATGTTAATTCCTTTACTTTATTGAAATTATTGAATTATTTTTTATAAATTTTTAATGCAAGGCTAAATTTCAGTGGGATAAAGCAAATGATAATGTTGTGAGAAGGGTTTGAGAGAATCACACTGCAACTAGGTAACATCGAAAACAATACGATAATATTTTTTAATTTTAAATATTAAAATTTCATTTGTCATTAACTCATCTAGAATACTTTTGTATCATGTAGGTTGTGTGATTTTTGATATGAGGTGCAAAAAAAATCTAAAAAATATGCCAGGGAAAACGCTCTACTAAGCTAGAATGACGTTGTGGTTTGGAAGGATTTCAGGCCGCCATACATTCTAGAGAATATATGTGTGGAATATAATCAGCACATGACGTTCGAGTGTTTCACACGACGCTCACAGTCTGGTGCAGGGAACCGGAGCTGACAAATTCACGTTCAGTTACCACGCACACCCGCGACTCCATTCTGTTCGTTTCTCATGCGAAACGAATGGTAATATTAATTTTAATTACATCTATCATTAATTAATTTGTTGTTATTTATAAATATATTTAATTGGAAATATTTTTTTCTTACAGGCTATGGCTATTGGATGTGAGCCAAGTCCAATGGAGCTTTTTATGGAGATGCACGTGCGGAATGAAGGCCGCCAAAAAGGGATGCAACAGTTTGTCGACAACTGCGCTTAATACTTTGTGGTACGTTCATTCAACCATTTTCTTTCATAAGTTATTATTTTCTTGAATTTGATGATTTCTTTTTTTTATTTTCAGGAGACATATAACAGCCGGTTGAATGAGAGATACAAGGACGATTATTTGACTCACCCAAATTTCGATCCGGATTTGTGGATGGAGGCAGAATCGTCTGGTGGACCCAATAAAAATCGAGAGTACGGACTCTCTAACACTACGGCCAAGAACTTGTGGACGGCACGTAGTGTCTCAACCGTTGGGAGCTCGCAATCGATACTGAGCACTCAGTCTCTGGAGTTCACAACCTTGTTACAACAAGGAGTACAAGAACATACGACCCATCTAAATGAAAAATACGAACGACTCTCTGCGGATTATGAAGAACTCCGCCGAATGGTCATGGATATTAGATCACAGATGGATGGTACACGTACACCCTCTTATTGGCCCTATGGTCCCGGGAACGATCAGCCTCCTCCTCCTCCTCCTCCTCCTCCTCCTTCAGCGCCACCTTTATTCTAGTTTCATTGTATTTGAACATATAAATTTGTAATAAATATTTGGCTTTTATATTAAGATAATTTATTTTTACATACTTGAATTTTATACAATTTTAATTTTTTAATTATTTTCTTTTTCTATTCAATAGATTTTTTAAAAATATATATTTTTTAATTATTACGGACAGGGTTACCGACGGACTCAATCCGTCGGTATATTTTAGAGAGTTGAAAAAACATTACTGCATATGCCACTTCAACAGTTACATCACCAACAAAATTATTCCTTTGATATTTTACAGAGGGTTGGAATAAAATTACTTTAAATGCCACTATCAATCATCAACGGAATTCCATCGGTATATTCCAACGGGTAATTTTTTTTTTGTGTGTGTATTGTCCATTTTTAAAACCATCAGGTTTTTTTTTTAACAACGAACATTTCGACAGACCAGAAATTACCAATGAGGAGTTTTCCAATGGCCGTTTTCCGTCCGTGAATCCGTTTGTAAAATATGCTCTGACGGAATGGTAGAGTAAATACCCATAAAATGTAGTAATGTTTTATTTTGATTGCTATGTTTTAAGTTTTTTAAATAACTTGTAAGAAGAAAGGGAGGTGTAAAGATTTTCTCCAAAAGAACCAATTATATTTCATTCTTTAGTTTTTTCTTGTTTTGTTTTAAAACATTGATTTTGATTTTTGTCTTTTCTTCTAATTTATAGAATAATATCATTTTAAATTAACCTGGTCAATCCATCTACTCGTGAGCATAGTTTTTAAACCCGACCCGGTATAATGATCGGGTCACGGGTCAGAGGAGTTGACCCGGGTCAATCCAAAATAATACAAAAAAAAACAAGAAAAGATATTAGAATTTAAGATCCTTGTTTTATTTATGATTTACACAACACGTAAATAGAGAAATAAATTCTAAGCTTAACCACAAAAAGCTAGAGAGATAAAGGAAGAAAAATCCAGCATTCCCTTCTCTATTTTGAATTTTCAATGATGGATTCGCTTTTGTAGAGTACAACTTCACTTTTTTGCTTCCACAGCTCTCTACGTCTTCTTCTTCTTCAACTACCATGCCAACAGGGCTCCAGATCGCACACGGCGGTTATGCTGCTGGGGTGAAAGCATCGAAGAACCAAGCCACAAAGAAAAAGCGAGATTCTCCCCCCCTCCACTTGTTTCAGCCTTTTTGTGTGTGTATTGACAATATTGTACTTTCTTTTACAGTTTTTTGTTTTTGTTCCAAACCACAAAAACACCAATGGGTTTGTTGTGTTTTTCTCTTTAATCTTCCCCACTCTTCACCCTCAAAACCCTTTCTTTGCAAACGTGCGCTGATTTTCACCACAAAAACCCTTAATCCACACCCACACCCACACCCATGTCTGCACCAATCAAAACCGGATCGCCACCATCACCATAAGATCTGACCCCCCTCTAAACAACCGCTCAACAAACTCTCCCTGCAACACAAGCACATCCATCCACCATCCCATGGCATCTGCCACCACCACCCGACATGCATCTCTTCTCCCATTGCAACTATCTGCTCTTTTTTGCAATTGATGGCTTTGCAGATTGAAGAGTTTGGGTTTTCTATCTGAACGGTGACATTTTAATTATATATATAAAAGTCGGGTCTCATCTGGGTTAACCCGGGTCTTACGGGTCCCGGGTCAACCCTCCGGGTCGACCGGGTTTTTCCGAGCCAAATCCCTAGCTGATTTTTCCTTAAACCCGGCCCGGTTCCAGCCCCGGATCATCCGAGTCCCGAGCCGGGCCGGGTTTTAAAACTATACTCGTGAGTGACCCGAACCTTGTGCAAGTTTCAGTTACTTTGCTCAATTGTAAACTGAATTTCATAAAATCATCATTAGAATTCAGATATCTAGCTAAATGTAGGCTAACATAAAAAGAAAACAGGAACTCCAATTGACATTACTTGTTCAAAAGAGAATAAATTATTTTGTAGATAATTATCAAAATCAGAAAAACAAAACAAAACAAAAAAAAAACAAAACAAATACTAAAATAAGGTGAACCAAAATTTAAGATTGTAAGTAAATTGTGGATAACCTCTTAAACTGGAAACAGTTGAGAAGCACAAACTATACACCTCTTTCCCCCGCCCATTTGGAGAACCACATGAATTGTGTTGAATTCCTCATTTCAATCAATTCTCGCAAACGTCAATCAACTTATAAGCATGAACTACAGCGAAAAAAATCTGCCATATTTAAAGCTTCCCTTAATAAATGATTATTGATCAATGCAAGAAACATCTCCACTCCTCTAAACACCATGCTCTTTGCGTTTCCTTCGCTTTATGCAAGACCAATAAAGAGTCTGTCTGCCTGGACTCCTATGTTGTAGATTGCAGTCCTGATCCCTCGCATGAGAGCTATTTTCATGAAAATGAAACACTTACTTGAGGAAATAACATCTGCTCATGTTCCAAAGACTGCTGTGCTACCACCTGCATCATCTAGTAGCTCATCTACTGATGATCAAGAGATGGGTTCGAATTCAATGCCACTGAAAAGGCATGTCTTCATTAAAAAATCTAGTTTTTGCAGCTTTCTGCAGGGCATGGATCTAAATCCTGCACGCATGGTAAGCAATCCAACTCTCCTTGATATGCATGAGCCTAGCTAGCTACACTTCTTGCATCTTGCATAATTCCATTGATTCCTGCCAATTAAATTCCAAAATCATTTACAATCTCGTTATAGAATATAAGACATACTGTCTTAGCAGAGAAACGAAGGTAGCGTTCGGTTGCTGTCTAAGGATAGAAAAGACGAAAACAATTAGGACAAATGAGACATATCCTTTCTATCCTTCCCTATTTCGGAAGGATATAAATTCACTCCACAAAAATATACAGGTGATGGGATATAATCGAAACAAATACATCTACAAGAGGTTACTAAGAATACACCAGATTTCAACATATTGATCCTCACATTTTTCTGTCAGCAATATTTTCATGTAACTGCTTGAAACAGTAAATTATGCTAGTATAAATCGCAAGTCCAAGTTCAAGAACCCAAAATGTTGTTAAAAACATTATTTTCAACTACAAATCTTATGTCCATTTTCGCAGCCGACCAGTTTGATTGAAAGCTCTTCTTTCTGCTGACCCTGCATTCGGAATGTTTTGCTGTATCTAAAACGTGTAAGCTCCATTATGATCTGCAGGTTTTAGCAGAGATGGTAGGAACCTTTCTTTTACTGTTCTGTGTATGTGGGATTGTAGCATGCACGCAGATATTGAGAGGAGAAGTGGGTCTGATGGAATATGCATCCGTAGCAGGATTAACAATCATCGTCGTGATTTTCTCCATAGGATCAATCTCTGGTGCTCACGTTAATCCTGCTGTTACCATTGCCTTCGCAACTTTTGGCCATTTTCCATGGTCCAAGGTAAAAAATCATCCAAATTCTATTTACTGATAGAATTTCTTCATATTTTTATACACCAATTTACATATACATGATACCAGTATTGGTTTCTTCCAGGTTCCACTTTACATTTTGGCTCAAACAGTAGGTTCAGTATCGGCAACATATGTTGGAAGCTCAGTATACGGCGTAAAAACAGAACTTATGACCACCCGGCCAGCTATAGGCTGCAGTTCTGCCTTCTGGGTGGAATTTATGGCCACTTTCATGCTCATGTTCCTTGCAGCCTCGTTAACAAGCCAATCCCGATCCGTAAGGCAAATCCCCCATGTTTTTGTTTCTAAATTAATTGTGTTGTTTTTACCACAAACATGCATATTGTTTTTTATATTTGCAGTCTCTGCTTTTTATCGGTGAATTTCTCAATCTCTATGGGCGAAATCTCCAATATTTTTTTTTTACTTTTATTTATTATATCTTTATATAGTACATGGAGATATGTTTTTCCATCCAATTTAATAAAATTATATTTTTTATTAAAAAAATGCCATTACGTTTTATAAGAATATAATAGCAAAACTTTATAAAATTGCTAAAAATTGTTTTGAGAGATAAAAAGTTTCAAAATTACTCTCCAATTAAAATTTTGAAAAATAAAATTTTGAAATTTTCAAAAGATAAAAATTATTTTCTTGTAAACGCATGGAAATTTTTAAAATAAAAAAATATATAATTATATCAATTTGAATGGAAAAAGAATTGACATAAAAATATATAAAAATAATTAAATATTATATAAGTACATAAAAAAAGGGATATAAGGAAAACTTTCCCAATTATATATTAAATAGTTGTAAATTATAGTATTTGAGTTCGAGAGAGTCATGAATACATGAGATTCGAGTTTGGATATGAACACTATAAAACCCGATTCATTGGTATCAATTACCTCCCCCAAGTGAAAATGCTTATTCCTCAAACGGAATTGCAGGACTCTGTCAACCGCCACAAAACCTGTTCATGACTGTAGTTGGAAAACTTTTTTGCAGATAGGCCCTTTGTCTGGTTTTCTTTACGGCATTGCCATTGGACTTGCAGTGCTTATTACAGGGTATGAACAATGAACGGCTGGAAAACACTCTTAAAATATCGTTCCTTCTAATTTTCTCTTGGTTTTTTGATCTTGTTAGTTTTTCTTCTTCTTCTTTCATTCCAGGCCTGTGTCCGGAGGATCATTGAATCCTGCAAGGTCATTGGGCCCTGCAATTGTTTCCTGGGACTTCAAGGATATATGGGTATACATCACTGCTCCAACCATTGGAGCTGTAGCTGGTGCTCTCATGTTTCATCTTTTACGGATTCGACCCCAGGCATGCAGTGCCAATTCCTCTCCTGATGATGATCTACTTGTTCACTCCATAGCCTTCACTGAGAGCTAATCCATCGTGGTTTTCTTCTTTCTTTTCCTATTATTTAGAATTTGTTTTCGAAATATATACTGTCCACCACACTATAATGAAGGTGGCACCGTGTACATTGCAGCAACAAAAAAAAAAAATTCACTAGGAGGTGGTTGGTGATTAATACAGAACTTATTGTTGTTTCGAAAATAGCAATTTTTTTAGGTTTTTGTTCGGGAAATCAATGTTATAGAGTCAGTCACCTGGGCAAGGAGGCTTAATAACCTAAAAGTTTAAATTAATTGATTATGAGTTTAATTTTTTTTTATTAAGTATTACTTTAAAATACATGGTTTTTGTTATTTTTTCCGTTATGCAAGGCTTCATTGTTTAGCCTCTTACATATTATTATGGATGGGTTGTACGAAATTTTATATTTTTTTCAATTTGGTTTTCAAACTTGTTTTTCAGCGATTTAGTCTTAATTGAAGAGCAATTAATTTTGATTTCTTATGAAAAGATGGTATTGAAAGAAAAGGAACAAAAAAAAAAAAAAGAAGCATCAAACATGGGTGGTATGCTATAAGTTTCGTAAAAGATGCACTTTGATCCTTGAATTTTAAAAATCACGCAAATTATACAATTTCAGTATCTCAATATTTTCTAATTTAATTTTGGTACAAAAATTTATTTTTATTATTTTTTAGTCCCTGGTTGAGAGAGAAAAAAAAAGAGCTCGCTGGATTCTAGCGGTAAAGAGAGAAAAGTGTTGTTGACACCGAATTAGACCACCAAAACGAATGATATTTTTGTTAAATGGTTCCATTTGATTAAGGGAGTTCATATTAGGTGTTTTTTTAACCTTTAACATTCGTGAAAAAAACAGATATGAACTCAGGTTGATTTCGGTTTTTAGGACGGTGTTTCGGGCTTTTTGAGGCCATAGATAGATTTATTACGGTTCTTATAATGTTTTGGGTCAAAAATGGATTGAAAAATGGGTTTTGAATGAAAAGACTTAAGCTCCAATTTTCCAGCCACTATAGTGGCTGGAATCTGGGTAAATCAGATGATATGTCGTCTGAATTTTTTTTCAAAAAACATTTAGGCCAAACTACCTTAGTTGCAAACAAAAAAATAATAATTAAGGGCCCAATCTTGGGGGCCTAACAAAATAGGTTAAGCCCAGTATTGTCTGGCCTTTGCTCTTCTTTTTTTAATTAATGATTTTTTTATGATTTTTTATCTAAAATTTTTTAATTTATATTTAAATTAGTACTCCTTCTCTCTTTTATTTTGTTTGTAAAGCCTCTTTTAAATGATGATTATTTTTTAGTTAAGCATAAAAATTAAAAAAAAAATCAGATAATATTTCTAATATATGTAGCCCTGCATGATGTTTGTTTTCTCCTTTTATTTTATTTGATCAATTTAATTTATGTCTCTATTTCTATTATCATTTACTTAGATAAAAAAATATTTTAATAAACAAATTAGCAAAAACAATCGGGTAAATGTCCCGTCTTTCAAAATTAAATATCTTGATTGTCTCTTGATTTTTCAAATTTTATTATTAGGTAACGGTAATGACTTTTTATTTATTTATTTATTCGCACACATAGTTCTTGATTTATTTGATTACTTGTATGCAAATATTTTTTATTTGAACTTAAATTTTTTAAACTACAGAAATGCGTTGAAAAACTTGATTGTTATTTTTTAAAAAAAATAAAAATATTTAACCCACAGCAGAGCGAGGATCACATAACTATAATACCTCCAACTTGTTAATCATAATCAATGTGGAATTTTCTTCTCACTTGTAAAACTCAACAAATCTCCGCTCATATATAAGTTTTTTATAGTTTGTTTGAAATTATGATAAAAAAAAATTTAAAGTATTTTTTATTTAAAAATATATCAAAATAATATATTTTTTATTTTTTTAAATCAACACATTAAAATAATTTAAAAATATTCAAAAATAATAATTTAAAACTTAAAAAAACTAAAAAAAATATATTCAACCACATTGGTTTACTCAACACATGAGTTTTATTAATCAACCGTGTACGTTTAAAAAATAAAAAACCATGAGAGCACACACTTACCCAATTATTGGGTGACAACATTGAAATCTGAAACCAATCATACCACACTTGCCCTCGTTGATCTGGACGTCCTGCACGTGTAAGGGTTTACACATAGAATTGAATACTATTTTAATCTAGAAATCTAAACTAAGAAGTTGCGGATATATATATTAACATCTTTTTTTTATTATTATTAATATAGGTATTTGGATTAACTTGCGTGTATCTTAACTAATCCAACGAATCCTAAAATTAACGATCATATAAAACTCTAATGAGTCTAAGAAAACTCGAACTCATAATCATTAAAAAATAAATTCAAGATCTGAATAGTTAAGTTATCTTAAGTTACACTTCAAACTTTTTATTACTAATAGATGTGAGATTCAGCACTCACATATGAAACCCAGCCATTAATAATAATAATAATAATAATAATAATAAAAAAAAAGAAAGAAATCTGATGCTGTTGCGGATAACATAATTTTCCATTAGTTGTGGGGGTGTGAAAGATTTGAAATCAAGATTATTGATTTGGAACTTGCATTGTTGAGCAAATGAACATCAATTTGATTGTCTCTCATTGCACACAGCAGGCAATGCGTATGCTACACAGAGCTATTTCCTTATGCTGAATTACGTGGAGGACGTTTCAAGCTCTAGTGACTTGGACCATCTTGTTTCTTGTTAAACAAACAGAGAAACAGAGACAAGTCATTACTAAAAATTCAGAAATATATTTACTGAAAATGCCATAATCATCCACGTCTTCACAGACAGAAACATTTCGTCGGTATTCTACCGAAAGTTGAGAAATATTTACTACAAATACCATAATCACCGACGTGTATACCGACGGATACATTCTGTCGGCATTTCACCGAGAGTTGAAAAATATTTACTTCATATGCCACTATTATCAATTGAATATTTCTAGAGGGAATTTTTTTTTCGCGCATTTTTCGTTTGTAAAATCATAAGTAATTTTTTTTTACCGGCAGAATTAACGATAGAATATGAAATTACCAACGAATGCTATGCCGATGGATGGTTTTCGTCGAGGAGTTAGCCAGTAAAAAATTTACCGATGAAGTGGTAATCTTACACCGACAGATTTGGTCGTTAGTAAAATTGTTAAATATTATATTGTATATACTTCATAAGGTCCCATCAGCCATAGAAATCCTACCATTCCAATTCTGCAAAATGGCCAGTGCTTAACCAAAACAGCGGGCGATGCTTCCAGAAGGAAAAATACGTGAACACGACATATTCATCCAATAGAAAACAAACTTGGGTCAATAGTCGTTCCAGCAAAATGGGATGCTTTAAGCATTTACCAATCCTCCATGCCCTAGCTAGCTATATATGCAATGAATTTGATCAGCCTGCACCCCACCCCAAATACAAAAGAGAGGAAACCCTCTTCATCATCGATCGTCACCTTCAAGTTTATATAATTATAGTCCGTACATCATGTCATTTGAGTTATATATGTGCTCTATATATATATATATATATATAACCTTAATAATAATAATCTTGTCATCTTACGTTCGACAGTAACAGTGAAGTGTTGCTGAAGTATATAGAAAGGACAGGCGTTAATCTCCAAGCGCCTAGAGACAATTCATCCAACCTGAAAAGAATAATATATGAGTTCCTCCAGGCCTTTGTAATTGGTCTGGCTTCTCTATCACACTGGGTCGCTCTCCATAAAAGAACAAGCACCACTGCCCTAGCTTCTTTTTCTACATAAGCATCGGTTTTATCGTAAAATAGACTCGTTGTGTATTTATACAGATACGGGTATCTTTAGAAGTGAAAGCGATGAAATATTAATGTTGTGTATTTACAATAATGATAGAAAAGGAATACAGTAGGGAGAGGCTTCATAGAAAAAAAAAAAAAATCTTAACATGGAAAAAAAAAAAAAAAGCATTTTGCAATCTCAGATCTAGTTCGGCCGGGAATTGAGTAAAAAATAAGACCGTAAAGAGAGATGGGAGATGTTGACTTAATTAGAGAGATAAAATTAATATGGAGAAAGATGCTCCCAGGAACACCAGCTGGCTCCCTAAAATTAATGTGAAGGAATAAGAAATTTATAAGAACAGGAGGTGATCATAAGGGCCGGTTAAGATCATGTCAAGTTCGTCTTTGTTACGTTTTATTTTTTAATTAAAATGTTATTTATTATTATTATTATTATTCAGAAGTTTTAATAAATAAAAACTCGGACAATACTAAATCACTAGACTTCATGAAAATGTTTTAAGAAAACAAATCTTAAAGAAACTTATGCTTTCGAAATATTTTAATAAACTGATTTTTTTTTTTTAAAAGTGCTTGGTCATTAAAGATTTTGAGAATTTTCAAGAAATAGAATATAAAATATTTTGAAATGTTTAAAATTATTTTAATTTCTTAAACATTTGAGATTTTCGAAAAAATTAATGGCTTAGAATTTGTTTTTTTCATTTAATAAAAAAACATTTTTAAATTATCAATTTTTAGAAAATATGAATATTTTATTATTAATCTTTTTTAAAATTTTAGTTTTTATATTAAAAAAATAATAACTGAGGATTTCTAAAATTTTCTTACCTAAGCATTTCTTAATGGAAATTATGAAATAAAAATTTTCAAAATTTAATTCTTTTCTAAGATTTTTTTTATTTCTTAATGATTATAGAAAATCATTTCTGGATAATTATAGTAGAAATTTCAAATTTTCAGTTTTTTTTAAGATATTTTTTATTTCTTAATAACTATAGAAAAATCATTTGCCAGTATCAAAGAACTATCTCGACCCAATAGCTTAAACTATTAGGTAAGGTCCCAGAATATGATTTATATTATTCTCTAACACACCCCCTCAAGTGAAAGTCCTTTGAAGTTGAAACTTGCACAAGCCCACATTACCTTGTGCTTAATTTTTATCAAATAAATGAGGATGGTGAGATTCGAACTCGTGACCGCTTGGTCATTATAAATCATATCCTAGGACCTTACCCAATAGTTTAAGCTATTTGATAAGGTCCCATGATATAATTTATATTATTCTCTAACAGCCAGTACTTTTACATGGACATCCAAGCCAACAACTTAAACATATCAAAATAAAAATTACCAGGTACTCTCACATAAACCTCCCAACAATCAACAATTCAAATGGTATGTTTTGCATTAAATTTATAGTTTAGTTTAGAGTTTAATTCAAACACTTAATTCTTGTAATAGATGATGATTCATTCTCAATTTTATTTGTTAATTTTATATTGTTTTTTTATTTTATATTGTTTATTTATTTTATATAAGAGTGGTGGTTATGACGCTCTCTCGTACTTTCATTTTATTACCATATTTTTTTATTAAGGCATGAGTAAAAGTTAAATTGAAAGACTTGGCCCTTTTATCAATTTTGTATCGCAGTTCCAAGGACAATGATTACATTTAATCTCTATTTTTTTTTTCATGACCAAATAAAACCTAGAACCCATGTTTGGGTCATTTTATTCCATAAAAGTGTATCACTCACGAAATATCAAAAAATGGAAAGAATTGAAATATTTAAAATATAGAAGAATATCTGCTTCAAGATAACATGAATATTAAAATCAATCTCGCAATAAATGGACTGTTATTTATTTAAGAGTATGATAACTTTTGTTTTTAGATGTTTTTTAAAAATATATTTACTTATTATTAAAAAGATTTTTCTTTAGTATTTTTTCATAATTTTAATGTACTGATATTAAAAATAAACCTGGGTTGACCCTCCTGATTCATGACTTGAGTTTTGTCCTAAATTGACCCCCGCATCGAGTTTTTAAAACTATGATAACAACTATTTTTATTCTTATCTTAACTCGGGTCAACCCAAGTTGACCGTTCAGACACGTGACTCGGGCCTTGCCTTAAGTCGACCCTCGAGTCAGATCTTAAAACTATGATAATTGTTGTACTTTTCACAAGAGAGAGATGTTGCGGTGACCCTTTATAGGCATGTTGAAAGGTATTTGGTTGAATAAGGAGTCGCCACCTAATATTATGATTATTAGGAATCTTAATTGACCTTTAAAGATTCTAGGCAATAGCCTAGTTACATAAAGGGAAAGTATTAGCCTCCTAGTACGCCTTACCCTCTGTTTTCGATCCTAACAAACCACATTACTAATACCAAGCATGTTTAAATAAAAAAAACTAACAAACAACATCAAATCATCAAAATTATGCATGAGGTTCCATTTTCCAAAACTATCAAACTAAAACAGCAAGCATATTCAACAATTTAAGGTTCAAAACTAACATTTTAACATTCAATAGGACTCATATAAACCTAGAAATTAAGAACATGCATCAAAACAAACACCAAAGGCTACTACCATTTTTGGAAGATTCCAAAACAATTCCATTTCATCAAAAACAATTATCCAAACATTTTCTAAATATCCAGTAAACAATAACAATCAACTCAAAGCAGAACTAAGCAAAGAAAAATGACATTTTTATGCATTAATCAAAATCCAAGCTCAACACAATATAAAACCAAAACAAATCCAAAACATCATCAAAACATGTAAGGGATAGTTAGGGGTATGCCTCATGGACATTACCTCCTAGGTCAGAGGAAGTTTATACCTTCAAAGCTTCACCAACGACTACTGCCCCTTTATGCTTTTCTTTTGTAAAATTTAGCTTTACCACAGTGAAAGCTTAATAAATCTTTGTGTTGGGCTCTTAAACCATCACACTTAGCTTTCTTATCAAGATTTTCCTACCCCTTCTTTCTCCTTTCCCTTTTCCCCCTTGATTTAAGTGGGTATTTATAGGCTTTTGCTAGGGTTTTTTTATGGATTCAAATAAAGATCGATCATGATTGATAAATGCTTGACCTTTTGATCTAAATGGGAAGGTTTTGGAGTGATATTAACTATTGGAAACTATGTACTTGTTGGTTTTGCAATTACGGTTTTGCAACAAACGTAGTTTTGGAGATTTTGGTGGTTCTGCTAAACTTGAAGACCAAGAAGTTGTTTCTAGCCTTTTGATCTTAAAAGGAACGTGTTCAGCCCTTGATAAGAACCCACTAAGAAGGTTTGAAGTATGAACACATGAAAAAAAATCAGTCGTTTTGCAAAATAGGTGTCACAGACAACGCTGACTAAGTTGGCCACTTCTGAGGCATCACCAGAGCAACTCTGATGTAAACGTCATCGGAGATCACCAAAAATTGTTAGAGGAGGTGCACACTTTTTGTTTGGATTTAACCTTGCTCATTTTGAAGGTCTTTAAAGATGCCAACTTGATCAACCTAAAACTACCCAAAGAAGAAGATGAATGGTAGGTAGACAACATCTCGTCCACCCTCTATTCCAAACGATATGTTTTGCATGAACCAGATAACATGTCGTCTAGGTTAACCACTGAGAGATTAGGGTTTTTAATTTGGGATTTGGCCAAAATTTAATTTAGTCCCTAAACTCTCAAATCTTCTTGATTATATCCTTAATTACCCTTTAACTTCTAATTTTACGCAATGTTTTCCTTGCCAAATTCAATTACCAGTCCTAAAATTCAGTGCCTTTTTTATTTTAGTCATTGGTTCCTGATTTGTGTATTTTGACCCTTGATTGACCATTTATCTTTCATTTTTCTTCAATTTAGCTCATGATTTTTCTGATTTTAGTCCCTAAAGCCACGAGCCTTTTATAATCGGTCATTGGTTTTAAATTTCTTCAATGAAGTCTCTAATTTCACATTAAACTTCAATATTTATAATATTAAGCCCCTGATTTGACCAAAACAGCTTTTCAAAATTGTGATTTAACCCTAAACTTTAATTTCTTCCAATTAAAGTCCAAATTAAACTCAAAAATCAATTTTCTTGCAATTAAGCCCTCAAAAAATTCAATTTAAACCCTGAAAATATCCAATTGATTTCATTAACATCTAATTTTGAATTTTTCTTCCAAATTTGATTTACCAATTCAATAGACCTTCACCGGTCAATATTGGATTGCCAATTTTTTCAACCTTGTATATTTTGATCCTCCCCAACTACTCCTGCTCTAGGCCTTGTCTCAGGTCGACTCTTGAAACGGGTTTTAAAACAATGATAATAACTATTTTTGTTCTTACGCTGACTTGGGTCAACTTGATCCGTGACCTGGACCTCGACCAATGACCTAAGCTTTGACTCGGGTCAACCCCTGAGTTAGGTTTTAAAACTATGATAATAATTATTTTTATCCTTACATCTTAGCTAGATAATTTTGGAATTAAGAATTTTGTACAATGATATTTTAGGGGGAAAAAATAATAAATATTGTCTATGTAAACATATCCCCTATGTATCTTTTATTTTGAAAATACAAAAATTAACTCCAAAATATCCTAGAGACAAATTTATTTTTATGTCTCTGTCTCTTTAATCAAATAAATTTTTGTATCTACTATCTACGTCCCTTTTGTCCCAGGAAGTAACCAAACGCTAACCAATGAACATTTATCTTATTTGATTTTTTGAACACTTGTTTATGTTAGATTGATTCTAGTGTCCCTAATTTGCTATTATTTCTAGTTTGGGTTGCTTTATATTGGTACACCACCAGAAAATTGAATTACACCGACAAAATATTTTGTCAGTGTTAAAGTTGTGTTTCCATCAGTAAAAATATCATTGATGGATTTACTGAAGGAACCATGTAGTTGGTTAGTGTTGCGTTGGTGATTTCATATATGTTGGTAATTTCGTTGTTGATTTAAACTTCAATGGATAGACCTATAAAATATTATTATTAGTGATAAAAATGTGCGATCATCGATTTATGTTGGTCTATTGTTAGTAAATATCATTGACAAATCATTGATAGATAAATAGTCGATAATATATCATGTTTTTCTAATGGATACCTGACAAAATCACCAACACCCATGTTATGTTGGTGATTCCACTAATATATATCAAAACAGTTAGTAACTCTTTGTAAATCTTTAAGGAAAATTGGCATGTTATACCGACGAAATATGCAACAAAATTTTTCTATCCTTCAGTGATTCTGTTAGTGGTGTACTAATTTGTTTTTCTTAATGCCATCAAAATAATGTGACATTAAACAAAAAAATTAACTTGAAGAACACATTTAATATTATTAATTCAACTGTAAAAATCAATTACAAGTGTTTATAAATATTAAAAAGAGGCTGCAAATAGAGTTGGTGGGGAGTAAAATCTCTTGGAGGTCTGTAAAAGGGAGGATAATGATAGGACATGTATGTAATCATCTCCTTCCATTGCTGTTTTTTTCCCTTCATATTTTGCTTCCATTTCATCCCTCAGGGCATCAATTCGTTGTTAAACCAACTTCTTAATGACTGGTAATGGCTTATTCGCACCGAATTGTGGGGTGCCTACGCTTAAGACATTACAATCCAACCTCACATCTTGGGCCATAATCATAGAGATATCATAAACCTGATTTCTATCAGGTTCATTAGTTGCTCCAACCTCCAACCATAACTCTAGATCATATTCCAAAAAGATTGAGGGGTCCTCCTAGTGTTTGGCATGTATGGCAATGTTATATTATCACTACATAACAAAAGAAACAAGTCAAAGATTTGGATAAAAAAAACATTAGTCCAAATAATGTAGAAAAGGTTCAAAAGTTTACTTATAATAAATGCCTCAGCTCAGTTGTCCATGAAGTGTTGCACCCCTTTCTGTGTATCCTCCATTCATATATGTGTTTCCATGTATAACTCCATTAGAGTCGGCTCATTCTAGAGCTGTGTAGCTTGTGAAATAAATAATTAGTTAAATGTTATCACTAATAATAATTACCATTTAAAAAAAATACTTGAAAATAAAACAAGCTCTCTTACTGGGCGTTTTGCATAGTTAGTAAAAGAAAGTGACTCATCGGTATGCTTGCTAATGAAACCATGAGTCTCCTTGTTTTTTTTTTGAGGACCCACTCCGTGAACACCTTCTAAAACCCTCCGACGTGAAGAACTCTAGATCTCCTTCCCAGATGCTTTCAATGATGTAGAGAGGTCTACAATTCTTTCACTTTTTAAGGTCACCTAACTCGGTATATCTCTTAGTATAAGTATGCGCGTCATACTATAAATCATGCAACCTAGTTCAAAAATTTGTTAAGAAAAAAAACATAATGAAAACAAATGTTGCAATTTAACAAAAAATATATACTTCACACTAATTTTTCCATATTTGTCTTGCCACCCTAGAGTGCCTTGTCACACTGTTTTTTTCCTTGTAATTATTTTTGTAAAATAATTAGTTTCTAAATCAAAAGGACATCTTTTATTAATTATAAGTATTGATCATAAATGCATTAACCTTAAATTTCCTCCACCAAGCCTCAACCATGGGCATCCATTCAGGATGCTCTTTAAGTTGGCTCTATTAAAGCAAGGCTATTTCATCACCAATGTTATCATTCATACAATTTCCATATTTGTGAGCTTAAAAAACTATTAATTAATGGTTGACTACATAAACACGTAAACATTGATTTAATATTATGTTTGAATATAACAAATTTTTTACATGATTAAATCTGGTTTCCATTATGTTATTAACTTGCTAGAATAAGGATCTTTGGCAAACAGGATGCCAGATCTGCAACCCATAGTTGGCGAGTTTACGTTGTTAGAATGTGCATCAAGTGCCTCTTCATGAACAACACATAAATGCATTGTAGGCTCAAGAACACTACTGCTTGAAGATGCACAACTGCTTTGTTTTGACTCTAAACTTTTCTTTGAAATCTAAACAATACAACTAATAATTAATAATATTCAATTAAATTCTCAATCTACAGTTTATGATTTTTTTTGTTTTAATGCATCTATCCATTTAAAACATATTTCAATAGCTTCTTTCGTATACAATACCCTCCTTAAAATTAGAAAAAAAGATATAGACAACCAGTTACAATGAACCAAATCATCACCCACAAGCCAAATGCACACTTACCATGTATTCTTTTTTAGGAAAATGAGATTGAAAGGGAAAAGGGAAAAAGATAGGGATTTTCTTGATATTTATGGGTTTTAACATCACCGACATAATTTCCTGCCGATGAGTCCATAGGTCATTAACCCCGTCAGCATATTATTCACAGTCTTACCAATATAGGATTTTAAACCCATCATTGAATTCGTCGGTCATTTCAAAAATTTCAAAACTCTTTTGAACACCTCTAAATTTATCGATAATTTTTCATTTGTCGGTATATCTGTCAATGAATCCAACCCTTTCAATTCTTGCTAAACTCTCTGTAATTCTTCGATGATTTTAGATTCCATTGGTAAATCCATCAGAGAATTGAATTCCTGAATTTTTCTTTGTAATTGTTCAATATTTTTAGATTTCATCGATAAATGAAAATTCCTAAATTCAACCCTAAACTCTATGTAATTCTCTGATGATATTATTGTTTATCGGTGAGTTTATCGATAAGCACTATACCACCGATGGAATAATTTTTGTCTGATAATTTTTCTGTTGGTTAACATTCCTAAATTCTTCCCTAAATTATCTATAATTCTCCAATGAATATATCTACCGCGGATAAAGTTATATTGATGACATATTCACTAATAGTTAGTTAATAATTTACTAGTTTTTTTTTTATTGTTGTCGGTGATTTCATTGGTAAATTTATTGTAATTGATTTTCTTATATATTGAATATAATTTGTATCGAACCCAATTAAGCAACAACAACAGGTACATTCATAACTTATTCAACAACAACTTATTAAAACCATAACCATAATAACAAACACTTGATAAATGTGTGAGGTACAATGCATTATACAATGAGAATAAATATGTTAATTGTATAATGATGTTTTACATCTAAAATCAGTTCAGATCCACTGTCTAATTTAAATCCTCATCATTTTTATTTTCATCGTTTTCATCATCCTCATTAAACTAAAGTTGTTCGATCTCTTCATCTTCATCAAGTTTCGTATCTCCACTGGTACTTAATATATCTTTTAAATCTTTAAAAGAAACATGAACATAAGTATTCTCTATTACATAAATATTTGAATTTTCTTCTAACTAGATAAATGGAGAAACTCGATATCGATAAGCGAACTCATCTAGTTGAAAAACATCTTCTCCCCTAGTTATTTAATTGTTACCATCTTTAACAGCTTAGACACAACTTTTGAGTTTGGTTTTCATAACAGATAACCAACCAACTCTATTATAATCATTTCTAAATGATGGAGCGTATGTGTAATACACTTGTTGGCATTGTTGGGCAAGTATAAAAACATCGTTGATGTTGCCAAGTCTACTTCTTTTATTGATTTTGACCAAACCATGATGAGAATCTATCCTAATTCCTCTATCAATATCATACCAACAGCATTTGAGTGAAAAGATTGTATTTTATGCCCTATGATATTGTAATTGAATGACCTTTTTCTAACTTGCCATAATAATCAACTTCGAATTCAATAGGAGTTGATTCCTTAACACAAACCTTATTATTATAGGTACTTCTATCTTCTTCATAATCTTCTGTGTGAAAGACATCCATTAATGAAAAACTCATTATAACAATCAATCTTTCTTTCAGGACCCAAAGATAGAAATTTCAAACTTTTAGCATTGCCTCCCATGTTGTACACCAGGTTAAATATAACATCCAGTAACGGTTGAAAAAAAGAGTTAAATCAATGTATTTTTGTTACAATTAGAAATTATTACATACTTATTGGTGTTTTAAAACCACGTGGTGAATTGTTCATCTTGTATTTGAAAAATTTGAGCTTTAGTGAGATACGAATTTTAGAATAACAAAAATTGACGATGTTGTATATAAGAAAGTTAGTGATCATTTAGCATAAACGAGAATACAAGAGAAAATAGTTTATCATTTAAAAACTTGTAAATTGACTTACTAAATAAAATATCTCAATTCATCGTTGTTAAATAGCATATAATTATATGATTATCTAAATTTGATGTCTGTCAAATATCTTATCGAAATTGTATTCTTCAACAATGGTCGAACAAGATGGGAAATTATTGATAAATTCCCACTAGAAGGCAATTCACCACAATCATCATATTTTGAAAGTGATTGATTCTTGTTCTCATAACGGGTTCAAAATAATATGAGATAAATGTTGAAATCTCTTCAAAATATAATCTTCGCATATCAAGGCCTCAACATGCGCATTGTTTTTAACATATTTCTTGAGGTTGAAAAGTATATGCATGAAGGTAAACAAAAATAAATTGAATGACCAAAAGTTTTTAAAAAACATCACACAATTAATATGCATATAATCCCTAACCTCTCGGGATAATACATCTATTTATACTGCACAAGCCCTTCAACTTTTGCTTTATAAGTTAAATGTATAGGCAAATGCTTTATTGAGTAAAAAAAAATAAGGTAAAGAAGATCATCTCAAGTTTGCAGATTATCACAATGATGTTCCTTTTAAGATGCTCTATATGTTGTGATCACAACTTGTTTTAGCAAACATCTCTCAGAAAATGACTAATTTTCATGAGTACATCTCATATATCTTTTAGCAATAAACCCATTTATGTAATTGAAATGGGTGTTTGCATAAAAACATGATAGTCATAACTCTTCATTTTATATAATATGCATTCCTCTATTTCACCAATCTAGCTATGTTCAAAGCATATCCATTAAGAAATCACAAACTCTTAAGTAATTTATAGACAAGAAATTATGTTTTTTTTAAGACAAAGATGGCTTTGGGCTTTTCCACACATACCCTATAATTAAGCAAATTCATATTTTGACAGTCACAAAACAAAGTTATATACATTCTAGATTTTATGTTGTCCATTGTTTTCCTTTTGTTGTCCATGATCGTGTTAAAAATGTTTTCAAACACATTATTCTTAATATGCATGACATCTAAATTATGGTGGAGGACATTAGTCTTCCAATAAAAAAAAGTCCAAAAAAATACTTCATTTTACCCAATTATAGATCACACCAAAACTAGAAAACTTTTGCTTACCAGATTCAAAGTCAAATACAATGTCTTCATATTGTGAAGCTACATCATACAATTCTTCACTCGACAGTACTAGAGGTGCAACATCCTTTTCAGCTTTACCTTACATGAAGTCCTTTCTGTTTTGCTATATTAATGATAACTTGGCAAGAATCTTCGGTGGTAATTAAAAAAAGAAGTTTTACAACCATTCGTTAAGGTAAATGCCTTATTATTTTCATACATTATGGACAAGCTAAATTTTCATATATGATCCATCCTGAAACCATCCCATGCATAGAAAAACCATTTATAGTCGCATTAAAGTTGTCCTTAGTTGAAATTATATTTCCTTGAGACATTTCAAATTATCAATCAATGGTTAAAGATAAACATCTATATTCCAACCTAAATTGTAAGGATCAGGTATGATTATAGATAAGAACATGAATTCTGGCCTCATACACATTCCTGATGGCAAGTTGTAAATCATTAATATGACCGATCAACAAGAATAGGGTGCAACAAATTACCCAAATAGATTGAGTCCATCTGTACACAAACCAGGAGGCATGTTTCATGGTTCTATTGAAAATTAAGGATGCACCCTATTAAACCGCTTTCAAGCTTCACTATCGGAAGGGTGCACCATGACTCTATTCCTTATATCATGTGAATGATGTCATAACATGTGTTCGGATTCCTTCTGAGACATAAATAACTTTTATATCCTATAAGTGATTGGGAACTATTTTGGTTTTTTATATGCGACAAATGTCCTTCCCCTACTCGTATTGGATGTATACCAAGCATGCCTATATGTTTTGCACGAAGTTAAATTTATATCTTCACCACAGTACAACATGCAAAAATTTAGGCACATATCAATTTTTTAGTATCTTAGACCAAGAGGTTTTTATCATAGATTTTACAGTAAAGAAGTTCTGTTTCAACCTATTTTCTTCTTTTAAAATGTTTTTTTCTCATTCGATTCTACTATCATAATCGACCTCACTTATATCATAATCAAACTTAATGATAAACACTCATGAAATGATTGATAATTTACTGTGATTTGTTCACTTATCCCATAATGGTTCATCACAATCTTTTATAAGTTCAAAAACCCTAGTTGCATCTATATTTGGTTCTTCATCTACAAGTGAACCTTCACTTCACTGATTGGTGGAACATTTTGTTCTTACACTTCACACATGAACATCTAATTATGCCTCCACTAATATTCTTCGGATTTTAAAGTGCGGAATTAATAAAATCCTCAACGTTTTACAATAATTTTCCTTATACAACCATTAAGATGAATCTCAATATATCTAAGAAAGATTATCTATTACTTAGAAAACCTATATAGAATAATGATGATAAAATTTCTTAATAATATAACAATCAACACAAAATTGAAATTTGGTAATTAAAATTAAATTCATAATCTAATAACAAATTATTATTGTTGTATAAAAATATAATGATGCGTCAAAATATTAACTAAATAAATCCAATTAACAATGATTAAAGGTGTAACAGCTCGGCCCAACCTGCCAAATATTGTCCGCTTTGGCCCACAGGCCTCACGGATTTGTTCTTGACGACCACGCATGGCCCCAAAACGCGTCTGACAAGTTAGCAATCAACACTACTAATAAGGCCAACTACCAAATCCTCACCCGCCAATGTTGATATTACAATTCACCCCTTTAAAGAGCCTGACGACCCCGTCGGCACAACCAAACAGCCAGTGAGGTCGGCTCTGATACCAAATGTAACAGCCCGACTCAACCTGCCAGATATTGTCCGCTTTGGCCCATGGGTCTCACGGATTTGTTCTTGGCGACCACACAGGGCCCCAAAACACATATGACAAGTTAGCAACAAACACTACTAATAATATCAGCTACCAAATCATCACCCGTCGATGTGGGATATTACAAAAGGGTACCCAACTAATTATCTATCATTTTCTCAATTCAAACTTATTCAATCTTAATTAATACCATTTAATTGTTATCAATTCCATAAAAAATCATTTTTCCTAAAATTTCTAATATAATAATAAAATTGACAAAATATGATCATTACCCACTAAATAACTCATCATTTCTTTCATTATAACACATCTAAGTTACAAAATCAAAATCAATTTCATCAAACTACAAACAAATTCAAATTTCTCTAAATTACAAATAAACCCTAACTTACAAATCAAACTTTAACTCTACGTGAAAATGTTTTAAAACACTTAAATATACAAGTAAACTACACTGTAAATAATAAAAAAAATATTAATAATTATCTTAAAACATAAATGGGTAGGTTTGCTTACTTGATGTAGGGAATATTTAGAAAAAAATAAATGGTACCAAGACAATGATGCTTATGTTAAATAATACATTTATCTTGTTTTATTTATTAAGGGTAGAATAGTATTTTTACTTTAACATATATATATATATATATATATATATATAATCTCTTTATATTTAGATTAAAAGATGTACTTAAGAATAAACTGATTAAGGAGAACTCTAGCCTCCTTCTCTCTTATGTTCGTATTTATTTTGTGTTAATTGAATTGCTTTAATATGGTATTAGAGCTGGTTTTCTGGAACGAGGCTTAATTGTTTTGGAGTGATATTGGTTCTGTTTCTACAAATATGATATTTCATCTTTCCTTTAGCTTCTGCAATTTGGTATTTACGTTATGTTTCTGCAATTATTTTAGTATTTCGCCTTCCCTTCAGTTTCTGTAATTTAGTATTTGCGTTCAATTTTTGTAATTTGTTTTATGTTTTGGAGTAATCATATAACTTTGAGAAGATATTTGTTTAGTTTCTGCAATATCTGTTTAGTTTATGCAATCTGGTACTTTATCTTTCGCTGCTTTTGGAGTCTGGTTCTCTTTGTTTGTTAATTATGGCTACCGAAAGAGATGATTCGCTTCAGTCTGTGAATGTGAGGTTGGATGGAAAGAATTATTCGTACTAGAGTTATGTAATGACAAATTTTCTTAAGGGTAAAAAGATGTGGGGATACGTTAACAGAACATGTAATACCCAAGAATATTGAGGAGGAAGATGTTGTTTTGATAGATACATGGAAAACAAACAGTGCAAAGATTATTACTTGGATCAACAATTCTGTTGAGCATTCCATAGATACATAGTTGGCAAAGTATGAGACAGCAAAGGAGGTTTGAGATCATCTGCAAAGGTTATTCACGCAATCAAATTTTGCAAAGCAATATCAATTAGAGAATGACATACGAGCTCGTCATCAGAAGAATATGAGTATTTAGAAGTTTTATTCTACTATAACAGATCTTTAAGATCAATTGGCTCTTACAGAATCGGCAGAATTAAAGGCATGCGGTGCTTATATTGAATGTAGAGAGCAGCAATGATTGGTACAGTTTTTAACAACACTTCGCAACGATTTTGAAGGACTTAGAGGTTCAATTCTGCATCATTCTCCACTGCCTTCTGTTGACTCTATTGCAGTGAGTTATTAGCTAAGGAAATATGTCGTTAGTCTTATTCTGAAAAGGTAATTCTTTCTACTTTGAATCCTTTTGTACTAGCAGTACCCTCTTAGTCATTCTCTAATCATCAGAATAAGTCGTACACAAGGGTTGGCTTCGATAAGTGCAGTTTCTGTAAGCAAAAAAATCATTGGAAGGTTTAGTGTCCCAAGTTGAGACAACAGAATCAAGCTTAGAAGCATGATAATCAGTCACAATCTAATGATCATAAACCACCTTAGGGTTATAAACCATCACCCCACAATACTACAAAAGTAACTTCATCAGGCTCTATCACCGATCCTAGTACTCTAGTTGAGCAATTTCAAAAGTTTCTCTCTTTACAGCCATAAGCAATGTTCACTTCTCCTTCTGTAGGTTAGTTGCCTCATAGTTCCTCAGGTATGTCATATTTTGAATGGGTCTTGGATTCTGGTGTTTCACATTATATGTCTCCATATTCTTCATCTTTTACCTTTGTATCCCCTTCGCCTTCCATTCTTGTTATGACTGTTGATGACACTCCAATGCCCTTAGCAGGTGTTGGTTTTGTTGTCTCACCCCACTTGTCTTTCTCTAATGTTTATCTTATTCCGAAACTCAGATTGAATCTTACTTAAGTTGGTCAATTATGTGATTTTGGTGATTATTTAGTTATTTTTTCTTCTTTTTTTCATGTACAGGATCTGCAGTCTTAGATGCTGATTGGGACAGGCCGTAGGGAGAATGGACTATATATTTTGGATGAGTTAAAAGTGTCAGTTGTCGTTGTTGCTACTACTAGTGTTGATTTGTCTTCTTTTTGTTTGAGTCCTTCATCTTCTAGTTTTTATTTATGGCATTCTCATCTAGGTCATATTTCATCTTCTCGTTTGAGATTTTTGGCATCCACATAAGCTTTAGAAAATTTACAAACTTGTGATATTTCTGATCGTAATGGATGTAAACTGGTAAAATTTTCCGTTTTACCTTTTAATCGAAGTATTTCTATTTCTTCTTCACAATTTGACTTAATTCATCTTGATATATGGGGACCTTCTCTTGTTTCCATAAAAGGAGTGTCTCGATATTATGTTTCATCTATTAATGATCATACTCGTTATTGTTTGGTTTATTTAATGAAACATCGTTTTGAATTCTTTGCGATATATACAGCTTTTCGAGCTCTTGTCAAAACTCAACATTCTGTTGTAATCAAATGCTTTAGGTGTGATTTGGGTGGAGAATACACCTCGAATAAAGTTTGTTAGTTGCTTGCCTTAGATGAAACTATTCATCAAACTTCATATACAGATACTCTTGAGCAAAATGGAGTTGCTAAAAGAAAACTTAGGCACATTGTCAAAACTGTTTGTTCTCTCTTGTTGTCTGCTTTTGTTCCTAGTGAGTTTTTGGAAGAAGCTGTACTTACTGTTACAAGTCTGATTAAGGCAATTCCATTTTCTCATAGTTCAAGTTTTTCTTCTTTTGAAAAGTTATATAGGTATGTCCCTGATTATCCTCCTTTAGAGTTTTTGGTTGTACTTGTTTTGTTCTTTGTCCTCATGCAGAACGCAGTAAGTTGTCCTCTCGATCTGTTATTTGTGTCTTTCTGGGTTAAGGTGAAAGTAAAAAGGAGTATCGTTGTTTTGATCCAATAACTCAGAAACTTTATGTTTCTCGTCATGTTGTCTTTCTCGAGCATGTACCTTTCTGTTCTGTTCCATCCACTATTCATAGCCTAACTAAAACTGATCTTATTCGTATAGATTATTTTTCTGAGGATTCTGATAGTTTATCATCTTACGTTTCTAGTACCTTAGATATCTCTCTCCATGTTCGACCAATTTGTACTCATCAATCTACAGGTACTAACACTTTACTCTCTGACATACCTGAAGCTCTATTCTCATCTACAGCCCCTCAAGCTTCATCTAAGATTGTGGATCTACCTCTATGTTAATCTATACGCATTCGTAAGTCCATAAAACTACCAGATTTTGCTTATTCTTGTTATTCTTCATTATTTATTTCCTTTTTAGCTTCTATTCATTGTCTATTTGAGCCATTTTCCTATAAAAAGGCAATTATTGATCCTCTTTGGCAGCAAGCTATGGAAGAGAAACTTTCTGTTTTGCATAAGATAAATACTTAGGATTTGGTTCCTCTACCTACTGGTAAGAGTGTTGTTGGTTGTCATTGGATGTATAAGATCAAGACTAATTATGATAGGTCTATTGAGCGATACAAAACTAGGTTGGTTGCAAAAGGATACTCTCAACAGTATGGTATGGATTATGAGGAGACATTTTCCCCTGATGTAAAAATGACTACTATTCATACTCTTATTGTCGTAGCTTCAGTTCGTCAGTGGCATATCTCTCAACTTGATGTTCAAAATGCCTTCTTGAATGAACATCTTCAAGAAGAAGTTTATATGATGCCTCCTCATAGTGTTTCACATGACTCTGGGTATGTTTGTAAGCTCAAGAAAACGTTATATGGTCTCAAACAAGCACCTCGTGCTTGGTTTGAGAAATTTTCTGTTGTGATCTCATCTCTTAGATTTGTTTCTAGTAGTCATGATTCTGCTCTTTTTATTTTATGTACTGATACAAGTCGTATTATTTTGTCCTTATATGTTGATGACATGATTATTACTGGTGATGACATTAATAGTATCTCAGTTTTGAAGACAGAGTTGGCTAGATAGTTTGAAATGAAGGATTTGAGTTATCTTTGATATTTCCTGGGTATTGAGATAGCTTACTCACCTAGAAGTTACCTTCTTTCTCAGTCGAAATATGTTGCAGATATTCTTGAGCGGGCTAGACTTACTAATAACATGACTGTAGATACTCTCATTGAAGTTAATACAAGGTATTCTTTTTCTGATGGTTTACCTTTGACAGATCCTACTTTATATCGTACTATTGTTGGAAGCTTGGTATATCTCACCATTACTCGTCCAAATATTGCATATGTTGTTCATGTTGTTAGTTAGTTTGTTGCTTCTCCTACTATTGTTCACTGGGCAGTTGTTCTTTGTATTTTACGATATCTTTGGGTTACAGTCTTTCAAAGTCTTTACTTTCATCCACCTCTTCCTTAGAGCTCCGTGCATGCTCTGATGCTGATCATGACAGCGATCCCACAAATCACAAATCAGTTACTAGTTTCTGTATCTTTTTATGTGATTCTCTTATTTTTTGAAAGAGCAAGAAACAATCTATTGTTTTTCAATCCTCAACCAAAGCAGAATATCGTGCTATGACATCTACTACCAAAGAGATTGTTTGGTTACGTTGGTTACTTGCGGATATGGGAGTTTCCCTTTCTCATCCTACTCCAATGTATTGTGACAATCAAAGTTCCATTCAGATTGCTCACAACTTGATTTTTCATGAACAAACTAGGCACATTAAGATCGATTGTTATCTTACTCGTCATCATCTCAAACATGGCACCATTACTTTGCCTTTTTTTTTCTTTGCAGATTGCAAATTTCTTTACCAAGTCGCATTCCATTTCTCATTTTTATTTTCTAGTTGGCAAACTCTCGATGCTTGTAGTTGTCGCATCGTGAGTTTGAGGGGAGATGTTAAATAATACATTTATTTTGTTTTATTTATTAAGGGTAGAATAGTATTTTTAATTTAACCTATATAAAATCTCTTTGTATTTAGGTTAAAAGATGTACTTTAGAATAAACTGATTAAGAAGAACTCTAGTCTCCTTCCCTCTTATGTTCGTATTTATTTTGTGTTAATTGAATTACTTTAACAGCTGACACTACGGAGTGTTAGGTGGTCGAATGTGTGATGATGAGGCTTAGATTTGCGACAAAATAGGTGGGAGGGGATTTTTACGATGGAAAATACCGTCGTAATCCGTCGACCAATGAAGACGATTCATCTTAACAAAGAAATATTTTTTTATTTTTCATTATTTTTATTTTGTCGGTAATTATGCTGTAAATTTTCAACTGAAATATTCTATCTCTATTATAATCAGACATTATCGATGAAAAATATTTCATCGGTAATTCTGTTGTTATTCTACAATTTTGTAGTAGTGGTAAGAATTCGAAAGGCTATCAAAATTTATGGTGATGAAATTATTTGTTTCTTGCAACCTGTATTTTGTTCTTTGTTCTTTAAGATTGTGACATGATAGAACCCTTCTCTGTATCATTTAAATGTCAAATATTTTTTATGCAAAGTATGTAAGTTGATTGGTATTTCATTTATGAATATAGACAATTAATTGTGTGTGAATGTTTTTTTGTGGATCTTAAGAAGCCAAAAGAAAATCCCCATCTCTTTCCTTAAAAAAATCTTTTAAATCAATGTCTACAGAATGTTGGTGGTTATCACTATCGGCAACCTCTTTTTTTATTCATAGTTTTAATTTATCTTTTTATTTTATTTTGTGACTATAAATCTAAATTTTGTATTTAGATTTATGTGGACATAATTTAAAGATTTACTTGTTGTTCTAGGTGCATGAAGAATATAAATATTGATTAGTGATTCAGCATGGCCGTCCTCCGTTGATTTATGACCAACTTGTGTGGGTGGCCCAAGGTCAAAGGAGATGAGGAAGACGATGTACCATTTTGTGGATGTCACCTTGCTTTAAGAAAATCTTCTCTGCCTTTTCTCAAGTTGGTGGTAGTGGTTGTGATTAACCCTCTTCCCTCTCTTTCTTTTGTTTCAATCCACATATTATAAACATATTCATCACCACCAAGAATCCCTTGCTTTCTGATATATCTTCTCTGCCTTTTCCTCTACGTTTATTCCCTCCTTGCATGAGAAAGGGTCCTTTTCTAAACTAAATGCATTTATATATATATATATATATATAATGGGAGTATTGTTAATATTTATATCTTTAAGCGACACATCTTATAGCAAAGGGAGTGTCGCATCTTAAGGAAGGGTGGTCCATGTTTGAAATGACTTGATGATGCATTGCAATATCTTGATTATCAACTAGTTCTCAAATAAAAGATTATGTGGTTTGGTATTATGGTAATTTTTATTTTTTAAATTGTTTTTTTGTTTAAAAATATATTAAAATAATATATTTTTGATAATTTTAATATGTTGTTGTAAAAAATTAAATAACAAACTAAAAAACATATTATTTAATATATTTTTAATTGAAAAATAATATTTTTCATCCCATTGACAAACACAATCGCAAACCAAGTAATATTCATATCTCAATTTGATTCTAAAAAGAAGAAGAAAGGATTTTGTACCTTTTTTTCCTAGCATCATTAACTTGCTTTAGTCCTTCTTTAATTTATATGCATTTACATTTTTTGAAAAAAAATAAAAAAAAGTAGACTCCAAGCATATTTAACAAAAGACGTTTTGATTACTTTTATTTTCTTCACAGCAATTATTGATATCAACATTTTTCATAGTCAACACCAACACCCTCAAATAATTGTAAATTTCAATAACATCAACGACAAGCATAGCAATAACATCATTGTCTTTAGGACAATCTAAAAAGTTTATATATCAGCAACAAATGAAAAGTGAATATATATATATATATATATATATGGTGTTTACTTGTTTTATAGCTTTTTTTTCATAGAAATTTGTTATATAAATATATGATTTGTATATATTAGGGTTTGTTTTGTATTTGTTTGTAAATTGATGAAATTTATTTTGAATTTGTAAATTAAATGTTTTGTGATAAAATAAATAATGACTTATTTAACCAGTTTGTTTTATATTTTTTTCAATTTTATTGTTAAGTTAAAATTTTTCGTAAATGTATAGAAATTTGTGTTAGTATAGTTAATTGATAATGAATTGAGAGTACTATTAAAATAGATTAAATAAATTTGAGTTAAACCAATATTTGTAAATTTATTTAGTTTACATAATTAATTAATACATGTTGTTATCAATATTCTATATAGGTTTGATGTAAGTAATGGATGATCGTCATGGATGTATCAAGAATCACCCGAAGAGTTGTGTAGGATAGGTTATTGTAATGGGATTTAAGGTTTTATTAATTACGTATTATCTAATCTGAGAAATATTAGTGGAGACGGTATTAGATGTCCATGTAAGAGTTGTAAAACTAAAAAATTTATCGATCCAAATGTTGTAACGATACATCTTCTATAAAAAGAGTTCATGAAAAGATACATATGTTAGTTTGCACACAAAGAACCATATGTTCCTCACAAGATCATGATAGAAATGATGATTGAGTCAACTTCTAGTTCTATCAACGTGCATAGAGTTGTAGATAACAATAATAATACTTATAGGAATATGGTTATGGATGTAATGAGAATAAATTGGGGTTATGACGGTCAATGTTCAAATCATAATAAAGACGATCATAATATATTGTTTATCAAATTTAATTAATTTCATTGGGATGAATTGGGTTGGCATCAAGATCCAGTCAATTGATAACATTATTCCTCGCTACTAATTTTTTATCTTGAAATTTAAATTGATTACAAGAGGGGATCTTTTATTTAGTTTGGGACATTTGTATTTTGCCCAAAAGAAATTATTGATATCCTTAGTTTCCTTCAGATATCATCCCCCACCCCCTGCGCGCCGCCCAACGACAAAAAGATACTTGAACAAGTCATGTAAGATAGAATTATATCTCTTGTCATAACCCATTTTTAACCTATATTTTTTAATAAATTTTTAAAAATACAAAAACTCTTAAAAAAAATTAATTCAATTTAATCAATTCATGGTATTTTATTAAGTAACGAGTTTTTTTAAAGGAATAAAAATAAAAAAGAAAACAAAAGAAAGAGTTTAGGGGGTGAAATAAAAGGAAAGAAAGAGCAAGGACTAATGTGATTAGAGACTAAAATTAATATCGAAGATTATGCAAAAGAGGAAAAGAAAAATAAATACGAGAATCAAACAAAATTGAGAAAAATAATGAAATAGATCCTACATAATATGAAGGGGAAGTTTAATTAATTAAGAATCCATGATTAAGAAGGAAATAATACAATTGCCTAACATTATTTTTTTTAGTTTAGCTTTTCTTGTTTTGCAAGGGATCACAAGCAATATAAATAGAGGAGGAGACACAAAGAGACAAGGATGGACACACATGGAGATTAAGAGGGGGATACTCTTGCAAAATAAATCAGCAAAAACCCTAGCATAAGAAAGAGGGGAAAAAAACACAACAATTTAATTTGTCGAACAACATCCACCACATTCTCGATGGTCAATCTCTCATATCAGGTGGAGGTGGTTGACACCTCCCACACCAAAGGAAAGAAGAGCAAGTTGGGCACCTCACAGATAGTTCCACGTGCCACCCTACCCTTGTGGCGTGTGTAAATAAGCAGTGTAACCTATATTGTTGTTTCGTAAGTGAACACACACATCGAGATTGTTTCTTTTTTTTCAATCATTTTCTTTCCATTGTAGCTTACTCCAACGACTCGTAAAGGTCAACTTTAATCTCAATGTGTGATTTATTTGTTGTTTGAATAATTTTGTGATTTATTTTATTAAATTTTAAATCGTAATTGTATGTTGACATGTATGTTATTTTGAATAAATTCACAGTTTATTAAGTTTTTTTTTATTTTTCATGTTCGATTATGCTCATTTATTACAATTGAGTTGGATGAAATTCAGTGGTTATTCATAATGGATATGCATGGTAAAATAATTAATTTGTGGTGGGTAAATTATGTACTGAAAAGAAATAAATCAAAACTCAAGTCTCCATTTACCTATATTTCTAATCTTGCCCCGCAATAAAAAAAAATGAGGATTAGGCTTTTTTGTTAAGCCTAAATCCCAATTCATCATCCTAGAAATTTCTTTTACCTCTAATAAAATATTAGTATGTATACAGTATAAGTAGTTTTATCATTAAGATCAAACAACAATATAATTTATTTTAGGTAGGGTATTTTATGATGATTTTCATCTTTCTTTTATCATAAGTAGCCCTTTATCCAAAAATCTCTGAAAGACCAGTTAAGGTTCATAGTTACTATAAAACTAGATGATAATTTTTTTTTATTTTAACCCCCTTTCACATAATCAACTCGCTAAGATATCCCCATGACATTTCATTATAGTTATTTAATATTAAATAAAGTAATACTAAATCACTATTTTTATGTTACATTCAAATAAATTATAATTTGTTATTTATAAAATAATTTACCACACTATTTTGACAACAATTAATTGTTTCAATAATCTAAAGGATAAGCGAAACTCTTTAATTTGAGTTTAAATTAAGAAAGAAGTGGAATGTTGGTCATGTTGCTCATTTCTCTTATCATAAAATAATGGACCCCCATTCTTCTTCTAGCAAAAGAAATGGCAACACCAAATTGGTGCTTAAAGTCAAAGCTTTTAGCCACCAATTCAGTACCCAACATTAGAACATGAATGGAGAGGTGGGGATCCCAAACTATAAAGAGGTTATATCCCAAGCCTTTCAAGCAATAAGTGAAGATGAAGTGCAATCCCATAAAAGTAAGTGATATATTTTATGAGGTGTATTATAGAAGTATTATAGAAGAGTGTGTGAGGTAATTGTTCTCAAATTAATTAGAGAGGTTGTAATTTTTATATTTCTGAGTGAAGTCGTTCTATATGTGTTCGGGGACGTAGCTAAACCTCTGATTCATTAAAACCTCGTAGATATGTTAGAAGCATTTCAGATGATAGAAAGATTTTATATAGCAAAGCAACAACAATCTTTACATATAGAAAAAAAGCTCACTAAAGTTTTTTTAATGGATTTAAGAGTAACATGACATATGATTTCTTATCAGCATTAGTTTTATACATACAAATCCATCTCTAGAGGCTTGGTGTTCATAGGTAATGATCACACCTTAGAGATTGCTAGTCTTGACACCATAAAACTAAAGATACATGATAGCTCAATTTGTGCTATTCAACAAGTACAATAGATAAAAAGCTTGAAAAGGAATCTTTTATCTTTAATATAATTAGATGGTTTTGGTTGTTAAAACTTGTGTAAAAAATGGCACCATGAAATTATCAGTGGGTTCCTAATGGTATTAAAAGCAAGAAAAATAGTTGCAAACTTGTTTATGTTAATAGGAGAGGTACATCATGAAGAAGAGGCATCAATAACTTCAGCTAGTTATGCAAAAGAGATGATAATTATATGGTATAAAAACTAGGCTACTTGTTAGAGAAAGGTATGAAATTCTCTCTAATTAGAAGTTACTTCCTAGGTTTACAAAGGTTTCTTTACCTTTTCATGAACATTATGTTATAAGTAAGCAGCATAGGTTGAAGTTCGGCATATCACCATCTAAAAGCAAATGCATCTTAAACCTAATTCACTCTAATATTTGCCAAGCAGCAGTCATATCCATGGAAGGATCAAGATACTTTATATCGTTTATAGATGATTTCTCTAGGAGATGTTGGATATATCCAATTAAAAGGAAGGTAATTATGCTCACAGTATTTAAAACCTTCAATGCGCTAGTAGAATTTGAATCTGAAAAAATAAGATCAACTGTTTGAGGACATATAATAGAGAAAAATATATTTCTGATGAATTTGATAACATTTATCAATAAAAAGATATCCAAAGACAGTTTATAGCAACATACACTCCACAACAAAATAGAATGACAGAGTGGATAAACAAAACTATATTAGAAAGAACAATAGAAATGATGAAGGTTGTTACCTTAGGAAAACAATTATAAGTGGAAATAGTCAAAATTACCTTTTATATAATAAATCAATCTCCATCAACTACAATTAATTTGAAGTTACCAATAAGGATATGGACTGGGAAGCCAGCTGATTATTCTTGCTTTCATATATTTTGAAGTCTTGTGTACATGATGTACAATACTCAAGAAGTTAGTGAACTGAATTTAAAATTCAAAAAATATGTATCAGGGGTGATTATTTTCAGTTCGGTTCGGTTTTTATCAAAAAAAGTAACCAAAACCAGTTTTTTTAAAAAAAAAATCGAAACCGGTTCAAATCGACCTATTTCGGTTCGATTATTTTGGGAAAAAAAACCGATTCAAACTGTTTTGGCTCGGTTTTTCCAGTTTGGCTTGGTTTTTTCCAGTTTGGCTCAGTTTTTTCGGTTTGGCTTGGTTTTTTTCGGTTTAGGTTTGGTTCGGTTTTTTCGGTTTTAGGCTTATAAAACCGAAACCGAACTGGTTGGTTTTTTTAAATTCTAATCGGTTTTTTTTAGCGGTTCAGTTTTTTTTATTATTATTTTTTCCGGTTTTCTCGGTTTTTAAGTTTTTTTGCTCACCCCTAATATATATGCTTGGAATATGCTGAGGGAATAAAGGAGTGTTGGTTATGGGATCCCACCACCTACAAAGTAGTCATTAGCAAAAGTGTTAAAAGATAAAATGCCAATGAAAAAGAAATAATAGCACCTTAAAAAAGACTATAACAATTCAGGTGGAAAATATTTAGGATCATAATGATTCAAGTCCTTCTAAGGCAACATCAGAGTATAAAAACAAGAACATATCAAATTTTATGCTATTGAAGTTTGACTGTCAATCCATGAGAGAAGACCATCGACTTCAAAACTTAGAGTTTTTTACTAAGAGCAAGATTGCATACTATCTTCTAACAGAGGATGAAAAGCCATTACCTTTATATAAGGCTACAAAAAGCATGAATGTATCAATGTGGATGATAGTAATATAAAAGGAGATTGAAGTTCCACACTATAATAAAACTTAGGATCTTGTTTTGTTACCATAAAGAAAAAATATCATCAACAACAAATAGGTTTACAAGATAAAGCATGATGGCAATGATAAAGTGGAGCATTATCATGCAAAATTGGTGGTAAAATGATATGTTCAAAAAGAAATAATATATTTCAATGAAATAGTTTCTCTTGTGATACAACTTACAACAATTAGAGTAGTATTAGTGATGTTATATATTACAAGGAATCTAACTTTTCATTCAAGAACAAAAAACATAGACGTTAAGTATCATTTTATTAGAGAAGTGGTGGAAGATGAAATTATGGAATTAAAGAAGATTCATATATAAAAAAAACCCAGCAGATGCTTTGATCAAACCAGTTAATGCTGACAAGTACATATGGTATACATCTTCTTATGACCTAGGAGATACGTAAGCAATAAGAAGATTGCAAGTGTAAAAAAGATAGAAGAATCATAAAGATGATTAGAAGTGAATGCATGATTAAATTATCAAAGCCTTCAAGTGAGAGAATATGGAGTCTACTTCCATTTCTTTTGTCTGGAAATAATAGAAGCCTATTCTCCTCCTTTCAAAAAAAAAATTGGTAGCACTGAATTGGTGTTTAAAGTAAAATATGTTACGCACCAAATCGATGTCGAACATTGGAACATGGATGGATTGGCGAGAATGCTCAACCTATAAATAGGTTGCATCTTAAGCCTTTCAAACATTAAGTGAAGAAAAAAAGTGCAATCTCACAAAATTAAATGATATATTTTGTGAGGTGTATTGTAAGAGAGTGTGTAAGGTATTTGCTCTTATTGATAAATAGATTACTAATTGTTCTAAAAAAAAATAGAGAAATCCTTATATACTTACACGTGGACATAACCAAATTATATGAACCATGTAAATCTTGTGTGCTTCGTATCTCATTTTACCTCGCTCTTTCTAACTATTTATTGTTGCTTCTGTATATTATAGTCCTAACATAAAGTGCATTATCAAACCCTATAAATGAAATATACATATACATCTAGGATAAATTGTCCATGAGTATGAAGTTAAAGGTTGAGCTTGCTTGAATATTTAGGTAAATTATCAGGGATCCTAACATAACAAGGTATCAATTGAATAATTAGCACACAAAATTTAAAAAAAAATGGTGAATTAACAACATAGAAGCAAAACGTTTTGGCGAAATAGCACATTTTTAGATGTCGTGGTTCTGAATCGCAACATTTAATTAATGCCATGTTTCTGAACTGCGACGTCAATTAAATTCAGGACTAACTGGTCGATCAGTTAGTAAAGGCTAGTTAAATCGGTCAACTAGTTCGAAAAATAACAATGAAATCATAAAACTGCCAAAATTAAAGCTCCGGAGCGATATTTTTGAAATCTAAATATTCGACGGTCAAAATAGTTACTCTAAAGAAAACAACCTTCATAAACTTCTGTAAAGATTTGAGTGTAATCCAATGATCGGATCAAAAGTTATGGCCTTTTTAAGTCATCATTATGGTATGGCACGACCATACCTCCTCTTGGGTTTAGACATGTCTCACTGGTCCATAAATGCATCTACTAGGCCATCTATGTAAACACCCAAAAAAAAGAGAGAAGTAAAGTCGAAATGACTCCACCATTACTGTCAATTTCAAAAATCTGCAGCGGTATAATTTTTGGTTGTTGATTTCTGAATCGGCAGCGACGCAATTTTGCTGCTGATTTCTGAATCAGCAATGAAACAGTTTTTGGCTATCAATTTCTGAATCAACAGCGACGTAGTTTTTAGCTGCCGAGTTCTGTATCGGCAGCGGCATAGTTTGGCTGTCGATTTATGAATTGGCAGTGGCACAGTTCTCGCTGCCGATTTCTAAATCAGCAGTGATATAGTTTGTGGCTGCCGATTTCTAAAACGGCAGCGACACTATAGAACCTAACAAGAAATTAATGTTGAACCAGCCTATCTTAGGAGAGAATGGAAATAGAAACCAGCCCAAGGATAACCCAAAATGGGGATAAAAACAGCCTTGGTCCAATGTCCAAACACCCCTTTGCATTGAAGAGGGGTATAAATGCAACAGGGAGAGAGAAATGGGCACTTTTTCCAAAACGAGTTGCATGCTCTTGCCTTCTTCCTCTCCCCAAAAATCTATCTGTAACAGCTGCATGCACCATCTTTGACTGCTGGAGAAGAAGGGAAACCAAGGGAAAGACAAAAGTAGTCGAAGCCATGGAAGGAGAAGGAGTTCAGACCCCTTCCCCATAACCGGCCAGCAGTTGTGACTACAACAAAAACCACCCTCTCCAAGAAAAAGACCCACCTACACCAGCTGCATGTCCCATGCCTTGAGTGTTTGAAAAAGAAGAGAGCTAGGGAGTTATGTTGATGACTGAAACCATGAGAGGAGAGGGAGTGTGACAAACCTGCTATACAACAGAGATGGAAGAGAAGGAAAAACCAAGATTGAGGAAAGAACCATGTAACCAAAACCTTCTCTAAAGCTGTCAAAAACATGAGGTAAGAGAAGTATTCTTCCTTGGCTAGTTGCTGCCTCAGGATTTCAGAACAAGGAGGGGATGAAAACCCCAAAGTAGAAGGTTTAGTGTTCATGCACACATAGTTTCGAAAATAATTAAATGGAAGATCTAAGTGGAATGATGCATATAAGAACTCATGTAAAGACTCTTACCAAAGAAATCTAAGTGACTATGAGTGATTTTGAGGGTGTAAACCTAAGAAGAGGACCGGCCAAGTTGGTGAACTAAGACAGAATTTGTATTGATGTTAATGTCTAGACTTCCAATGAATGATTGATGAACTTGAATGAAATATGGAATGAGATGAAGAAATGCATAAATTATGATCTTGTTAAACTCTTAAGGACACACTTGAACTAAAACAGAATGCATGATGGCGTTAGTATCTTGATTCTTGCATGTATGATAGAAGAACTTGTGTTAAAAAGGGTTATGTACAAAATTGTGTAATCATTAGGACCTTAGACCCTGTTGAATCCAAAACTGGAACTATGCTGGTGTTAATGACATAAATTTCTGCTTGTGTCTGATGAAATTGTATAATAATATGTTAAAATGATGTTATATGCAGAGTTATGTTGTCTGCAGTGAATTAGTTCGCTGCCAAATTGTGTGATCTGCAGCGAATTAGTTTTGCTGTCGATTTGTGTTATCTGCAGCAAAGGAATTTTCGCTGCCAAATTATATTGCCTACAGCGAATTAGTTTCCCTGCCGAGAGTGTTGTCTACAGCGAGTTAGTTTCGTTGTCGATTTGGAGTGTTTGCAACGAATTAGTTTCCCTGCCGATTTGGGTTGTCTGCAGCGAACCATTTTCGTTGTCGAATTGTGTTGTATGTAGCGAATTAGTTTCGTTGTCGAATTAAGTTGCCTGTAGCGAATTAGTTTCGTTGTCGATTTGTGTTATCTGCAGCGAAGGAATATTCTCTACCAAATTGTGTTATCTGCAGCGAATTAGGTTTCACTGCCAAATGGTGTTGCCTGCAGCGAAGGAATTTTCGCTACCGAATTATGTTGTCTACAACGAATTAGGTTTCGCTACCGAACGGTGTTGCATGCAGCAAATCAGTTTTCGTTGCCAAATCATGTTGTCTACAGCGAATCAGTGTTCGCTACCAAAATTATGATGTCTATGGTGAATCAGCATTCGCTGTCGAAATTGCGTTGTCTACAGCGAATCTGTGTTCGCTGTCGAAATTGTGTGTTTATAGCGAATTAGCATTCGCTGCCCTAAATTGTGTTTTCTGTAGTGAATTAGCATTCGCTGCTGAAATGGTGTTGTCTGCAGCGAATCAGCGTCCACTGCTGAAAGTGTGTTGTTTTCAGTGAATTTGTGATTCGTTGCCAAAACTAAGTTGTCTGCAACGAATCAGCGTTCGTTGCCAAAAGTGTTGTTCTGCAGTGAATTTGTGATTCGCTATCAAAATCTAGGTGTCTGCAACGAATTAGCATTCGCTGCCGAAGTTGAGTTGTTCTGCAGCGAATCAGCGTTCACTATCGAAAGTGTATTGACTGTAGAGAAATTGTGATTCGCTGTCGAAATTGAGTTGCCTGCAGCGAATTAGCATTTGCTGTTGAAAGTGTGTTTGCTGCAGCGAAGTAGCATTCGCTACTGAAATTGAAGTGCATGCAGCAAAATAATTTTCGTTGCCGAATTGTGCGGCCTGCAGTGAATCAATTTCGCTGCTGAATTGTGCGGCCAGTAGCGAACCAGTTTTCGCTGTCGATTTTCTACAATAGACTCCCTGGTCAGAAATGACTTAAATGCTTGCAACAATTTCATTGTATGATAGTGTACAATGTGGAACACTTGAATGTGAACATATGAATTCTTGAAATAAGTATGGTGATGAATGTGATTTAAGGATGCAAATATATTGATTTGTGGCATTGATGTCTTAGGTGGTGTGGCCAAGATCGGACCATCGTTAGGACAAGGACAAACTGCAGGTGGTTCCCACCTTTTTCTCGTATGATGTTTATGTTTTGAAATGATTTACTTATAATGATATATTATTAAATCATTGTTGAATGATGAAACGATGATGAAGTGTTTGATTGAATTCTGGATGATTGTCGAAATGACTATGAAATGTCGATCGAGTTCTTGATGAATGTTGAAACAATGATGAAAATGTTAATGTTCTGAAATGACTTATTTGAGGTGGATATATTATCGTGTTGCGATGAATATTAAACCGACTATGAGATGTTGATTGGGTTATTATGAATTTGGGCTGCTGACAAATGGCTGTATAAGTATTACGAAGGACCTACTATTGTATTTTATTGTGTAAAGGTGACGAATAGTGGTATGAGTATTATGAAGAATCTACTATTATATTTTATGGAATGTAATTATGACGAATGGTTGTATGAGTATTACGAGGGCTCTACTGTTGTATTTTATTAAATGTAATTGTGATGAATTTTTGTATGAGTATTATAAGGGATCTATTATTATATTGTATTGAACATTAACCATCATGAATGGTTGGATGAAAAATATGAAGGGTCTATTGTTGTATTATATTGAATGTTAAACTGTAATGAAATGTTTGTAAGTATATTACAAAGGACATAATATCTTGTTATAGTGATTACATAAATTGCCCTAAATGGATGATCAGGACTGAAAAATGATTAGCTTCGGCTAATGGCATCCTAAGTGGATGATCGGGACTGACAAGTGATTAGCTTCGGCTAATGACATCTTAAGTGTGACCAGGACTGACAAGTGATTAGCTACGGCTAATGGCATCCTAAGTGGATGACCGGGACTAACAAGTGAGTAGCTTCGGCTAATGGCATCCTAAGTGGATGGCCGTGATTGATAAACGATTAACTTCGGCTAATGGCATCCTAAGTGGATGACCGGGACTAACAAGTGAGTAGCTTCGGCTAATGGCATCCTAAGTGGATGGCCGTGATTGATAAACGATTAACTTCGGCTAATGGCATCCTAAGTGACTGATAAATGATTATCTTCGGCTAATGGCATCCTAAGTGGATGACCGGGATGGATAAATGATTAACTTCAGCCAATGGCATCCTAAGTGGATGATCGTGACTGATAAATGATTATCTTCGGCTAATGGCATCCTAAGTGGATGACCGAGATGAACAAATGATTAGCTTCGGCCAATGGCATCCTAAGTGGATGACCGGGACTGATAAATGATTAACTTTGGCTAATGGCATCCTAAGTGGATGACCGGGATGAACAAATAATTAGTTTCGGCTAATGGCATCCTAAGAGGGCTGGAAGTTATGAGTTAGTTTCAAGAGTTGATGTGTTCATGGGCACTATGTTCTGTATATACCAAGTATATGAAAGAACTACGATTGTTATGCTTTAAATAGAGAATAACGTTAGTTCAATTAACGGTATTCAAGATGAATGGCCGGGTCTGAGCATGGTAATTAGCCTCGGTAATTGACGAATTATTAAGGGTGGTATTTACATAAGTAAGGAGAAATGAAAGAGTTATGCTCTCTTGGTCCATGAGTGAAATGTAACGTTATTATTGCTTTATTATGTTTTTTTAATTGCTTACAATGCCTGAAATTACCTTGTGCTGTAACAGGGACATCATACCAACATGGTGCGTAAGGAAATCCATTTCACGACTCACTCATTTGAAAAGAATCATATATTCGCATGTTATGGGTGATATGAGTTCTGTATGAACAGATGTGTAAATCGCTAAATTAGTCATCCGACCTTTTTTGTAAAGAATCGTAATGACAAAATGAAATGGAACACGGATGTGAATGTGCGATCATGTAGATATGATGTGTATGAATATACGTATGTGGTATTCTTCTTATAAGGATGTTATGTTATGAAATTACATGAGGTCATAATAACAAAAGTACTAGTTGTGTAACTTGCTGTTTGGCACTCTCGTATGAACTCATGATAACGAGACTAGAATAGGAATGTGAATTTATGAGTATGTCAATATGATATAATGTAAACCTATGAGTATGAAAATAAAATATTATGGGCATGTGTATTGAGAATATGTTTTATGGGAATGTTAATTTACGTTATCCTACGTGGATTGTGCCTTGTCAATGAATGAAATACAATTATAAATTTGCATAATGATATGGTGAAAAACATCCAAAACGGGACAATTAAAAAAATTCATCGATTTTGGCTCTGAAAAAGCCGGGTCGTTACAATCTACGTAATGTCCAAGACAGATCCTCATCTAGTTGTGACAGACCCACTCCTGACTGCTCATAATCACTTGTTATCGCAAGCCCAACTACATCATTGACACTCAAAAAACATATTTAGAAGAAAAAAAAAATTATAAAGTTATGGTTTTTATATGAAACGGTCAATCGGTTCATACAACTAGATCAACTAGTTAGCGGGTTGAGCAAGATGATTATTAATGAAACTGAATGTTAAGTTGTTGTGCTTCAAAAATCCGATATATTTAATTATCACTATTCTGAATTGCGATAATTATCTTGTTATGTTTATGAATAATGATATTTAATAAGATAAAAGAATTTTATTTCGCTGAATCTTTTTAAAATTATGTTATCTCACCAAATAAAATTTAAATAACTAAGATAATTAAAAAGCAATCCCACAACAAACAAGCAGACATGAGACTTTTAAGTAAAAAAATTATTATAATGACTAGCACATCGGTGCTCCTTGGAGGTGACAACACCAAATTTTGTTCTGATGATTCTCCTCCGATAAAGATTCAAAACACAAAATATTCCTAAACGCAAACCTGGCCCGACAAGGCTGGTAAAGTAATAAACAAAACTGTGGGCCAAAAGCAAAAACCATGGGCGTCACTCTTCCTTGTAACCTTTCTAGTTTTCTTGGTTTATCCGCGACGAATAATTGCATTTTACACCTCATTTTTTCTTTTTTTTTCTTTTTTTTAACTGTCTTTCCTGTTTTTAATTGATATTTTGGTTCTCCCTTTCAAACCCACTTGGACAAGTCAACTCCTCTCAAAACAGTCAATTAAGATATATCATGGTGGCTATTTAAGTTTTGAAACTGAATTGATTTTTTTAATGTAATATTAAGATTTTAATAATCAAGATAATGTTTGTTTTTATATTTTAAAAGTGTTTTTAAAATTATTTGAAAATATTTTATTATTTTTAATTAATATTTTATGTGTTATTAGATTATTTTAATATGTTAATGTTAAAAATAATTTTTAAAAATTAAAAAATATATTATTTTAATATATTTTTAAATATAAAATATTTTAAAAAATAATTATATCCACATTCTAAAACTAATAAAAATAATAATGATGATGCAGCAGGACTCGGTCCACCAACCATGAACGGGCCCCACCACGTCATACATCATTTCTCATCAACTCATTTGATCTTGACTGTTCCATCATGGGGGACCCTTTCACGAATCAATGCTATGAAGTATGCCCCTCCCTCCCTACCATTTTTAACGCCGCCCTGGGTTTTCATCAATTAATCAAAAAATCCAATCAATTCAATACTTGTATTTTTAATCTTAATAAATCGAGTACAATTTGCTTAGATTGAAAGGAGGCTACTAAATAAAGAGATGAAAAATAATTAAAAGTATTGATTCATTTAATTAAAAAAAGAGCTCAATTAGTTAAATAAATTTCTATTTTTTTTTAGAAATTATATCCAATTGAAAATTTATTAGTACCAAGATAGGTAGATATTTTAATTTGCGGGGAGATAGATTGAGGTCTTATTTAAAATGATTTTTATAAATTGATTTAAGTTATTTTTAATTTTTACTTAAAAAACTTATAAATATTTTTCATCAAAATACTTTTACAAAATCCAGTCAAAATATTGATTTGATCGACTTTTAACTTATAATAATTATTTTTATAAAAATTGATTAGAGTAGTTGTTTACCATACATGCCTCTAATCCTATCTCCTTGGGATTATATAGTTTGCAACAAGCATCATAATCACCATGCGAAGAAAAAGAATAAAAATAAATAAATTATTCTTGCTAGTTACAACTCTCTGGAAGTAAAAACAAATAAAAATAAAATTTTCATAGCCAATTGTTGTTTTTTTTAAAAAAAAATGAAGCTGAATACACACAAATATCTGAATTAGTGGTATCTACACGGTCAAATAACTCATATTCTTGATTAGTCTTTGTTTTTTTATTTTGTTTAAATTTTGATATCTAGAAAAAAATATTATTTAAAAAAGCTGAGTATGATTGCGATTGCTTTTCAAAGTGCTTTTCACTCATAAATATATTAAAATAATATTTTTTATTTTTAAAAAATTATTTTTGACA
>Ga0307517_10000894_pt1 | contig 50605 bp, 59 predicted proteins | sample 23_EM_MG_FD_194515 | JGI IMG/M metagenome (GOLD analysis project Ga0307517, IMG submission 194515) | Populus trichocarpa ectomycorrhiza microbial communities from riparian zone in the Pacific Northwest, United States - 23_EM | ecosystem: Host-associated > Plants > Roots > Unclassified | place... | reverse complement strand
CCGCGATGATTTCACAAGTGAAATAGTATGACCATCAACGGCTTATATAGGCAGCGCCAGACATGTTCGAGTTACAAAAGGTTCGGTTTACAAGCATTCAACAAACGAGGCAACAAAATCCTTCTCAAGGCGGCTAGCCCCAACGACGTGCGCACTATCGCCTTCAACGACCAGTAGCGCCATAGTTGGTAACAGGAGGGGGGAGAGAATGTCCTTCAGCGGGCTCATAGTTCCCACTTCCAATATCTGAAATCGCGCAAGAAACGGGGTCAGCGATCCACCTCATCAACAGCGCCAGCCATCCCGAGGCAGAAAAACTCACATCGGTATCCTCCTTCTCCATACAACTCCTCCGCCCTCATCTTCTTGTAAATGAGCCAGAAGGCATGCTAGAAGATCAAGGGTCAGACGACACAATCCCAAATCCCCCCCCTCACGCGTCCAACGGAGATAACGTACCAAAAGTCCAGGGAAGAATCCCAAGCTAGGTTCGACGTAAATCGATGTGAGTTTCGTGAAATGCCAACCAGCACGCCGCTAGGGAGACGCTTACAAGGTGAGTAGGATGTTGATCAGCAGATCACATCCACAGCCGGTTACGAAGAAGGCCCCGGCGGGCGGGAAGATGATAGTGACGAGGATGACGATAACGTCTGAAGCCCTGACTGCCATGTCGTGTGTGTACGGGGTGTGAGGGTGTGGTGCAAGGGTGTTGGGGCCGCGAGTTCGTTCAGGTTGCTGTGGTGGCTGCGGAAATCACCGCAGCATGATCGGCGCTCCAAGCTCCAAGGACAAAACATCCACGTTGAGATTTGCAACCAGAAGTAACAGTCCAGCCATCTAGATCGACTACCACACTACGTATGGGCTGGAATGGGGGTGTATTCACACACTCTGTCGGAACAGAAAAGAAAACGAAAGTTTGTCGTGTGCTAATAATAATAAAAAGAAAAGGCTCGCAAGGAAACAAGAATAATTTACGCGTAAAACCTCAAGGCGACCAGGGAGTGGAATGGAAATGGTCAATACACTTTACAGAAGGCCTCCGCCCTTGAGGTTTTGCAGAACGACGTCATCCTGGACTGTGAAAATAAACATTGCAAGTTCAAACACTCAAGAATATACAATTGACCCGGGAGGGGGACTCACCGTGTCTAAGGATCTCGGCTGTAGTGCTATCCTGTGAACACGCGGGGAATGGTTTAACAAAGGGCAAGGAGAGAATGAAATAGAAAATTCACAGTAACGGAAGTAAAGTGGCAATGGAATGGCCGTGGTTTTGGAGACCTTTCTTTATGGATGCCGGCAAATTTCTTTCGTAGGTCTGAATGAAAGATGTAGGCGGTTGTCATTAAGGTACGGTCGGGTCAGCTTGGGGTGTCACTCACAGTTGCTGCACCCCTCGAATGTGTTTGGCCTGTCGGCGTAGCTGATGATATGCTTGGCGAAGTGCGAGCCAGCCTCGATTTTGGCCTTCAATAAGTCGCATTTGTTGAGGAACAAAACGAGCGGGGTGTCCGCCAACAGTTTGTTCGAGACGATTGATGTCCACAACTGGACTGAATCAGCCTGTAGAGAGAATCAGCGGATACAGGACGGACATGGGACACAGAGAACAATTACGAGGCGGTTGACGTTTGGATCTTCCGCAAGGACCTGGTCGAAACAAGAGATGGGAGCGAGAAATATGATGGCGTTCATATCGTCGAAAAAGGGGACCCAGGCAGCTGCCAAAAAAAAGTGACACATTACAAGTCAAATTGAGGACCGCTGCGAAACCACTGGTCCTCGTACCTCGCTATTTGAACAAGGGATTGGTAAATTAAAGCTTGCATTAGCAACGGTGACAAATCTCACCATCGAGCGATGTCCGCCGACGTCGTAGACGTGCCAACCAGCGCTGAGGGAGGCACCGGGACCAAACTTGCTCAGAAACTCGGACTTGTTGAGGTCAAACCGAAACTCGGTCACTCCAACGGTCTTCAACCTTGCCCGAAGAATGTCATCTGATCGCGAACGGGTTAGTCCGGCGCCAAGATGCATACATGGTTAATTTAAACAGGATCACCTACCGTTTGTCGGGATATACTTATCCGCAGCCACCCTTGGCAGATCATCCAGGTAGCTGTGCGATATGTGTGAATCAGCAAAACTGATCAACAAGTAGAGAAAAGGGAGAAAAGGTAGGATATCGCACTCACAAGCCACCTTGATCCTGAGGTCTAACTCTGGCAATATCTAATATCTGTCGCACGACGGGATCGGCCCAGAGAGCAACCATATCGTCCTTGCACGCGAACAACACGCGGCCCGGATCCGTGGGATCATCAAAGTCGATCTCCTCAACTCCGCCTTTGGCCCATCTCTTGAACGCATTTTTCCAGGCCGAGCGGGAGTTTACAGTGAGTTCGGTCCGAATGGGAACAGCTGGCGCTTCTGGGGCGTTGGAGGCGTCGTTGAAGACTGGATCCGTTGACTCGCCCTTGATGTGGTGTTGGGAGTTGGGAGCGAGCTTCTGAACCAAAACGTCTTCCATACGAAGGAGAGGGGAAAGCTTCATCTTGAGCTTGAGCTGTTCTGGACTTAGAGGGGGATATTCTTCGCTGGCTTGGTGGGCCATGGTGATGGTGTCCAAAATCAAGCGTACGGAGCGGACGACGTTTAGTTGGATGACGGCTCTCCATGATGGAAGCTCAGCACGGAAAGCCTGGTAAGCGAGAGGCGGTTAATTTGAGTTTCGAGAAGCGGACACGAGCAATAGATAGAACCTTGGGGCTGGTCATCAACTGGAAGTCTGGCAACAGTGAATTGGGGCGATTAGGCGCGGGATTCGCGGAGGTGAACAAGCGTAAACTCACTCTTCAGGGTTGTCGACTTCCCTGGAGTGGAGAGAACACACGGGTTGAGCCTACAATAGAGCAACATCCGGCGGGTGCATACACATACCTGATTCGCTTTGGCCTAGCGCGCGGGCGACACCGTCAGCGATCTGAGAGCGGGCACGCGAGGACGGAAGCAAAACGGGAGGCTTACCCAGGAGCAGGATCTTCACCGGCTTGGAGTTCCTACGCGCGATTCGTTGCCTGTTGATCTCCTCATCTATAGCGTCAGACCGCTTCTTCGCTTCCTGTTCGGCCCTGATCCTGTTCTCCTTGTCGTACGGGGACTCGTTGGGAGGAGGGGCGAAGACGTGGGCGAGGGGGTCGTCGGTGGAGGACCTTGGAGCAGAGAGCATGCTCGAGGGTGGCCGGTGGGTTGAATGAAGGTGGTTGAAGGGAAAGAAGAAGGGAGACTAACCAGTCACGGAAGTGGGAGGCCCTCGTCAAATAAACATTCTGTAATGGTGATGCGAATCGGCACTAACGAGGTTCTCTCTGTCCCTCCTCCTGGGGCTTACTGAAGGAGCCTCTGCCCTGAGTGGACGATCAAATATGCGGTGACACTCCAATCAATGCCTTGACGGAGCACGGCAACGAACAAGGCGCGCAGAATCTTCTCTCGCTTCCCCTTGGATTTCATACCGCCGTCTTCACGACCCAGAGGGCGCCCGCCCTCCCGTGCGCCCCCGCTCGCCAGGTGTCGTAAGCCTTATTGTGTCCCAAAGTCACGGCGGACTCGCCTGGCCGTTGGAACTGAATTTCGAAACTCGGACTTGTTGGCCGCCTGCGGTCCTTGTAGCTCTTAATCAATCAGCCTCATGCGGTCCAGAACTTCCTCAAAGGAGGGAATGATCCACGCGAGTCCCCCAAAGAACTTTATGTATGCGGGTGGAAAGCCACTTCCACGGGAACCCCCTTGCACACCGATCGCAAACCAGGGACCATCTAATACACCCGAAGAGAACCATTGTGTCATTGTCCCAGTGATGGATACAGAGTAACGGAGCGCGAGCGCAAGAAATGAGTCCGCAAAACAATCTATTTACGTGGACCAGCCAAACATAACAACCCTCGCAAGCGACAGTGAATCTGAAATATCGACAGCAACGGGCCTCACAGCCTTCACCACAAGCCGCAGAGCAGTGGTAAACTCGCGAGGACCCCGAGTGAAAGCAACCGCGGAGGTCGGAAATAAGAAGATACCCCCGCGTTCTGTTCGGAAGGGAGCGCCGATGATCCAACGTTGTTAGCTCCTCCGGTCGGTGTTGGGGCGGGTGTCGTGTACGCCCGCAAGTAGTTGACCTCGAAATACGCGTCGTCGTACTTCGGGCTTCCTGGTCCGACAACGTTGTCTGGGTACTGTCAAACCCCAACATCGGTTGCAGACAATGTCGTTGCGAGGTTCAAGAGATCAGCGAACAAAGAAGCAAAGAAGACGACCACGTAATATTTATGAACTCTTTCAATTGATAGGAAAAAAAAAGACGCACACATTGCCCCGTGGGTCCGGCCCCGCTACAAGTGGGAAGGTAGTTTATGTCTTCTCCAGCCCTATTCCACCAGGATCAGTGCATGTGAAGACTGTCGGAGGGCCGATGCACGAACCAAACTCCGCAAAGGGTGATGTCGAAAACAAGTCTACAGGAGCGAACCATCAGTTTAGCTGCGAGGATAAAATCGACTCAGACTTCACCGTTGAGCACCAAAGAACTCCGTGATGTCGCAGGAAGTTATGGGGTAACTAGCTGACGGCGGACCCCAAGTGCTCACGTCAACGGTCGAGGGCGCTCTCGTTGGCGTGACTGAGGCCGGGGTGTTGTTCCTCTGGTGGAATAAAAGATTCCACAGTCAGCTTCCCAACACAGGCGGAAGAGATCGAGTGCTTACTGTCCAAAACCAAATACTGGAAGTTGGATGAGCAAATCAGTACGGTGTATGAAGTCTGTTTTCACAGGTGGAGATTGAGTGTGACGCACTAGATGCCGCTCACGTCAAATTGAGTTGCCCAGACACCGCCGCCCACGTCGTTGAACCCGGTTCCGAAACTGTTGGGGGTGCTCTCGCGAACGACACACCCCGAGGGGGTGGAACAGTCGAGGTTGCTCTCTGCGCCCCCCTGGTCCAGGGGGCCGGAGCGGTCGCACCCAGGTAATGTATGCAACGCCATCTGATTCGCTGTCTGCAAGTTGATCGCCTCTGAAGCACGGAAAGTCAATCACCAATCATCAGAGAAAAGGGTGCGCCTACCCAAGATGTCGATCTCCCCATCGTCGGGCCATTTCTCGCCTGTTTGAACAAAGACGTTGGGAGACAGGTGAGCGAAACAAGGGGTGCCATTTCTGATACCACGCGGCTCGCGTGACAACTCACCATACGTCCAAAATGCGGGCCAAACCTAAAACAGTCCTAATTTCAGAAGAGAACAGTGACATGGGTTGTACACGAGGACTCACGGAACACCCATATGGGACATGCGCGATATCGACGATCCAGAGACTTCCGACGCCGTACCAATCACGGCTTTCTATGCGGACCGAGTTTCGTTTTTCGTTGAGGGGGACATTTGTAGAGTTGTCGACTTTCATCACGACTTGGTTCCTTTCGTTTACGTATGCCAGTCGTTGAGCGGAGGCGTCGGATCTATTCACCCACCAAACATCGCCCCTGTCCGTGTCGGTGTCCAAACCCAAAAGTATTTGCCGGGGGGATTGAATTTAGCGTTGCGGGTTAAAAGCGATCAGAAGCTGAAGCGAACGCACAGAGTGAGGTTATCCCAGGAGCCGTAAAAGTCCCAGAGAGGGTTCCCCTGCCTGTCGTCGAAGAAGTTTGCACCGCTGTAGTCTCTGACGAGGGTGTAGCCAAGTGCGGCGGAAGAGAGAGAGAGTAAGCAAGAAAGCGAGAGCAAGCGCGGCATCGCGAACGATAGCGTCCGTGGGTTCGTAAGAGCGAGTTATAGATACAGTCTAGATGGATACGCGCGTAAAAAGGGAGGGAAACGGCAGGGGAACCCACACTGGGGGCGCAGGGAAGAGGGTGGAAAGGCCAACTCGGCTCAGGCGCACCCCATTCCTGTTTTCTCAAGTTTGATGAGGGCATCGAGCCTCATGTTCGGATTCGGACCACGTGCGGTGGGAACTGACTGAATGGTGTTCTCAGCGACAGTCAGCAACTCCTTCCTTTGGGGGATCCTGCGCGTCGGAACGTGGCCAAGAGATGAACGGAAAGGGGATGAAGCGGACGCGGCGGACAGGGTGACGGCAGTCGGACACAGCATATATCGCTAGTCTGGACGTAAAGACCGCTTCCACATCTCCCTCTCCTAGGGTTGAATTTGAGAGAGCGAAACCCCCCAGCCGGAATCAACAATGGGCCGATCCGGTCCAACTCCTTCCGTCCTCCGTCACCTCCGGGTCCGCCGCTTTTCCGTCATCACCTCTGTTTCACCCACCGCCGACTCCTGGCCCTCTCCCCCAGCGGCAAAGAGCCAGCGAGCGAGATGGGTGCAGATCCCGACCGTCTTGGCCAGCCAGATGCCGCCTTCCGTGCCGTGAAAGACATCTCCTTCGGAAGTGTGAGTCGAGTCTCAATCCACCTCCCCAACGACAAAGGTGGACCGGTTGGCCCGAAACTTCCGTTCTTCTAGATCGCAGGCATTGTATCGAAATTCTTCGAGCATCCGTTCGACCTGTGCAAAGTCCGTCTGCAAACCCAAGTGCTCGATCAGACGGCAAGGTTCAACGGACCAATAGACTGCCTAACCAAAACCTGGAAGCATGAAGGTCTCCGTGGTTTATATCGGGTACGACACATTTCCGTCACTCATTCGTCCGCATATGTGTCTCTCCGCCACGTCGATTTCTTTTTTTTGCTTCACGTTCTGACGGGATCTATGCATTCATTTTTTCGGCTGTAGGGTTTACCAGCGCCAATAGTTGGGGCAATGGCAGAAAACTCATGCCTCTTTTTGTCATACAATGAACTTCAGGATTTGATCCGGTGGACGAACCAGATACCACAATACCAGGACCTAAACCTCCCGCAGATGATCCTGGCCGGAGCAGGTGCCGGTGCGCTCACAAGTTTTGCCCTGTCCGTTCATTTTCCCCTTCTCTTCGGAGAATCCTCCAAAGAAGTGATCTGAAGCTCACGAATGTTCGATTTGTTCCATCTGTTGCGTTGCATTTTCTTTCTCAGAACTCCCATTGAGCTGGTGAAATGCAAGATGCAAGTCCAAATGCTCTTAGCCCCTCCTCCTTCCGTCTCCTCCATACCCGCCGTGCAGTTTAATGGCACTACCCCACGATCAGCAAAGCTCCCAGGACCGATAGAAGTTCTTAAAACTGTCATAAGGACGACAGGCTTCCGTGGCTTATGGCTCGGTCAGACGGGCACACTCATCCGGGAAACTGGCGGCTCAGCAGCGTGGTTCGGTTCGAAAGAGTTCTCAGCTGGTCTTCTCCTTTCCCACCGCTCAAAAAAACACCCTGAGCTCATCGTTGATGGGAGGCAATTGACGAAAAAGGACCTTTTGCTTTGGGAGTCGGCATTGTCGGGAGCGAGCGCGGGGATTCTCTATAATCTCGTGTTGTTCCCGGCGGATACGGTCAAGAGCACGATTCAGACCGAAGAGGAACTTCGTCCCAGGGTTAAGGGAGCCCCTAGACCGACGTTCTTTGGGACGTTAAAACAGCTGTATGTTAAGCAAGGGTTGAAGGGTCTGTACGCCGGCTGCGGAATCACCATAGTCAGATCGGTACCCAGCAGTGCGCTGATATTCTTGATTTATGACGGCCTTTGCAAGCAATTTCCTTAATTTACCCCACCACATGATATCCCCCCATTCACTTACTGCAGATAACCCTTAGAGGTCTCAGACGTAAACAATTCCTGTATCATTTCATTTGCATCCTTTGTTTCTTCTGGCATAATTACACAGTTGGAAAATACCTAATCTTCTGGAAGAACGGCAAAAAACACAAACCCTCGATACCCTGCGAGGTCCCTGTTGAGAGAGACACTAGACTGAGGGTGCGAAGGAAAAACCATCAAGGGGAAAGAGGAACGATTTTTATGTTGGGCTGTAGATGTGATTGCGGTAGTAAAGTACAGTTGAATGACGGGCAACAACAATGCGGCGAGGGTAAGCGGTAAGCGAGGTGGTGGGAGGAGGCGCCTAGTAGCGATAGTGGTTGGACTTGAAGGGACCGTTCTTAGGAAGGTCGAGGTACGCGGCCTGCTCGTCGGTGAGGACGGTCAATTTGACGTTGAGTCGCTCAAGGTGAGCACGGGCGACCTCCTCATCCAACTCCTTGGGCAGGACGTGGACACCGAGGGGGAATTTTTCAGGAGTCGTCCAGAGGGCAATCTGAGCGATAACCTGGTTGGTGAAGGAACAGGACATGACGAAGGATGGGTGTCCAGTAGCGCATCCGAGGTTGACAAGACGACCTTCGGCGAGGAGGATGATGTGCCTGCCAGAAGGCATGGTGTACCTGTCGACCTGGGGCTTTACGTTCACAACGGACTTGGCGTTCTGCTTCAACCAAGCGACGTCGATCTCGACGTCGAAGTGACCGATGTTGGAGACGATGGCGTCTTCGAGCATGACCTCGAAGTGCTTGCCGGTGATGATGTCCCTGTTACCGGTGGTTGTGACGAAGATGTTGGAGCGAGGGGCGGCGTCTTCCATGGTCGTGATTTCGAAACCAGCCATAGCAGCCTGGAGAGCGTTGATTGGGTCGATCTCGGTGACGAGAACGCGAGCACCGTAAGACCTCAAAGCTTCGGCGCACTGAAAGGTATCCATCAGAACGCTGCTCAGTTACGAGAGATAACAACCAGTGACTTACTCCCTTTCCGACATCACCGTAGCCAGCAACCACAACGACCTTTCCAGCAAGCATGATATCGGTGGCACGCTTGATACCATCGACGAGGGACTCGCGGCATCCGTAGTAGTTGTCGAACTTGCTCTTGGTGACCGAGTCGTTGACATTGATGGCAGTAACCTTGAGCCTGCCCTCCTTGTGCATGCGGTAGAGGTTGTGGACACCAGTAGTGGTCTCTTCGGAGAGGCCCCGAACGCCCGGAAGGAGTTCTGGGTATTTATCGTGAACGAGAGCGGTGAGATCACCACCGTCGTCGAGAATCAGGTTCAGAGGCTGGCCACCGGCGAAGCCTTTGATAGACTGATCAATACACCAGAGGTATTCCTCCTCGGTCTCGCCCTTCCAGGCGAAGACGGGGACGCCGGTGACAGCAATAGCAGCAGCGGCATGGTCCTGGGTGGAGAAGATGTTCTGAGGGGGGATGAGATCCACTTTCAAGGACTGACAGGAGGGAAGAAAAACGTACACAAGAAGACCAGGTAACCTCGGCACCGAGAGCAGTGAGGGTCTCGATCAAGACGGCGGTTTGGATGGTCATGTGCAAGCATCCAGCGATGCGAGCGCCCTTGAGAGGCTTGGAGGCGGAGAACTTCTCCCTCATGTACATGAGACCTGGCATCTCATGCTCGGCGATTTCGATCTCCTTACGGCCAAAGGCGGCAAGGGAGATATCTGCATACGTCCAGTCGTGATCAGAGAGGGAAGATCATCAGAGACGTGGAGGAAAACGACGCACCAGCAACTTTGTAGACCATGGCTAGCTTTTTTCTTTGAGAGGAGGGGAGAAAGGTGGAAAGGAGGGCGATGAGGAAAAAAGGAAGAGAGGAATGGGACGAGGTTTTTATCGATTTTCGAGGGAGACCCAAGTCTGAGATGACCCTTCCCGCCGTTTACTCGTCCCCATCCGATCGAAGTTTTACCGACTAATGTCCCCGCGTCCCCGAGAAGAGCAGGATTCGACCAGCGGGTGTGCGCTGGTCGAAATCCTTCAGCACACCTGTCCTTTTGAGCAGGTGGACGGCGGCTACAGATACGTCTGCTATCCCATTCCAAGGGTATTCAGAGTGTGAGTGGTCTGTGACGCGCGGCTCCAGCGGGTGTTTGATTCGCTGGCGATATCAGATGCAAGGGCAAACCAGCAGTTGAGTTGACGAAGTTCGTCCGGATTGATATGAGCACCGGCCAAGTTGAACTGCCGAGAGGGTGAGCCCAGCGTTCGTTCCCCCGTTTTCATTCACCCAACCCCAAGTGCACACCCCAGTCATCCGGTGCCCCGGGGTAAACTCTGGAGCCAGGTCAAGCGTAACCCCGACCAATAAACTTCACGTTATACCGCTATCACATTACTACACAATACACCTCCCTATCTTCGAGCTTCCGTATCTTCCGAAGTGCTGCTCCTTACAGTGAAGCAAGGATCTGGTCTCCCATCACGAGCACGCAGGGTCCGCCAAAGATCACCTTCTCGCTCATCTCGTTCTCCTTGATGTAGGTCTCGCAGGCGTCATCGGTCGTTCCCGGTTGGCACCACACGGCAGGAACGTTCAGTTCCTTGGCGGTTTTGAGAGCATCGAGGGTAATCTGAGCGCCGACAATCGGATCTAAGCTATACTGGAAGGAAGGTCCTCCTTACCTTGGCGGGAGTGACGATGCTCACGGACGTGTGGGTGGGATCTTGGAGCTCGCGCAAAGACTTGATTGTGGCCAGTCCCTCGAGTTCAACCTCTTTCTGTTCGTCCGTTCAGCTCGACCGTATCATAGGCTGTGGTCGCGGACATACCGGGTGAACGGGGACGACGTCCTTGCTCCTAGTCTGGTACCACTTCAGAATCTACCGTGTTGAATGCTGCGTTTAGAAAACGCATATAGTCAGTATCCATCACCACGAATCTCACCTTCGTGCCGACTTTGTTCTGATCCTTGGACGCTCCGATGACAGCAAAGTGGAGAGAGGACATGAAAGCGGCCTTGGTCTCAGCGAGGGGTGTAGTCATTTTGCGGACGTTAAATGTGGATAGTGTATGGAGAGTTGGGAATTTGCTGCAGTTAGCCCCGGGGGGTCGCTCGACTTAAATACGAGAGCAGCCTAGGTCAGATCCGACCTCAACGGTGTGCGTAAAGCCGCAGGGGGGGGGTCATAAATGAAGGATTCGATTGCGGGTTACAAATAGTGATCCACCCCTGGCACTATTCCACGTGATGGCTACGGGGTAAAGATGATCGACGGTGCGGGTGAGAAGTATGACGAGGGCCCCGCGTATCCCTACCCAGACCGGACCTCTAGACCTACACGCGATGATGCAGTTTGATGGGGGGTGCAACAACACGGAACAGGATTGAAGCTCTTTCCTACGAGCAATCCGGTGAGTTGTGACGCTCATCTCTGTTTCTTCATCGTTGCGAGGATCTTGTCCACCTCGGCGATGTATTTGTCCGTCAATTTCTGAAACTACAGGACCCACGAATCAGCGATCCTTGAACAATGTTTAACCTGGGACCGGTGAGGCGAAACACAGACCTCTTCCAGTTCTGCCGAATGTTTCCCAAACTTTCCCTTCCTCACGCTCGCTTGGTGGTGTTTACGGATTTGGACGCGAGTATTCTCAGCTTCTCGTTGAGCGATTGCCTGTAGACTGTTCCTGGTTTCTACGGTTGGCCTGAGCGGTGGACGCGTGGGTTAACATCGATGGTAGCTCAAAGGCCACACATGTTCCACCCACTTTGGAATTGGTATCCTGATGGTACGTGCGTCCACTCGTTGGGGGACTACACCAGGTATTTTGGCTTCATATAGAGCGGTTTCGATATGTGGAAGGGACTACTAACAACTGGTCAGATAGGCTCACCCTAAACACCCAAAAAGTACCCCCAAATCGAAATACTCACCGAGTCCTCAAAGACCGTAACGATCAAAACTGATCCCTCCTTCACTCCAACGGTAGCAACCTCCTCAATCCTAACCCCGTTCGCTCCCCTCCCGGGGATCTTCACCGACACTGGAGCCAGAATCTCCGGAGTTACCCTCCCACTCACCCTATTCTCCATCTTGGCAACCTCTTTTCTATACCACTCCATGGCCGTAACCATCTTCTCCTCGCACTTCTGGTACTCATTCAACGCGGATTCTGCAATTCGCAGCTGCGAACCTGGGATCAATTGGTCTGTAGTTACGGTCCCGTGCTTCTGGCCGTCGAATTTCGAAGTTTTTAATTGGGCTTTTGTCGCTTTGGATCGGTCCTTGGAAGAGGGGTGCTTGTTGGTTTTAGAAGCGTAGCCCCGGGTGCAGAGTAGAGTAGATGCGGGTAATGCAAATGTTGTGGAAGCGACTAGGACTCGCTGACGAGCGAGAGGAAAGGCAACCCGGGTGTACGCTGTTAACATTTCGGAGTTGGTGGTGGGCGGGACGCGACTCACCCCCGAACGTCGCGTGTCGGGATATGTTGAGGTTTCTCACGGGTGCTTCCGCCAGGAAAGTGCCGAGTCGAAACTGTAACTGCCTAGAACAATGGGAGGTACCGTAAAACCACTTCGAGGTGTCTCCGGTATTTCCAAGCGTGTCGAAGTAGGTCGAAATTCGTACAGCCGTGGCCGGGTGATTTTTTCCTCACCTGACCTGTTCTGTGGGGACCGTATTTAGACGGAACGGACGACGCCTGTGCTTGGAGTGAGCACCAACTAAAGACTTAAGGAAGCGCATGTATGATAAGTATCCAGGTGGAATCGCTCTGAACCGCGCCCGACAGTTCCACCAAAGCGTGTCAGTTGTGCACAGTTGCACAAAACCCGACTCGAGATTTTCTTGATGTCGGCTCAGGTTCCTTCGCGGGGCTTCGAGCTTCCGACGTATACAAAGGTAATGCCATGGCATGCTGATTCAGTTTTACAGATTGGTGCGGATTCGAGCACTGATTATACAACGTTATGTACGAGCGGAGACCAGTGGGTGTATTTTCAAGAATGGAGGCCTATGGTCAACACGTTAGCGAGGGTGGTTCCCTATCACCAACGAGGACAGCCGAAGGTGAAAAGAAGAAGGGTAAGTGGTTCAGCTTTCCGTTCTTAGGCGAACAAAACCAAACGGTTCCGTCGCGGTGAAGCGTGTCTACCAGGATAGTAGTGTCCGCCTGGGGTGTTCTCCGGGGTCCTCGATGGATCAAGGATACCCCTCCCGGTGTGTGAAGGTATCATCAAGCAAGACCGCCCCGGAAGGAGACACTCACCCTTGACTACCAGACCCTAATCACCGCCCCTTCATCACTTGATAAGACCGCTCGGGGACCTCAGTATCCTTCACATCGGCCTCGTCCGCCGTCCAACTTGGCGTTGCTCCCGTCCGATCTACCACGATTCGCTTCGCTTGTCCGGGAAAGTGTACAACCTCGAGTTCCTTCCTACTCCCTCCAGAAAGATACACCAACTCAGTTTCGCCCGTCTTGAACGCATGGGCGGTCCTACTCGCAGCAGGGAACCCATAGAACTCCCCGGGTTGCACTGGCTCTTCGCGGGGTCCCGTGGATGCATCGTGGAGGATGATCCGGGTGTCGGGTCCTGCTTTGATTATGTAGAACCATTCATCTTCGGTGCTGTGCCAGTGTGGGACGGAAGAGGAGTTGTGCGGGAGGACGGTTACGAGGTGGACACCTCCCTGGCGGAGGCCACAGGGGTCGCTGAGATTAAGTTGGTACCTCTGGATGGTGTTGTCCAGGGGGTGTGAGAGAGTCTCGGGGACGAGGGAGGGGTCAGTGGTCTGGATCCGGTACGTGTTCGTGCTGTACGTAGGGAATGGTTAGTCCGATGGGATTGGATGTGTCCCCCCTCAAGGAGTCCAGTAGGAGAAACTCGCCTCATCGTGGTCTGAATTGGACCAAGATAGAAATATTCTAGGTTAAAGTTAACCTCACCTCCTCCGCCCAGGCCCGGCCCCATCTTTCCGCGTACCCACCAATTGGCTGGGAGTTAAACCCGGAATTCCCACTGCCTGGGATGTAGAGGCCGGTGTGCCGTCCAAAACAGACTCAATTGGCCGAGAGGAAGTGCGGCTGCGATTGTAATTGCGCGGTCATGGCTGGCGTGTCAAGGGTGTGGGAGGGTACGAATTAGTTCAAAGGTTTCGTCAAGGCTGTTATGTCGGAGTACGCACCAAACATTGCCCCCGTCGATGACGGCTCTGGCGTCCCTACCGAGACTACCCAGGATGCCCCAGAACCTGCACCAATAACGGAGCAGGAAGTCGGAGAGTACAGAGAACAAGATCGCTTCCTCCCCGTGAGCGAACCCCGTCTTCCCTCCGATTCCTCCCTGACCTCCCTCTCTCTCTTCACTCCCGCCTCACTTGGGCCTACGACTGACGCGTCCGTCGGAAGATTGCAAATGTGGCAAGGATAATGAAATCCAGCGTCCCCGCGACGGCCAAAATTTCCAAGGAGGCAAAGGAATGTGTCCAGGAATGCGTCTCAGAGTTCATAAGCTTCATCACAAGTGAAGCTGCAGAGAAATGCCTCGTCGAGAAACGCAAAACCATTGGCGGCGAAGACATCCTCTACGCCATGGTCACTCTCGGGTTTGACCAATACGCCGAGACTCTCAAGATCCACCTCGCGAAATTGAGACAGGTGTGCACACCACGATGTTGGTCCTACGCCAGGCGTATCTAACTTTCTACTAGAACACGGCAGGGACAAAACCCGGCGAATCAATAATACAGGCCAACAACCCGTAGACTATACATGTACTATAGGAGGTGCAATGTAGATCGGACATGTTTTATGAAGCAGTAGGCATAATGTCATCAGTCTCATCATCAATCATCACCACGTCTGGCAAGGAAAACACCCATCTCGCTGTTCTTCCTGCTCATTCTTCCACCACCAAACCCGGTTGAAGGGAAAGCACCGTCATTTGGGAATCCTTCGAACCCTGGTTTCACGATAATTGGCAGAGAGGGGAACGTGGGCTCAACAGGGGAGGGTATCGAGGGGGATTGGGAGGTCTTAGAGGACGAAGACTTGGATGACCCTTTCGGACGAGATGACTTTCTCTTTTTTTGGGGAGTGTCATGTGAATCCTGCCTTCGGGTACTCGGGGCGGGGATGGGTACGGGTTGTTGCGAGTAGTGATGGTTGTAATGCGAGGAATCGGGATTCGAAGTGGAAGCCGACGTTCTCGAACGTGAATCGGATCCAGAACGGGTACTTCCAGTGTGCCTCCTGGTATTGTAAGCCTCTGCGTCGAAGTCTGCGTCTTCACCCGATTCCTCGTTGGGGGAAGCTGGGGAAACGAGAACGAATCCCCGAGGAGACGAAGGAGTTGGGATACCAGAACCGCTGCCGGGGAAACCTTCAAACTCGGCATCAGCTTGGCCCATTGCCCTCGCTAGGGCCTCCTTCCTATCCTTCCTTTCTCTTCGCCTCCTCCTCCGTTCCTCTTTCGTCCGCAGTTCCTCTTCGCTGGGACCAGGAGAGGGGGGTTGTGGAGCAGACAGCTGCGCAATGGTCGAGGGATCGAGAGGAGCTGCGTCCGAGTCAAGGGTGGAAGTAGATATCGACTTCTTCACGGCATTAGAACCACGCCCACCCGAGGGTGATACAATAGCAGCAGTCAGATCGTCGTCACCCTCGAGCCTGATGGGTGGCTTCCCAAAGAGGTTGTAGCCGAAGAGGGTGATGTTTTTGGGAGGCCCGCGCTTCTTCTTCCTCTTTCGCCGCGAGTCGCCGATGTTCGAATGGAGGGAGAGGGTTTCGGCTTCAGTATCGGTGTCCACGTCCTGAAGAAGGCGGTCCAGATCCGGACGAGAGGAATTTCGCGAAGAGGGACGGTCGCTGTGGTGTACGCGAGAGGCAAAGCTGAGACAGGACAGACACGGGGCGAAGGCAGCCTTGACTGAGTCTGACCACGAAAAGTCAGCCATGGTGCTGGTTGCGGTTCAAGTCGACCCAATGGGTGTAGGCTGATTTTCCGAAATGGCTGATCAGACCCACGGCCCGTTTCCGGCTTTCTAGTCCCGGCCATCTCGAGGAATTCTGTGCGGTTTCTTCTGTATTGCTGGGGATTTCTGGCGTACCGCCCTGCCGCCCTGCCACTTAATCCCTCCAGCTCACGTCATCTCTTGCCTCGCCTTGTGATCCTAGGCTGGGAATTGCAGGCATGCCATCATAAAATCCCTGGAAGCGAACAACTCCTTCCTTTGTCCTTCTTCACTCTCCAACCACAACATGATTGGCACTGTGAGCTACAGGTCTCGTTTTCCTTCGTTTCGGCGCTGAGTTGCGTCTCGTGTAGGACGGAACTCTGCCCTTTGACCCACAAAAGATTGCAGAAGAGATCTTGGAGGGTATGCAAAACTCTCGTCTGGACCACCCCCCGCACCCAGGTAGGTTTCGTAAAAGCTTTTGTTCTCCGTGTCACAAACGCTCATTTCTGACGTATTTGCGGTTCCAGAGCCTCCAAAGAGGAGGAGATCCGAAATAAAGAGGAGGTCACTCGAGGAGGCCATCGAGTGGCTCAATTCCGCCTCACAAATATACCCGGACAAGACCAGAATCGAGTTGTACCTTGAGAAGCGAACAGCCCACGGGAACTCGGTCAAGCACAAGAACAACTCGTACAAGGAGGCTCTGGAGACGAGCAAGCGCGACCCGAGGAACGAGTCGGTCGGAGACCAGCAGGCTGCATACAACAGGTGGGTCGCCGGGAATTGCAAGCGGTTGAATGGAGCTGTCCAGGCGGCCCACATGGAGTGGGTTACTACTGCGAATAAGATGGATGTAGAATATCATCTGAGCATTATCGACCTCGATTTGGATAAGGCGATCAAGAAGGTTCTCGAAAGCCAGGTAATTCCTTCTTCGCGTCCTTTGTTAGCGATACTTATCGGGCTTTACAGGAGGCGCACACGTTGGAGTCTTAGCTTGAATGCTCACTGCGTAATCTATGTATTATCTCGTGACCTGAGTTTTGTATGAACGTCGTTGTTGGAATCTTGATCATGCGTTGTGTCGACCACGTCTTGGAATCCATACTCTGGGCGACGTCTACAGCAAAAAGGCATACTTGATACGGGATGCTCCCCATGCCAGAACCACCCTTACCTGCTTTTGCAACCTTCCGCGTTCCCGCCTTTTTGCGGAGGGCCTACTCGCTCATCTGGACGTGACACCGAATAAAGCCACCCGTGACCCGGCCGAAACCCCAACGGTCGGTGAGTCCGCGCCGATAAACAGCTTACGTCGCCCCTGGTTCTTCCAGGAGTTAAAAACCCTCCGCTCGGCGAGTAGCGCCGCTATCGGTTGATTGAATGTGAAATCTCCTCACGCCCCGGGAAGGTTCACCTTGGGTTTTACAGAGAAGAAAAGTACACAAGAGTACTTCCGGCCGCAAGGATCGTGGGCCAGCTCTCCAGGGGAAGGATCATCCTCATTGGTTGAAAGACCATCGGACGAGGCAACTTCAGGGAACTGCAAAGGTTGGGCATGTTTATTTGGCGGCGATTGGAGAAAGATGGAGTAGAGCGTTACTTGCGTATGGTCAGCTCGGACACAGTGGCTGCCGCGAGAGAAGTCCAGAAGTCAAGATATTAAGGAGGAATGACAGGGTGAATGGACCCTTCCCCAGGTACGGGGTGTCCGGCGACTGACCTCATGATTGTGATAGAACTAGGAGACGTGACGGTTTGTGCCACATTCTAGGAGCGAATTTGTATATCTTTCGGAGTACCCAATCGACGCCAGAAGTAGAACTAGTAGAGTTTATGTGCTGACCCATGGTATTACACACTCGTCGACGGCGTCACGAATGAGAGTGCGTCGCGGAGTCTGCCGGTGGGATGGGGAAGGGGATTGGTGTGATCGACGCAGTATCGATTTGTCTTGCTTTCACCTCACCCAAACGAGATCGTAGAAGTGTGAACATCGTGGCCTTGGCTTTGAGCTACAAGCAGGAAAACCCATCAGCGGACCTGCGGCGGATGAGACCCCGAACTTACATCGTACTCAACAACCTTGGCAGACGTGCTCGGAACGACAAAGAACAGTGTCTCTCTGGTCGATTCTATTCGTCACACTGTTAGCAAAGGTTACAGGAATTAGGGGGCTGGGCAAGCGAACCGGCAAGAGCGTCCTCAGAATAGACAAGTTTGTACGGTTGGAGATCATAAGAAAACGGTTGCTTCCCTGACCGTTTCCCTTTTTGTTTGGACACCTGTGCCAAGTACCTCTCGACGTGGTTCCAGATGATCTTACCGACAAAACAGATGACAAAGGGTCTGTGCATCCCGATCTTGGTCATTAGACCAGGGACTGCATCCTGCATCTCTTCCTTCGATAGCTCTGATTGCTAAGAGAACAGAGGTCATCGGGGCTCAGTGCGGGAAGGTCCGTGCGCCTCAACACACCTCTGCTGACGGTCTGTCGACGAGATTCATCTGTAATTGTAAGACTTTGTGGGAGGAAGGAGTACATGTCGCTTACTAGACCGAGGTTGTATTTCTCTGGAAGAGTGTGATCCTCGGACGCGGTTATAGGACCGGTAAAGCCGGACAATGTCAAACACTTCCAGAAATGGTTTGTTGGGTGGGAATAATGGTGTCCATCCGTGGACGACCTCACGGCTGGACTGGTTTCTGTTCGCTAGCCATCACTGATGCACGGGGCACATGACTCACTTTATGCCACAAAAGACGACTGCAAATGCCATTCATAAGAATCTGCTCCCATGGATATGATCCTAACTTACCATCTAAGTTGACTTTGAGGTAATCTGGGAGGTGCGCGAGATGCGCATAGGTCTCCGGTGGAGCATAGGGCCGGCTGGTTTTTTTCTTCTTGCTGGGAGGCTTCGAAGACCCAGAAACCTCTGAGGCATCGCGCTTCTTGGACGTAGGCCATCTCGAACTGTTACCGTGTAGGTTTCCTGCTCCGTCGAGACTGGCGCCTGCCGATTCCCCCTCGTTCAACACGGGCAGAGGTTTGAGTCTGGCTGAAGAAAAGTACTTTGACTTTGATCCGAGCGAGAACCGAGATACAACAATACCAAGTGATTGTCTGGCTGTTGCATCCCCCTCCTTGTTCTCCATTAGCATGGCAAAGACTACAACGGAGAATCGACCATGGGGTTAGCCACTCAACAGCCCTGGGCCGTGGATTGATCGGATCGAGAAACCGACGTAACGTTTTTGACCCGCTTGTGACTTCGTGTCACGCTACGCGACTTGGTTAAAACCAAGTCCACTCTTTACTTCTTCTCTACCGGTCTCTCCGGTTCCACGACTATGCCTCCCTCCGGAAAGCCAGATCTCTCCGGTTACAACTATGGCGCGATCGCCTCCCTGGTCTTGACCCCAGACCGCTCCAACCTACCTAGAGGCGACAAGGAAGCCGATGGCGCACCTACTTCTCTTGCAGGACGAATCGACCCCAAACAAATGGGCTCGCGCGTCGAGCGCCAGGCTCCCAGGGACCTCGACAAGAAGAAGAAAAAGGCGACCGAGGGTCGAGACGCATCAGACTGGCAACCGTCAAAACGAAGAGTGGCTGAAGCGGGTTTCGGTTACACCGACATTATCGAGGCCACCCAGGACGTCGAAGGCTTGACTTATCGCCCTCGTACAGCGGAGACGCGAGAGGTTTACGAGATGATTCTTTCCTCTGTCCATGGCGCACTTGGAGACCAGGCTCAGGACGTCATTCGCAGCGCCGCCGATACGATTTTGGAGACGCTGAAAAACGGCAACATGAAGGATTACGACAAGAAGAAGGAGGTTGAGGAAGTTCTCGGTCAGATAACGGGCGACTCGTTTGCTCAGCTCGTGAATCTATCGAAGAAGATCACGGATTACGTTGCCGAGGACGAGATGCAAGTTGATCCAGATTTGGAAAGGAAGGACGCAGAAATTGATGATGAGTTAGGCGTAAACGTCATTATCGACGAGGAGGAGCCGGAGGAAGAGGAGGAAGAAGGTTTCGAAGTACGGGAGGAGTCAGAGGATGAGGAGGAAGAAGCACAGGAGGAACAACTACCTGCGGACGACACTGAAGGGGACGAACTGGTTTTTTCCGGTGGTTCGTCTTCACGGTCAAAAACCCGTGCAGACGTCGACAAGGATATCGTTTCTCCCCACTCAATCGACGCTTTCTGGGTTCAGAGACAAATTGCCGAGATTTACCCTGATCCTGAGACCGCTGCCGAGAAGGCCTCCAAAGCCATGTCTGTCCTCGGTTCGGAGTCCGGCCTTCGAGACTGCGAAAACGAGCTTATGGACATCTTCGAGTACAATCATTTCCACGTCATCACCAAATTCCTCAAGAACCGCGACGTGGTTGTGTGGTGCACGAAGTTGATGAGGAGTGATGCGGACGAGAGGGTGAACGTGGAGGTCGCGATGCGAGAGAGGGGTCTGGGTTGGATTTTGAGGGAGCTTTCGGGAGATCGTCAAGCCAAGGCCCGTACGGACGCTATGGACATTGACGAGGGCGCGAAACAGACGGTACCAAAGACCGCGAACATCGCCCCCGGCTCTACCGTGCAACCAAAGGCTACTGTGGATCTCGAATCGATGGCCTTCAGTCAGGGCGGACACCTCATGTCGAACAAGAAGTGCAAGCTTCCCGAAGGATCATTCAAACGTGCGAGGAAAAGTTATGAGGAGATTCACGTCCCAGCTCCGAAACAGAAGCCCGTTGCTCCTGGCGACCTGGTTTCTATCGATCAACTTCCTCCCTGGGCTCGCAAAGCATTCACTGGTACCAACACACTGAACCGAGTCCAAAGCAGGCTCTTCCCCGTCGCCTTTGGTACGGATGAACCCATTCTCCTGTGCGCCCCTACCGGTGCTGGAAAGGTACGTTAACTCCCCCCTACACAAGTGACTCTGCTCTGACGACTAAGTTAGACGAACGTCGCAATGCTTGCGATTCTGAATGAGATGGCGAAGTGGCGCAATGATGAGACGGAGACATTTGAGTTGGATTCTTTCAAGATCGTCTATGTCGCCCCAATGAAGGCTCTTGTCCAGGAACAAGTCGGGAATTTCTCAAACAGGCTGAAGGACTTCGGGATCATCGTCCGCGAGCTGACGGGAGACTCCCAGATGACAAAACAACAAATCGCCGAGACTCAAATCATCGTCACGACTCCGGAGAAGTGGGACGTCATCACGAGGAAGAGCACGGACACCAGTTACACAAACCTTGTGCGTCTCATCATCGTTGACGAGATTCATCTTCTTCACGACGAGCGTGGTCCTGTTCTTGAAAGTATCATTGCGAGGACCATCCGACGAATGGAGCAGACGAACGATTACGTTCGGCTTGTCGGGCTTTCCGCCACCCTCCCCAACTACCAGGATGTCGCCACCTTCCTCCGCGTCGATGAAAACAGGGGTCTCTTCTACTTTGACTCCTCCTACCGACCTTGTGGTCTTCAGCAACAGTTTATCGGTATCACGGAGAAGAAGGCGATCAAGCGGTACCAGGTCATGAACGAAGTCTGCTATGAGAAGCTCCTCGAGCAAGCCGGGAAGAATCAGACTTTGGTTTTCGTCCACTCGAGGAAGGAGACCGCGAAGACGGCCAAGTTTATCCGCGATATGTCCGTCGAGAAGGAAACCATCACCCAATTCGTACGACCGGATGCGGCCACAAGGGAAATTCTTCAGGACGAGGCTAGCAACACCAAGGATCCGAACCTGAAGGATCTTCTCCCCTTCGGCTTCGGCATTCATCACGCCGGTATGACTCGGGAAGATCGTGGTCTTGTGGAGGAGCTGTTCGCCGATGGTCACCTCCAAGTCCTGGTCTGTACTGCCACATTGGCTTGGGGAGTCAACTTGCCGGCGCATACAGTCATCATCAAGGGTACCCAGATCTACAATCCGGAGAAGGGACGATGGGTTGAACTCTCCCCTCAAGATGTTTTGCAGATGCTCGGTCGTGCTGGTCGTCCGCAGTATGATACCTTCGGAGAGGGCATCATCATCACCAACCACGCTGAACTCCAGTATTACCTGAGCTTGTTGAACCAACAACTCCCCATCGAGTCTCAGTTCGTGTCGAAACTTGCCGACAACCTCAATGCCGAGATTGTGTTGGGCACCATCCGGAACAGAGACGAAGCCGTACAGTGGCTTGGGTACACATACCTGTGAGTCTTCCTCGTTCCTCTCTGTCCATGTACACCACTGACTGCTCTGTAGATACGTGCGCATGCTCAAGGACCCTGTCCTCTATGGTATTAGCGTTGATTACCAAGACGACGATGGTTCTCTCATCCAGAAACGTGCTGATATTGTTCACACTGCTGCCGCTCTCCTCGAAAAGTGCCACCTCATCAAGTACGAGAGAACCTCTGGAAAGTTCCAGAGTACCGACCTTGGGCGCATCGCTTCTCATTTCTACGTGACATACGATTCCATGGCCACCTACCACCAACATCTCCGATCCACCATGACTACCATCGAGTTGTTCCGCGTCTTCGCCCTCTCGAAAGAATTTAAGCTCCTTCCTGTCCGCCAAGACGAGAAGCTGGAGTTGACCAAGCTATTGGAGCGTGTACCGATCCCCGTCAAGGAAGGCGTGGAAGAACCCGCCGCCAAGATCAACGTCCTGTTGCAGGCTTATATCTCCCAGTTGAAGCTTGAGGGCTTCGCCCTTGTTGCCGACATGGTTTATGTTCAACAATCTGCTGGACGGCAAGCTCTATTCTTTTCCTCCTTTGCCACCATACTGAGTTTTCTTCGAATTTTCTAGTATTCTGCGCGCAATTTACGAGATCTGTTTGAAGCGGGCATGGGCCGTTCCCGCCAAGTGCGCTCTCTCGCTGTGCAAGATGGTTGAACGCCGAATGTAAGTTGGGAGGACACCCCCGTCTACTATCCAGCTCTAATTACTCGGTAGGTGGGGTTCCATGACGCCATTGAGGCAGTTCAAAGGTGTCCCGCCTGACATTGTTCGGAGGGCAGAAGCCAAACAATTCGTGAGTTCTTTTACCACACCCTGGTCCTCATTTCGCTGATGTACTCGGTTCTAGCCGTGGGATCGTTATTTCGACCTGGTGAGAAGGATTTCCGGTGTTGAGGCTCCCGCTGATTATCTTTCTAGGCGCCACAGGAAATCGGTGAACTTCTCAATCTCCAGAACGCTGGAAAACTGGTTCACCGTCTCGTCCATAACTTCCCCAAGTTACAGTGAGTTTGACAGAGCACCCCCACCGATAACTTTTAATGATGCTCTTCATTCAGGTTGCAGGCCTCGGTCCAGCCCATCACACGTTCCCTCCTTCGTATCGATCTTACCATTATCCCTGACTTCCGTTGGGATGAGAAGGTTCATGGGGGTGCCGAGTCGTTCACCATCCTCGTTGAGGATGTTGATGGCGAAATCATACTTTTCAACGATACGTTCATCCTTCGACAACAGTACGCCGAGATGGAACACAACGTCACAATTACCGTTCCAATGTTTGACCCCGTTCCGCCAAATTATTTCATCTCCATCATCTCCGACCGATGGTTGAACTCGGAGACTCGCGTCCCTGTTTCCTTCAAGCATCTCATCCTTCCCGAGAAGTTCCCTCCACCGACCACTCTCCTCGACCTTCAGCCTCTTCCAATTTCAGCCCTTCACAACAAAGAGTTTGAGGCCATCTACTCTTCCACCATCAAGACGTTCAACAAGATCCAGACCCAGGTCTTCCAACCCTTGTACACCACCGATGACAACGTTTTCATTGGTGCTCCCACCGGTAGTGGAAAAACCATTTGTGCAGAATTCGCGTTGATGCGACTCTGGAGTCAGCCGCAACCCTTACGTGCGGTTTGTATCGAACCGTATCAAGATATGGTCGACCTCCGTCTGGCCGAATGGAAAGCGAAGTTTGGGGGAGTCCAGGGAGGCAAAGAGATCGTGAGCCTGACGGGAGAGACCAGCGCTGATCTTCGTCTGCTCGAAAAGGGAGATGTTGTTATCTGCACTCCCACGCAATGGGACGTCATTTCACGAAGGTGGCAACAGAGGAAGAATGTGAAGAACCTTGGCCTCCTAATCTGTGACGAGGTTCAGCTCATTGGTGCAGAGATTGGGCCGACCTACGAGATTGTGATATCTCGCACTCGCTATATTTCAAAGCAGACCGACAACAACACCCGTATTGTAGTTTGCTCTGTCTCCCTCGCAAATGCCAGGGATCTCGGTGAATGGATCGGCGCCCCCTCTCATCATATTTTCAATTTCCCACCGCAGTGAGTTCATCCCCCTACTCATCTAAATAGATGGGACTTACGGTGCTTCACAGCGTTCGACCATTGGACCTCGACGTTCACTTGCAGAGTTTCTCCATCCCGCACTTCCCCTCACTCATGATCTCGATGTCCAAGCCCGCGTATCTCGCAATTCTCGAATTCTCACCTACGAAACCAGTCATCATCTTTGTTTCTTCAAGGAAGCAGTGTAGACTCACTGCTGATGACATTATTGCTCATTGTGGCTCGGACGAAAACTCGAGGCGGTTCTTGAACATTGAGGAACAAGACCTGCAACCACACTTGGATCACATCACCGACCAGGGCTTGGTTGAAACTCTCAGGTATGGTATTGGGTACTTCCACGAAGCTTTGGATAAACAGGACAAGCGCATTGTCGAACGTCTGTTTATGGCTGGTGCCATTCAGGTTATGATTGCCTCAAGGGTACGCTTCCTATATTTTTACCGCGTTCACCGAGGCTAACTGCCATAACAGGAAACCGCTTGGAGCTTACCCGTCGCAAGTTATATGGTCATCATCATGGGCGTTCAATACTATGAAGGCAGAGAGCACAGATACGTTGACTACCCAGTAATGGAGGTCCTCCAAATGATGGGTCGGGCCTGCCGACCTCTTGAAGATGACAGGAGCAGGTGCATCCTCATGTGTCAACAGACAAGGAAGGAATTCTACAAGAAGTTCCTGTCGGAAGGCCTACCTATCGAATCCCACCTCCCCATGAATATGTTGCATGATTATTTCCTGGCAGAGATTGCTGTCAAGACCATCGAGAATAAGCAAGATGCCATGGTGAGGGTTCTCCCCGCAGTTCCGTAGAGCCTTTATCTGACAATGACTTCAGGATATCTTGACATGGACGTACTTCTACCGTAGGATGACCAAAAACCCCAACTACTACAACCTTCATAATGTCAGCCACAGTCACCTTTCTGATCACCTGTCGGAACTTGTGGAGAACACCTTGAACGATTTGGTCAACTCCAAGTGTATTGCAATTGGTAGGTGTTGTATGTCACTCATCTATCTTGAGACTGACGGCGGTACAGAGGATGATGAGATGACTTTGTCGGCCCTTAACCTTGGTATGATCGCTGCATACTATAACATCTCTTGTGCGTCCCTTCGATTTGGAATTCTTGGGCGTATGCTAAAAAAAACTGACTCTTTCATCTCACAGACATTACGGTGGAGGTGTATACTGCGTCGCTCCAGGAGAAGACGAAGTTGAAGGGTCTGCTCGAAATCGTTTCATCATCAGCCGAGTTCGAAAACATACCTATACGACGACACGAAGACATTCTCTTAAAACGCATTTACTCCCGCGTTCCTGTCAAAATGCCCCGCCCCAACTTCGAAGCTCCCCACTTCAAGACCTGTCTGCTCCTTCAGGCGCACTTCTCTCGCATCCAGCTTCCACCAGACCTCGCCGCCGATCAGGTCCTCGTACTTGAGAAAGTGTTGAACTTATTGTCGGCTTGCGTGGACGTCATGTCGTCGAACGCCTGGTTGAGCGCTGTTGGAGCAATGGACCTTTCTCAAATGTGTGTCCAGGCGATGTGGGAGACGGATTCTCCTCTCAAGCAGGTTCCTCACTTCGACACTGAGGTGATCAAGCGTTGCAAAGATGCCGGGGTCGAGTCCGTGTATGATGTCATCGATCTTGAGGATGATCAGAGGAACCAGCTTCTGCGGATGAACAGTAAGCAGATGTGAGTCTTTTTCAACATACCAGCCGTTTCATGTACTGAAGTTATGGTATCAGGCGGGATGTTGCGGCCTTCGTAAATTCGTATCCTGCTTTGGATGTGAACTATGAACTGGTGAAGGGCGATTATACTGCAGGATCCCCCATCACCCTGAAGGTCGTCCTCACCCGTGACGCCGACGAAGAAGATGCAGATGATCAGATTGCGATTGCGCCTTACTATCCATTCAAAAAGCTACCGAACTGGTGGCTCGTCATCGGGGAACAGAGTACCCGCCAGCTCTTATCGATCAAGAAGGTCACAGTGAACAAGAACCTCTCCGTCAAGCTCGAATTCACTTTACCGCAAGGACGTCACGAACTAAAGCTCTCTGTCATTTGTGACTCGTACATGGGTGCAGATCATGATATCGTCATCGAGCCCATCGACGTCGCTGAGGGCGAAGAGAGCGACAGTGAAGAAGACAGCGACGAGATGGAGGAGTAGATGTTCCAAATCCGTGCTTTCGATTTTGCTTGACTTATGTTAATCCGACTCATGTAATAATGTACCAGATAGCAATCTCCTCATCGATGCCTGTTCAACAAGAACACAAGGGATGGGAATAAAACTAAATCGTGACGGACATGAGGACGAGAGTCAACATAACGAAGAGCCATCAGTCATTCACGGCCTCTTCCGTGGAGTCCAGTAGACTGGAGATTGAATGAGTTAGTGAAACGAGTGAATGGTATTACGGAAGCTTACCTATACTGTTTTGTCAATGAACACTCCCCACCATTATCCAGGTCAATGTTGTACAGGTAGAAATAACCCTCCGCCGAAATGACCATCACCTGAGGCATAGTGCTATTTTCCGCGAATGAGGAATCAACTACCGAGCCGAGATATTGGTGGACTCACCCGCTCAGGGCAACCACACAACGGGAACCGCTTGTGGGGAGTCGCAGGAAAGCAAAGTCCCTTGAGGGTTCCCACATCTCGGTGACGGCACTAGGGAGGTATGTACCGACAGAAGCGGTAAGGTTCTTCGTGAGATTCAGGGACCGTCTGCGCAGACTAGACCTGGCGTCAAGTTGAGGTAACTGGATCTGCAAGCAACTGTAACCGACTTACGAGACACTGCTGTTCTTCTTTTTGTCGACGTACGCATCATAGCCAGCGTCCAACGCGGTTTGGGAACCGTCCCTGCTGTCAATCGATCCGCCAGGGCTTGAGGGTGGTGGCTTCGAACGGGGCTGTGGAGAACCCCGCTGTGGTCCCAGTTTGAAAATATGGACGGTATCGTGCGCAGAACTGACAGCTAGCAGCGTGGAAACAAGATTGAAGTTCATCGAGTAGATTCGGGCTTCCCGGGTACCTCTGCGGAACTGATATAGCTTCTCAGCTCCCGGAATGCTCCAAACGCGGATGACTGTGCCCTTGTCGGATGCAGTGGCTAAGATGGTACCAGTTGAGTTGATAGACAGGAAAGAAATGGGTGCTTTATGTGCTTGTATTACATTTGCGACAGTGAGTGATCGAGTGGAGAAGAGAAGGACATCCCCTGATTGTTGTGTTGGGGTGGTCTGGGGGGGTTGGGTGAGGTTTGCAGTGGTAGGGGATGGAACGGTAGATGGATATGCGAGGTATGAATTGTCCGAAGAAGGGGACAATGCCACAATAGCTGCGCTAGATGAGTCAAGTCCACCCAAAGAAGCGGTTTGTCGAACCACACGTACCTTCGGGGTTTGGGGTTGTTTCGATGACATGAAGCAGTCGCATGTTCGAGATGTCATATATGTAAATCTCTGCTTCGAGAACGATGACTAGAGTCTTCCGGTTGAGTTTAACCGCGAGTATTGAGGAGGGGAACAACAGTTCGCAAATCATGGATTGTCGCTGTGAGGGGTTGAGCGTAAATCCCAGTCCGGCAAGGATTATTCTGACTCCACCTTGGTGTTGACGATCTGCAACTTCCTTGGGCTAGACTGGGGTTGGTCCGCTGCGCCGACCAATGCGATTAGGGATGTACAGAAGAGCATTTCGACGATTCCCCGAGCACCGTCGTCTATTCCTGAATGTTAGCGAGTGAACGGTGCTTAGGTGAGACTCGGAACGCACTCATCGCGTACACTTTCCCAAATGGATCACAGTTCGTGATGCTATAGCCCTTCCTCGTTCCAACAGAGATACAGCTAGAAGCTACTTGAGTAATCCCGACCACGTTGTTGCGAGACGATGCTACACACGTAAAGTCTTGATTAAAGTTGGCAAACAGCATGCCGATACTGCGCTACCCGCGAGGATGGTCCAAGGTCGTGTCTGCGATGTTGTCCAGGCAAATCCAAGTACGAGAACAAGAAGTGGGTTAGTTGACCACGACACGGAACGCGGCCACAAAGCTCAAGTTTCCCACGACCACTCCACCGTCAATCAATCTCTCCAGGCGGATCAGACAAAAGAATGGCGGAGGAAAAGATCCTGGACACATACCGCTCCGCCTGGAATGATTTCTACGCTTGGGAGACCGAATACGCCTCCGGGGTCATCGCCTCGCTCGCGACAGATGCTCCTGCCCAGGACGTGCCTACCGCAGGAGATTCATGTTTCTCTCAGGATATGGATATCCTATGTTTTCGTTCCTTAAAGCGACCACTCTCTGGTATGCCTCGTTCGCCGCCCGTGGTTCTGTCTGTCGTGCAAGCGCATCCCCGATATCAGGCGTGTGCACCAAGTAATCAGAATGTCATGGCGAAACGGCCGAGTCACAACCCTTTCGTCACGCCACTTTTTGTTCCATTCGCGGATGAACAAAGGTTCCAATCGAAGCATTTCCTAGAGGAATTCTTACAGGATAGTGAATATACAGACCCGAAGTTACACTGGCAATCGATATCTGATCCCGACGGTGAGTGGGCTCATCTCATCGCCCTTCGTACCAGGGTGCTTAACGTCCAAAGTCGAGATTATACAACTTCGGGCATTCTTAAAACTTCGTAAACTCGGATACACCACATCTCAGATTGACGGGGAGATAGTGTTACCTCAGGTGGCAGAGGTGGCAGAGCATGACGCCGATGGTTTGCTTTGGGCGTGCGAGCAGCGGTGTGTGTCCTCTACATTCTTCCTACACTTTGAATGACCATTGTTAGTGATCTGCTTGAGTGGCCTGGAATTCCGAAGAACACGAGAGAGGATATCCATGTCATCGAAAAATGGGATATCACCTCGCGTGTCGATTCCATGTTGCGACAGTTCTGCCCTCTCTTGAACTGCATTCAATCAGCGTGTCCTTCTCATAGTACGTGCTCTGGCATATATCTCTCCCTTGTTCAACCGTTATCCGTAGCCCACGATCGCAAGTTAAACCGGGATGTCAAACCGACACTGAACAACGATTCCCTCCGACAACAAGCCAAGAAAAGCTGCAAGAATATGTGCTATACGCGGGAGAGTAACGAATACATCGTACGCGTTGCCGGTGGCTAGCATACCATTTAAATCTGACGAAGGGCAGAACACAGCTCCAAGAGAACTGATGACCAAGGATGTGGTGGAGCTGATTAAATTCCTACCCGATGAACTCCCTTGTAATCTCGCAGGATTGTGTCGGCTAAGCTGCAGAGATGTAGGTCATCTCTCCAATAGCAGTGCTATGTCTCACGTCATCCAAGGTCTTCGCATATCGTAGCGAGCTATTTTCCCCCGTATTTATTTCTAACCCTACTCATCGTGACGTCCCTCCCCGAGACCCCGACCCCCCAGAAAAGTTATGGTTTAGTACGTTCGTTTGGACATCGTCTGGGGCTCACGCTCAGTATTTTCCTAGGGGACTGTCGATCCAAAAATCCCTGGCTGGACTTCACAGCGTACATTATATCCCCCATTCGTTAACAAAGCGTTGACATCCCTCAGTGGTAAGGTTTGCGACCATGAAGGACCGTGCCATCAACCTACGCGCGGAGAGTGTCTCTGTTACATGCGTAAGGTCCACTGTTCACGCAACTGCCCATGCGCTAAAAGCTGTGAGCCGAGTTACTACAAGCGTCGTTGTGTAGTCCCTTCACTTACTGGTGGAATTCAGGTTTCCTTCGATGGTATGTTCATCAATGTGAAACGATCGCTGTACTGATCGCCCACAGGAAAGGCTGTACGTGCGAATGGAGACTGGGGGGCCCAAAAACATGTCAGGATGGTAAACGTCAGAAGTGTGAATGTCGAGCGGCATTCCGGGAGTGTGACCCGGAGGTCTGTGGTAAATGCCACGCTCGGTAAGCGTTTTATTGTTTCATTTGTCGGAGATCCTGACGCAGGACGATTTCCAGTGAAACAATAGCAGGTATTAGCTGCGTACACGGGTGTATCCTGGCTGCTCTTAAAAGCCGCGCACAGGTATCAAAGGCTATGTGTGCGCAAACGTTTCTCTGCAACAAGCAAAGATAAAGGTGGGTTTTCAATACACAGCACTAGCCCTGGGCAAGTTGTGACTACGCGGTTATAAGCCATTGGAAGTGACAAAGGCACAGTATGGCCTCGGTGCGTTCGCCATACATGCTATCAAGAAGGGTGACTATATCGGAGGTGACGTGTTTCTCTCTACAATATTTATTGCGGAATACTCATTAGATCGCTAGAATACGTGGGGGAGATTCATAACAACTACGAACACACATCAAGAACGTACGCCCTCCAACCTGCTCGTGAAATTTTTGATTGAGCTTGCATGACAGGTACCTGAACCGATACACCGGGCTTAATTACCTCTTCGACTTGAACAGGTCACTGGCACTTGATGCCTTAACTGTGGGCAACGAAACTCGATACTTGAACCATAACGGAGACCCAAACGTCGATGCCTCTGGTAAGTTCCTACTGTGGTTCGCCACGAGGGAAGAAATTGAACCGCGAGACTTTCAGCTCGGCTCGTCAACGACGAGCATCGCATAGCGTATTACGCAAGTCCGTGCCGCTGACAAAGGTTGTTCTCAATGACTGCTGACATATGGATACAGCCAGGAATATAACGAAAGGCAAGGAGTTGTTTTTGGACTATGGGGAAAAATACTGGGCAGAAGGATCCTTCGAAGATTACCTGGTCGAAAGGAAAGAGGGGGAGGATTATGAGGAAGGACTAGAGAGGGATTCGGAGCAGGGCGCTCAAGACTTTACCTATAGCTCAACCACTGGCGAAGGGTCCTAAGGCTGTGGTGGGGCGAAGGTCAGGGATGGGTTACATGTCGAGTTGTGGTGACGAATTAGCGGTGCCGGACGTTTGTGTACATGGTAATACAATGGGTGAAAGTGATACATCGAACGGTGGACATCCGAATCCGAGTGAGCGGGTCATCATGTTACGAGGAAAGCCCTCTGACGCGGCCCTCTGTGGTCATGTTCGTAAGCTGCAGTGACTTGATATGCTTTCCATTCCTCCATTCCTCCACCAGCGCGCGTGCCTCAAACGGGACTATATCCCTGTTGGCAGTCCCGACCGTGATATGTAATTTGTTTCGAATCTCTTGCGGGAGCTGATCCGCGAACGATTTCCCCGCCTCGTCGTGATCAGACGTAGGCGCAACCTCGTCAACAGTGACAGCCATAACCCGACTGTTCCACACAACAGATCCCATGTTGAGTCGGAAGGTAGAAGGGGTGGGTGAAGTGTAGAGTTCGGAGCAACGGTCCCACAATGGCTGACCCCACTCTTGGTCGAGGGATCTCGAATGGACGATAGTAACATGAGGTTGTTTTGTGATGCGGCTGTTCTTCTTCAAGTTGGTGAAGAATTGTTTTCCGTTCGCTACGTCTGCATCCCCTCCAGCTGAGAAGACAGGATTGAGAAGCTCGAGCAGATCGACCTCCGGTACGAACCCATAGTAACGAGGCGTTTTACCCTTCTTCTCCTTCTTTTCCTTTTCCTTTTCCTTCTCTTTCTCCTGCCTTTCCTCCTTCTTTCTAGTGGGTTCGTAACCACGAGCGGCAGCTAGCGCGAGTCCAACCTTCTCCTGATCTGGTTTCTCCAACCCAAGGACGCGAACACAGCCCTCAATGGCTCGATCAAGGGCTTGTTCGAGGTCCTCGTTGATATCCATTTCGACGACTGTGTCGACCTCGTGTTCCTCGAGCTCCTCGCGCTGTTCAATGAACTGCCAAATTACGCCTTCGTGTGATTTCCCGCGAGCATCCGCGTGAAGGGTTTGATGTTTCTCTCCTCTATCATAGACTCTATCGCTGCAAATCCTGTGAATAGTGGCAAGTGGTTGTTCAAACGCCCAGTTGAGTGCGAGTAGCCGGACTGGGGGCTTATAGCCCCGGACGGCGTCTCGGAGGGCCGCGCGATGTTGTCTCAAGTGGTTGTTCCTGCACTAGTTGTCAGACAGATGAATATATCACACGTGGTTTACGCACTTGTCAGCGATGACGACGTTGTGTTTCTTCAGTAATGCCTGAACGTTCCTGATGAACTGAGGAGCACTCTTCTTGGACTTGACATCGTCACTTTGGGTATGCCCGAAGCCGAAGAGGTGTTCGAGGGCCACAGAGATAGAAGTTTTGCCTGAAACAAGGTGAAAACATGACCCCAAAACCGCGAAAGGCAAAGTCCTCACCAACGCCGGGTACCGCAATCGGCAGAATGATCGTCTTGCTGAATGTAACGTTTGGATCAGAGGCGTCCTCATCCACCACTGCCTCTTCTGCTTCACTGGTTCCCATCCATTTCAGGAACCGTTCCCGGGTAGCAATGATCCCTTTGCCCTTGTTAAAGTTCTCGAACTGTCCGCGATCCCGACCGATCTCCCCTTTAATCCACTTGATATATAGCTTGGTCTCCGGTCGCCTCAGCTTAGATTTGGGCAAGCGAGCATCGTTCAAGGGTCCCTTGGTGCTGAGAAGGATCTTCGTGACCTCTCGCCAATCACGGTACATCATGTAGGGCTCATCGAACTTGACCTTGAAGAAGAAAGAGGATCCAGGTTCGTATGGCGATGGGGAAGAAGAATGCCTGCGGTCGGTGGGAGGTTCAGTGACCTGAGTACGGACCACGAAGCCTTCGAGAGCTTCCCCTTCCCATTTTCCGGTCTTGCCGACCTCTGCAGTGAAATCCCTGACGTCCTGGATAGAGTTGATCACCGTGGTCTTGGTTTTGATAAAACCCCACTCGTCTGCAAACTTGTCAACAACGTCTGTAGGCTGTGTGACGAAATCTTTTGTGTTTTCGTTGATGCCGTGAAGATGAAGTCCTGATCTTTCCGGAGGGTATGGCAGGACATGTTCTTCGAATTCATCGTCGCAAAGCTAACCCGGAATTATTCAGCAAAGGTCTTGAGACAATTGAGATCGAGCGAACCTCTGCTACCGCGGTCCAATTCTTCTCCCAAAGCGTCGCAGCGAGCTGCTCGGTAGTTTTCCCTACCATCTCGAGGTGCTTGTGTAGCCACTCTTCCCCGACCTCCGAATGACTGCGTGTGACACCACTGATGGGTCCAAGAGAATGCTTTGAAGTGACCAAGAGTTTTGTCGAGGTGAGAGCAGCAATAAAGATGATACAACCGTTTGACTTCAACGAGAGAGTATAAGGCGCGGCCGTATGTGCTTCAAGGGACTCCCACTTCGGCATATTGTCAATCGGGGGAATCTCTCATCGACGAAAGCGGAATCACATACAGTGGTCCACGGGACTTCGCCAATATTGAAGAATTTGTCATACCCTCGAATGACAATACGGTACTCCTTCTCTTTACCAGAGCGTTTTCCGCCCTCGTCCACCTCAGTCGTGAATAGACCACGGGCGAGGGTTGGGAACGGGGACGGGACATCGTAGTACTTGAACTCGTTCATCTTCCAGCTCCGAATGGTCATCTCTGGGGCCTCCGGGGCGACATAGTCAGAACCCTTGATCAGTTTTGGGCTCTGATTAGAAATCCTTATCAAATCGTGGATGAGTTTGTTGTCTTTAGCGGAGTAGACAGGGGCCATGGAGGTCAGATGCCTAGTTGTCGCGCGATGTAGTTGGCGGAGCAGGGACGAGCCCTGTTTCTGAATGAGAAGAGAAAACAGGTTGGCGTACAAGAGGTCGTACCAGCTAAAATGCAAGGTTTTATCGTGGGTATTGGTGACGGTGCCGAGTCAAGACCAGTCGTTACGGAAGGCGAGATTCACTCCGCTTGATCCGCGTCCGTTCTCGAACGGGTCCTGTACCAACTCAAGTTGCGTGCTTGAAATAAGCACCAGTTTATTCAACGATGCACTGCACAAACCTTTAGGGGCGAGTCGCGTGGAAGCGGGTGGAGCGCGCGACAATTGCATAAAACCCGACCCTATATCTCTCTGACGTGACAGCGCCAGGGTCCCCAGCCTGGCGCGCGGCACCCTCGGAACCATTCCAAGGGTAGACCGTTTTGGCGGGGCAAAATGATTTTCCTCCCGACGGCCGGAGCACTAGGCACACATGTCTACTGGTTGCGGGTGGCTGACAGGGATACAACACCAATGGTACCGAAATATGGAGGTAGACCGGGTAGGGAACTCTCTTATAAGACTGCCCTGTGTTGCCATATGTGCGAAGTCCCTCCTCCACCCTCCTATGTCTTCCGGCGCACTGAAGGAGCTCATCCAAGCCAGCAATGATTTGTGAGTTTCCTCCTTCTATTATCTGATTCATGGATTGCCCCCCTGAACCCGGGATCCCCATGTTCCCAGTACCGCAACGGCGGTGAGCACCAGTCTTGGTCATTCGTGCGCTCGGATTGAGTTATCGCGACCAGTATTATGCGGCGGGGGTCACTGCCATCTTAGCCTACGACTACCTATTAACCCTTGCGGATGAGGTAAGCCGTACCATCAGCGTCGCCCCTCGCTAAGCTTATCCCTGTGAAAGGTCGAATACATTTGGTCTGGGAGGAAATCGTGGAGTACGCAGAGAGCAACGCTCATTTTATGACATTCGTTGACGATAAGACAGCTTTTGCCCTTTTCCTTGCCGTTCGTCCCCCTCTGGAGCGAATATCTTCCCTTCCTAAAAGACAGTGTAGAACAGGTATTTGCCGATGGTATATCAGTTCTGGCTGTTTGCTTGTGAGTGGGATCGCCGTCTCCCCCTCACACACAAAATCAACCTTTGCCGACAATGTCGCAGCGTATGGCCTTTTACAACCCTCACAACCTGTAAGCAATTTTTTTCAATCGAGGCATTCCGTACGGCAGGCTCACAGATTGAACGGGTCCTAGTTGTACGGTCGCGTTTCGATGGCCCTTCGACTCACCGAGTTTCTCACCCACCCGTTGTAGATGCAATAAAACTGCATTTATCTCTCCCCTCATGTATGTGGTATGCACGCTACTTGCTCAACTAGCTTTAACGCAGAGGTTCGTTCTTTCTAACACGGGACGACTTCGTGCTGACCACGACTAAATTAAACAGGATCTACGCCATCGCAAGGAAGAACCGTGTGATCACTACATGCTTTGGTGTAATAACGGCATCGCAGCTCGCTTTTGGAATATATTTCGTTATTTTTGCGGCAACGAATAAAGGTGAGTCTTGGACTGAGCGGTGCTTGCAATTCGTGCCTACTCCGACATCCCAGTGCTGTACATCCCATGGTTCCCATTAGAATCTCGTGGGGTCTGCTATTTCTTGGTTCACAGGGCCGTGGAACTCGGATATCCCGCCATATCCATATTATATGGTATGAAACCGTCCGCTGCGTTCCCTCCAACAGGAGACATATTCTCTCATTATCCTACAGATCTTCTGGCTTTCGTGCTTATCATTTATATGGCATTGGGATCGGGCATGTACCAGTTCAAGATGCCCAGTCTGTTCAGAATCATAGCGCAAGACGCGACATACTATTTCCTGGTTATATTCAGTTCGCATCTTACCCTCGAGCTAACTCTGATATTCGGAAGGGTGCGGATAATCTCATCGCTCTATTTTCCTCTCGCTTACCGAAACCTCTACAGCCTTCAATTCAACGACTCCCCTCCATGTAAGTGACAACAAAACTCCTCCGCTCTACTTGTTCACCGGGTTATTACCCACGAAACAGTGGAAATGTTGTGTACGTCTGACCGTCTCTTCGCTCCCGGAGCAGTCGAGTCTGAATCGCGTGAAAGGTTTTTTCCAGTGATGGTTACACGATTAGTGCTCTCGCTAAGGAAAGCCAACGACTCTTTATGGAACTTTGAGGAGCAGGGTACTACCTCCACCGTAAGGTTTGCTGGACTTCGAGGTTTTAGCACTACGAGCGATGGGGTCCGTTTGGACACTTTTGGAGGATCTCGAAGTCAGGTGTGATGATGTGAAGGATGACACTGGGAAGCTCTCCCTCCTCAGGGGCTTGGCACCTTAGTGGGTCGTTTCTATGTAGTAGAGCGTTTGCGGAGATGGTGGGTATTATCCCCGTTAACCCGGAGAACATAGCGTCAGAGGTTTCTCGGCATAGCATGTCCGGGGTTCACTCCAGTAACTTTAGGGCAACCGAACAATAGTAGTGTGGTCCCGCTTCGTACTTGGATGCGCGGTTTGTTATTTGCAAGTTGCTATGGCTCTAGGCGTTTGTGTCAACACCAGTACAAAGAACGGGGACCAGGGCGAAACGTGTACTCCTAGAACCTCGCGGGCGTTGGCAATGGCCAGTCACATGAACGGAGGGTTTACATCCCCGACCACTTCAGCCTGTTGGAGATAAACTTGGGGAATACGGCGGCCGGAATATAATCACCCACCCATATCTTCCGGGAAGAAATTGGCGAACGGCGGTTGAAACGAAGGATGACCAGCGGGCATACGCCTCAGACCTGAGCTCTGTGATGGTCGAAACAAAATACCCCCATTCGTTGTTCTCCAGCTTCTTCTTCATGTGGTCGTGGTCGGAATCACACTGGACCCGTGATGCAAAGTCCCATACAAAACCAACTTCGAGTTGAGTTCTCTTCGCAACAAGAGGTTGTGCTTGTCAAGTGGCGACATGGTAACAAGTTGAACCTCCCCAATCATCGATCACATCCAAGGGGTGGTGACAATGACAGCAGACGCGGTGGTCGGACTCTTGTTCTGAAGGGATAATGTATCCGAGCCCCTACACCGTAGATTAGAGAGAACGAGACGCACAGTGAGCGCCTTTCCAGAAAATAGATAAGCATCCACATTGGGTTGGCGAACCCCGCTCAAAACCGCACCACTGTTGAGCAAGCATGGTGAGAATCCATCATCGCCTGAAGAACATGGGCTTCTTGCGCGTTGGTATGGCTGTTTGCCTACCGCAATAACGTACATGCGCTTACCATGAAACAGTCAGATCGAATGAAAGAGTGCGTAGAGTTTGGTGTAGCTATGGCTGATTACACGGCGGCCGCGAGTCGACAGGGGTGCGCAACAGCTGTCGCTGGAGCGCTTGTCGGGTCGGGATGATCGGGATAGTACCGCCCGTTCGCAAGAAGACCGACAGTTGGATTTCATCACGCACCATCTTTTGTTTTGTATCCCTCTCGACCACCATGGATGATGAGGCCGCAGAGATAGAGCTCGTGAGTTGAGATGGTGACCTCACACGGACCGGGAGATAGACTCGTTTCATAGCTCGAGCAAAACCTTAACAAGACCCGCCAAATCTCTCAGAGGATGACGGGTGAGCAGCACCGCCCGTCCACCCGCCCTCCAACCCACGCTGAAATAAGTTAGCGATCTTGTCCAGCTTTGACAGTAGGCTGGTGAAGTTGGAAAAGGCTATACTCCCTCTCTATGCCTCTACACAACTTCTCACTCGACGGGCCAGCAGTATGTACCCTCTCCCTTTCGCAGCCTCCTATACAGTAATCATGCATCCGATGGCCAGACATCGACAGCGTCCTGGAAAAGATCGAGGAAGTAGCCAGCAATCGGGACGGAATTGCAACTGAGGAGGCGTTAATCCTGAAAGGGTATTCTTCTCACCTACCGTGGTCGTGAATGCCGTTGACGGTGCGGCCCTTGCAGGCCTCAGCCCGGCCAACTGGAGGCATACAAGGACGCACTAGAAAGGTTGAACGCCAGCATCGCGTTCAACTCCTCTGAAGAAGACGCAAGCCAAGCTGTGAGTTTCAGGCTCTTCAACATTCCTCAACCCTACTGAACCTTATATATGTGTCACCAGGCTCGTATAGTCGAGACCGGAGCTACCAAAGTGACCCAACTGTACACGAAACTTGTCGCAGAAGGTTCCGCTGGCACCCCTTCAGGTGGTCCAGAATTTACTTTCGTCCCCTTCGACGCTTCGTTGCGGATACAACTCATCCCAATCGTTGCATTCCTCCGTACCCTCCCCCTACCTGCAACACATCCAAACCACCCAGCTGCTCTAGCCATCCAATCCACATTGCGGGATGCTCAACGCGGCCACGGTGAGATGCGTGGTAGCTGGAGTAGAAAATGCCTCGAACCTCATGGTAAGCGCTTGTTGGAGCGGTCCGAAACCATAGATGGAGTTCTCGGCGGTCGAGAAGTTGGCGCATGGGTACAGAACATGCTTGCTGTTGCTGAGGTTTGCATAGGCCTATATCACCTAAAATCCACGTCTGACAGGGAAGTTCAGGTGGAATACAATCTCTTGTCCGATCTCGCACCAATCCCGACATCGTCTCTGGTCGCCACCACATTTAGTTCCTTGATCACCCCCCTAATATCTCTATTCAAGTCGACTATATCCTCACTCAACACCTCCATCAAACGGAACTTGCAAAAGCATACGTTCCTCGCCTTGTCCGCTTACACATCGCTGTCTCAATTGGAGACGCATTGGGATGATCTTATGTGTCGTCGCGCGGGACGGAGGGAGAATGAACTGAAAGACGCGCTTTCGTCGCTCAGATCGGTGTGTTTGAGAAGTTTCCCGGAACTCATCGCCAATATCAAAGCGGAAGCGATGGGCAAGGGCGGAGAACTCAGTACGAATGTCGTCGATTTCGTAACCTCCGTAATTCCACTGGCACATGTCTCTGCGCTGGACGTTTCTTTCTGATTTCATTCACAGACTGTGGAGTTCCTCGGGCGTGTGCCAGAGGTGAAGACCGCAGTGGGATCGGCGTTGCTGAAACTCGGCGACGGGAATTGGAAAATGGGCGAAGGTATCACGGTTCCTAAAACCGCTAGGCTTGGTGAGGGAGATGAAGATCTCATACTCGAAAACTTCATCTGTCAGTTCTCCCCTAATTCCGACCCTTCCCCTTTTCACTTTCACATCGCTGATATATCTCACCAGTTGATGTGGTTGGCACGACAATCACGAGTCTTGTGACACTTTCCAGGAGCCAACGTCGTCCGGCGTTCGGTTCGATATTCCTGCTCAACAACATATCATATCTCCGCACTCAGCTTTTGAATGAACCGATCGGCGGGGTAGACGCCCTCATCTCCCCCCAAGGAAGGGAACTGCTCAACTCTAATTTCCGCACGGCCAAGGCGAATTACATGGACACAAACCTTACGCCCTTGTTGACCGCCTTGGCGGAGGACAAGGACAAAAGCAAATCGTCCGTTAAGGACAAGTTCACTAGGTTCTTCGATTTGTTGGATGAGCTAGCGGAGAGGCATGCGATCGCAATGGTGTTGCCGGATGATTCAGAGGGAGAAGAGAGGGGGGCGATTTGCCAGGAGGTCGTGTTGTTGGTTGTATCTCTCTTCCAGAAATTCTCGCAGAAGAATCCTGGAAAGGACTTCAGCAGGAGTGAGTCGCGGGCTTTATTTAGCTATCGTAGTGTTGACCGTCCCTCCCACTCAGACCCGCAGAAGTGTGAGTTTTCACGCATCATTCTCTTCTGTTTTCTTGGCATGTGTTGATTGTTGCCCCTAGATATCAAACTCTCCCCCACGGAGGTAGAGGCGAAGTTGAAGAGCATTTACTTGTAAAGTATAGAATGCCGATCCCACCGGCAAGAGCACATAAGCGCGGGCGTCCAGTTCTCATGCATCTTCTCTATTTTATTGTCCTTGTAGCGAGTCATCACAAAGATATCGATTTGTACCATTTGACCGGGATGTCTCCCAGAAAAGATGACACCACGGATGGGAACAGAAAGCTTTAGGAGACGGTAGGAGCTAATATGTCCCTTTTACACTCGTAACCGAAGAAACAAACCGCAAGGCGAAAGAAAAGAAACACGACCAGATTGTACACCAAACGCAACCGTAACAATAGGAAGCAAGAGGAAGCGAAGAAGGAACACAGTCTACTCGCTAGCGACCTTCTCGCTGGAGCCAGATGTGACGTGATCTGGGTTCTCAGTGTCCTTCCTGACGCCATCGGCATAATCGATGTGCTCGGCGTCGTAGTTTGTCTCCTTTATTGTGTGAATGACGAGACCGGCGAGGGGAAAAGAGACGAGCATGACGATCCAGCTGGCAAGGTGCTCGTTCAAGTAGGGGGTCTCAACGGCATCCATACCGAAGGAACCGGCAGCGCCGGCGGATTGGACGGCCTTGTAGAGACCGGCGAAGCGGGCAAGAGTGAATGGGTCGTTGGTAAGGGCGGCCATGATCCAGTAAGCGAGAGCCTGGTAGCACGCATCGCCGAAGTAGTCTTTTACATCGGTCAATGCTCGGGCTCCCTTGAATCACCGAGGAAGAGAACTCACAGAAGAAGTACAAGGCGCCCTTTCCAGCGAAATTGTCATCCCTGTAGTTGATCTTCGTACCGATGGTTTCGCGAGTGAAAGTAAGTTGCCAGGCGAGACCGCAGGACCAGACGATAATGGTGATGATGGAGACGAAGGCGAGGCCCAACCATCCACGGGTTTTTCGAGAGAACCAGGTTGCGTCGAGGACGAAGAAGCCGACAAGAAGAGCACCGATGATGGCCCCGGCGCCCTCCAGAGCGGCGATGACGGCACGGGTGGGTCCATCGAATTTACCAGCGTTGACAGCCCCCTGGTAGGCGTAGAAGTAGTTTGAGGCAAAGAACATCGGGAGGAGAGCTACAGTACGCGTATTGGTAAGCTTGGGCGTATGTCGACGGAAATATAGCTGAACACACCGAGAATACGCCAGTCCTTCAGACGCTCCCATAGGCCCCTGAGTTCCTGGGGGATGGAGGACTGATCATTGACCTTGACGATAGTTCCGTCGGAGCGGATAACTCGGTGTGGAGGCAATACCGTAAAGGAGGAAGCAATACCAAAGAGGATGATCACCAGGAAAGCCTATGATAAAGAGAGGCCAGAGGAAGTTCGGTCGGTCTCGACTTGGAGGCTTTAGGTATGCACTGAATGGAGGACTCACGATGTAAGTGGAGGTCGCCACGGCATTCAAATGACCTTGTTCAAGATTGATGGCGAGAGCAATGATGGCACCGATGAAAGAACCAAACTGGAAAATGGCCCAGAAGATGCCGAACGCCTTGCCTTTATCCTTCTCGAGGGGATAACTCATCATAATACATCCCTGGGCAGACCAGAGCAGGGCGGCGGTGACACCAAGGATCGCGCCCGCAAAAATCAAGAACCAGCGTGTACCCTGGGTTTGATGACTAGCGAGAAAGGAAGGTTAGAAGGAGAATCTTGTTGTCCGAATCAGTCACATACGCCCAGAGAGAACCGACGTAGAGTGCATAGCCCAAAGTTCCCTAGACCTGTGCATTCAGAACGAGCGCGGTTCGTGGCGGATGTTTGGACTGACCAAAAACAGAGTAAGTCGAGGGCCGAGAACTAAATGGACCGATGATCAGGGATACTCAGAGAAGGGTCGATCAGATGCGAACGGACCGTTGTTGATTCCTCCGCTGATAAGACCAGTGAGGGCGAAGGTACCATAGAGGACACCGTTGGCGGTATCCGACAGAGAAACATCCTGAAGTCCACCGGCTCCCAAGTTGGTCACGGCCGAGAACATCCCGACGGTGGCGAAGCTAAAACGACGGAAGCAAATCAACGGGAACGTCATGGGAAGCAACACGTGAAAGGGTCTGACCAGGTGACGCCCACCAACACCACTTGGGTCATGGGCGACCTAGTGACACGATCTTTGGTGAGCGGACTGAACCAGTTGGGATTGGAACGGACTGTGCTCACGTGTACAAGGCAGGAAGCTTCATGGTGAACTCGACGTGGGGGGGTGGGAGTCGAGAGAAGCTGGAGCTCGCGGGTGTGGGAAGGGACAGATCCAGAAGCAGGGAAGACGCAAAGAGCGCTCTTGCTCAGTTATATATGGAGAGAGAACCACGGATGGGGGCTATCCGGCCGGGCCGGGGCGAAGATTGGAGAATCCACGGGGAGGGCACATGAGAGTTGGATCCATGTGCAACCGGTGGCTATCCTTCTTCAGATTGTCCATAGCACGCGCCACCGATCCATATTTACATCAGGCCGTCAAAAGGCGTCTGCTGTGAGCATCGCGGGCCGCTCCCATGACACCAGCCCCTCCAGTGACGAGGACGAGTGAGCAGCCAGTTTCCTTGGAGAGGACGGATCAACGGGAGCAAAGGGATAATCCAGTGGCTGTGACATGCGAGTCGGTCGTCGCATATGGCGCCGCGACTTCCCCGGCGCCGATTGACGCGTCGATCACCAAGTCTGGCAGGCGTATCTAACTGTGGGAAATTCTCTTCATCCGCCAACGGAAACGGCCAGCCACCTCGGCGCAAGTTCCAGCCAACATCTTCTGCGAACAACGCAGAGGAGGTGATAGGGGAGTGGAGGAAACACTTGTAGACTCGTGGAGTCGGGTGGCTGAATTGGTCTCCTCTGGGCGATCATGATGATTAGAAGAGCGATTATCCGCCGCCTGACCAGCCGGATATGGCCTGGAATAAACGGGTCAGGTCGTCTACTGTCCTGTGCTTGCGTACGAGCACGCCGGCCTCTGGTGGGCGTGTTTTAATGTATTGGGGCGGCTCCCCAGAATACCCCACCGCGCCGCCACTGTTCCGAACTAACGGGGTTGGATTGTCTTTCGCTCATCTGCCGTTCGATACCGCCGTATGTTACATTCCTGGTTCGCATCCCGAAATTTCTCGCCAAGTCTCCCCGGGGCGTTCGACCCGTCTCCATTCCTATCTCCCCCTTTCAACTCTCCTTGATCGACGCCACCACCCGGGTCGTGACAGTGATAACGTTCAGCGCTCACCTGACAGCCATGCGACTGTGGCCGCTCACACTCTCCGCCTGCTAATTCTGTCCTCGGTTCTGCTTCTCTTAATCTCATGCTTCGGAGATCATCGATATGGCTTGAGCAACTCGGTTTATCCCCATGGATATTAGACCAGTGATTACAACCAACACAGATAAGCACACGACTATGGAACCTCCGTTATCCCCCTGGCCGCCACAAATGTTGTGCGTTGGCCACCTATAGTTCTGTCACTTCTCCTGAACGGCAATCATGTTGCTCTCTGTGGCTAGGTCGCCGCGTTGTAGCAACCGTTTCGGTATAGCGGGGGCGTTCTGCTCGCTCGGGACTCGGTGTGAACCATCTGGGGATTGATGGATGTTGATTCAATTCTAAGAAAGCACATGCACGTCTACACACATGATATACACATTACACCGAGTGATAAGGTCCAAGGTCCCAAAGAAAACGCCCAGTATAGATTATGAGATAAGCGCGGAGAACCAGCCGTCTTTTGAGAGGACCATATCCCACTGATGGGAAACGGCCGTTGGTTTTCCGCCGCTTCGACGAGCAGCGCGGTCTTGTTCCATTGTCCTGTCGATGACCGTACAACACTCCTAAGGTGCATGGTTAGAAACGCCTAAATTCAAGCCTAGTCGGTGCGGCTTACAATCACCCATAGCTGGGCCATCCTATCGTATGCCATCGGCGGTCCGCGAATACACCGGATGAGCTGCTTGCGAACGTGGCTGAGGGTCTCCAGCCCGATTGAGGGGCCGACGTGAGCCATTGCGTGAAGGAGGAACAGATGAAGCGCCCGACAGTGAACCGTTGACACCTGGTTCGCATAAGCAAGATTGGTAATGATACTATCCTGCACAGTCCGCGCCGGGAGCAAGTCCATTGCAAACAGGTCTCCGGCAAAGGCAGCCACATTTATCATTTCCTCTTCAACACTATCCAGACCATTGAGTCCACCGAGGTGCCACAGATTAACCTAAAAAACGGTCAGCTGGAAGAAGCTTAGCCCAAGAAGTATAGGTAGTTACCTTGAGGTAATAGCCATCGAATACCTCCATCACCGAATCAATTAAACAACCCTTGAACAAAGCACTTGCGTCGCGCGAAGTTGACTGGAGTTGGCAGAAGATCTCGTGCGCTATGAGCGCACACGACCGAGAGTATTCGGCCTTTCGATAACCGGCTTTGGCGAGGGTCTCCGCCACGGTTCGTATTGAAGACTGGACATCTGCAGGTTTCGACACAATGTCGCGTGTGAGGTTCACAGCCTCTGCAGACAACGCGGCGGGGTGGCAGGTGCGCAGAGTCTTCTCCATTCGAAAGAAGTAAACCTGGAGCTTTGGGTCCTTCACTTGCAAGGGCAGATGGTCCTCGTCGACGTATCTGTCTACATATGCGCCTGGACTCGAACCTGTGTCGCTGGCATCGGACGAGAATTGAGAGCTGATGGGGGAATCCATTGGGGGGTTGGGGAGTTCAGGGATGGGGGGAGGTCGGGAAGAGACTTTGGTCAGGTTCATTGCTGTTCCCTGGGATATCGTATAGCAGAGGAGCCCCGACAGGTGGTCTCGCGTGATCTGGGTGGAAATGGAGTTGGTATCTTGTTCCATGGTGGGAGTTCGGGTTGAACACGTTTTGGGACAAAGGCTGGAGGTAAAAAGCGGGGTAGGGCGGGATGTCCGGTCGCATTTTAAGGACGGGGCGAGGACTTGAATATGTCGAGTGACAAATGAATTGTGGCTTTGTCCTCAGCCGGCACGGCTATCCCTTGGACTTAGGACGGCTGGGCCGTGGCTTCCCATGCCGGTAAATGCGTGTCGACATGTACGTAGGCCTGTGCTTTTGTTGCGTGACGGTGACCTTTCACGGCGAAGCGATGAAGGTCGGTGGTCCGGTGGCGTAACAAAGGCGGTGAGAGATTACGGAGTTGGGGAGCGCATTGAGCCGAAGCGGTTTCTCACGCCCCCAACCCAACACCAATCGACAAGCCCATCGACGGCGACGACACCCTCAAAACATAATGGTGAGTCCAAGTAACCAACTTTATGCCGTCCCTACGCATGTACGAACCGTTTGGTGGTCGAAAACCCCATCGAGAGATGTGGATTTTGGATGGATTCCTCTGACCTGCCTTGGATGACATGGGACAAGCGACTGACTGACCTTGGGCCTTTCTTCCAGGCCGACTCAACCTTCACACGATTTGTCGAGATCGGACGAGGTGTGTCGTCTTACGCCGCATCTTGGAGATATTTGAAGACGTGATTCATTGTGGTGCCCGGTTTTCCAGTTGTCCTCCTCCGATCTGGACCCCATGCAGGCAAGACTGCCGTTATTGCTGAGATTATCGACCACAACCGGGTGCGTAGCAAATTTATCCCGGGGCATGGCCCTTGTCTCAATTTTTCCGCAGGCCATCGTTGATGGACCTACGACCGGTGTCCCCCGCCATGCTTTTCCCTACCGACACCTGACCCTCACACCATTCCGCCTGCAAAAACTCCCCCGTGGTGCCGGTTCCGGCACGGTCCTTAAGTACCTGACAAGTGAGGGCATCGTTGAGAAGTGGAACAAGTCGGCATGGGCGACCAAGAGGGCTGCAATCGAGAAACGAAATTCGCTGAACGACTTTGAGAGGTTCAAGACTTTCGTGGCTAAGAAGGGCAGGCGAGATGTTGTGAGGAAGGGCATCAAGGCAGCGAAGAAGGCATAGGCTTTTTTTCGTGGCTTAGGACTAGAAAACTTTTTGGAAGCCCATGGACAGGATTTTTGTTCGCGAGGCTTTCTGTATTTCACCATGCATTTTATCGACCGTCGCATATGCTATACACGAAGATAACGTGCAGTTTGACCTGTGGTGTGAATGCAACTCGGCCGGTCTCTCGGGCCTTCCGAGCATAAACTGCTCGCGCGGGTGATCGACGCTGGTTGATGCAGTCCGGCCATGACGCTGCTAAGGCGAAACAACCCGTCCCGAAATGGGTCCCGGTGGTCCTCGTATGTCTTTTACCTCTAATCCCTTTGTCTATCTCTCAGTGCGTCATAGCTGGGAATATCCGCGGTAGCCCTGAGCGTTCCCATTGTCTTGCTGAGACGACAACGGGCGGCACAGGCTTTGACTAAGGCCCCGCCGCCGAAACGGAGGGTCGGGCCTTCGCCAATCCCACGTCCAAGTCCCACAACCACTGTACCCGCTGCTGCTCGTATCGAACAAACCAAAGTCCCAGGAAATCCCAAGGCAGAAACATCGGTGGACCCCGGCTTCAATGGCGCGCTGTATTCGGCCAAAGCGTTTGGAATCGCCACCACTGTGGTTACCATAGGTGCCTTTGTCGGTGTTTGGACTGTTCGCGCTTCACTCGGAGTACAAAACGTTCGTGGCACGCTTCCGTTCCGTCACGCTCACCATGCTTGACGCTGAATCTTTTGAGCTAGACTGAGGAATTCGCGACGAAAATGAGGAAAATCCTGATGGAAAAAGTACCGATGCTTTCTTCTCGGATACACCGACCGCCGGAGAGCGAAGGCGACGAGGATGGACAAATGGTTCGGGGGCTTTTGGATGGTGTCGATCCTGCTTGGAAGTGGGAAGATGCCGAGAAGAGGCTAAGCGCTGCCTACGACAAGGACGGGTTCTCCGGATGGGCTGGAGCAGCGCTGAAAGAGTTGGAAGCTGAAGGAGAACTGGAACGCCTGAGGAGAGAACACCTCGCGAAGGAGAATAAAACCACTTAGACCTGTGTATCGTGCTCACCTTCCGTCTCGCCAAGTTATTATATATAGCTTAGTCCGGATTTGTCGATCGCGTCCGATCGCGTTAGATCCCGTCATCACCCTCGACAAAGGGCACTCTGCTCCCGGACCATAACAGCTTTCCTCTCTCGCCGACGTCCATCAACCCCACGATGTCTACAGATGGAGAACGCGAGCCATTGCTCCCCAAGGACAACCCTGCGAGTGAGAATGGGCCGAAACCAGGTACTACTTGTTCCACAGATGGCCGTGCGGAGCGCCCTGCTGAGTGTTTCATGTCAGCTGTGCCTAACCACCTCACCGGAGAGACCTTCGACAACATTCCTGTGCACAAGAGGAAACTTGGTGAGTCGTGGATCTCACTTAGATTAGATTTGAACAATCGTCTCAGTACCATTTTCGCGATTTAGGCCTACCCAGTGCCATTTTGCTCATCTTCAACTATATGATTGGTACTGGGTTAGTTTCCACGAGCTTCTCCTGAGAATGCTGACCCAAAGATGATCAGGATCTTCGCCACTCCGAGCGTTATCTTGAAGTCCGCTGGAAGCGTTGGTATGGCGTTGACGATGTGGCTAATCGGTGCCCTCGTCGCTTCCGCCGGCTCCGCTGTCTATCTGGAATATGGAACCGTAAGCGTACCATTCACCTTTGGGAGCGGCGATATGCTGAAGCGGAGTGACAGGCACTGCCTCGGAATGGGGGAGAGAAGAACTATCTCGAACTTGTCTACAAACATCCAAGATTCATGGCAACGTGCGTTTACGCCATGTACGGGATATTCATTGTAGGACATCTTTCACATCATCGCCTCAGTTTGCTCACCGGTGATTAGGGATGGGCATCCGCTAATCCAGTCGTCCTTGGCGAATGTAGATGCTCTAGCCTTTTTGCAACATCATGTACTGATACCTCCCAGACCTACTCCGTGGACTTGATATAGAGCCAACCGCATACAACGTCCGCGCGATCGCTTTCGGATGCCTAACCCTTTCATTCATAATGCACAGTCGTTTCATGACCGCGGGTCTCCGACTTCAGAACACGCTTGGATTTTTCAAGCTCTTGGTCTTGATGTCGATTGTTGTCTCTGGAGTGGCACATTTGGCTGGGGTTCCGGGTTTTGAATTGAAAGGGGACGTCGAAGTCCCCGACAATCTACGGTGGTCAAAGCTATGGGAAGGCAGCGGAAACGGCGCGACTGCGTTCGTTATGGGCCTTTACAATGTGATCTGGTGAACAACTTCTCTCTCGCGATCTACCCTTCTGCGATGCTGACGTGGGAGAAATTCCAGGACTTTTACGGGTTACGCCAACGTGAACTTTGTTCTCTCAGAAATCCGCGATCCCATTCGTACGATCAAACTCGCGAATCCGATTGCCCTGGTCTTCATCACTACCACGTATCTGTTGATAAACATCGCATACTTTGGCGCGGTCTCCAAGAATGACATACTGGACAGCGGCCGAACCATTACGTGAGTCCGGGCCATGTCTCAATCCTGTCGGAATTCTGGAGTGACCTGCGATCCCAGCGCGCTCTTCTTCCGAAACATCTTCGGTCAAAATACGGAAAGGGTGCGTATGTGCATCTGTTAAACCGTTATCGTCCTGACTATGGACGATCAATACCCACAGTCACTCAGCCTCATGATCGCGTTATCCACCTGGGGGAATAACTTGGCTGCCATGTTCGCCCATGGAAGACTCGTCCAAGAACTTGGACGCGAGGGAATTCTTCCACTGTCCTCATTCCTGGCGAGCGATCGGCCGTTCAATACCCCAATGGCCGGGTTGTTCGTTCAATGGGCCGTCAGCTCGGCATACATCCTGCTTCCCCCGCCAGGGGATGTGTATCTTTTCGTCTTAAGCTGTACGTGGAGTCGTTCAATTCCCGTCCTGAGACCTATGGTTTGACTCACGCCGATTTATCGATGATCTCCCGTCAAGTGGCATCCTACCCCATCTCGCTGATCAACATGTTTATCTCCGGGGGGCTTTTGTACATTCACTTACACCCAGAGCACGTGTCCGTGTTTGGTTGGAATCCACCATTCCGCGCGCACACGGCGGTGGTCTGGTTTTTCTTCGCATCGAATGTGTTCTTGGTGGTCGTTCCGTTCGTCCCACCTGCCCCTGGGTATAAGGTCTTCGAACACTTACCATACTACGTGAGTGAGCTCCATTGCTCGTCGATTAGAGCTCGTGTGCCTCGAGAGCCTGACAACCAATCACCCCGCCTCCCACAGCTGCACTGCGTCGTGGGGTTGGCGATTGGGTTTTTGGGCTTTGTATATTGGTATGTAAAGGTTGTTTACTTACCCCGCCGAGGAGGATACAAGCTCGAGACAGAGGAGGTGGTAGAGGATGGGATCAGTCGTACGGTGTTTAGACAAGTGCCCTTGTAGACTACTGGCGTCGTCATCGTCACGCCGATGGAGCACCTCTTTCGAGTGTGTGAACGGAGATTGCCGTTAGGATACATAAGCAGGGTTATCTCCCAGAAAACTTTTCAGATCTCTCCATCTCCTACTTCTTTACCACAGAACTGACACCAAATGGCTAACGTCTTCGTACGTATTGATATCCCGTTGAAAGACCGAAGCTAGATTTCTCACATCCTGATCCTGTGACTCCCATCTCGCGTCGGGTAAACGCCAGTTTGATATCAAGATCAAAAGCAAGGACGGCGAGAGCAATGGTCGAATCGTCTTCAAGCTCTTCGACAGCGTTGTTCCAAAGACCGCCAAAAATTTCCGTGAGCTCGCTACTGGCGAGCACGGATTCGGATACAAAGGAAGCTCTTTCCATCGTATCATCCCCAACTTCATGTTGCAGGGCGGTGACTTCACCAAGGGTAAGTCGAGAGCCCCTTATCTGAGTAGGGGCGGGAGATGGGAGGCTCATTTCATCGTTTGATAGGCAATGGAACTGGTGGAAAGTCCATCTACGGCGAGAAGTTCGCTGGTATGTGAACAGATATCAACGACGATAAACGGGTGCATTCGATTCTGATCGTCTCCTGAACGGGTTCTCCTATCTAGACGAGAACTTCCAGTTGAAGCACACCAAGCCTGGTCTCCTCTCCATGGCCAACGCCGGAAAGAACACCAACGGATCCCAGTTCTTCATCACCACTGGTACGTCGCCCACTCCGCCCAGATTGCGCACCTGGGAAAAACGTTTGATCTTGATCTTGACGAACGTTTCCAGTGGTTACATCATGGCTCGATGGTGCTCACGTCGTCTTCGGTGAGTCGGTTTTCCTACCAGCCGGGCGTTGGGCGGGCCCTTGACGCTAATCCCCTTCTGTCTCTTTGGGACGTGTAGGCGAGGTTACCGAGGGTATGGAACTTGTCAGGGCAATCGAGGCCTACGGAACCGCTTCCGGTAACCCCAAGGCTACGATCACCATCGTCAACTCCGGCACCCTCTAAACGTGGTTATCGTTTGGATGCTTGGGTTAGAATTAAGACTGCGCCGCAACCGTTTTGAAGGAAAGAAAACCTTACGAAAGAGAATGTGTACTAGTACAAATCGTTCGTTGTAACAGAGTTGCTTAGTGGGCGTCCTGTTCTATCTATGTGGCTGTGGCTCTGAATGAACTAAGATGTCAAAGCACCGCCTGAAAACCTGCTTTTGCTTTCGAGAGCTAGACGATGAGGGGCGTGGGATTTTGACGCACGATGTTCAGGGACTAGCCCAAATCTCCAAACAGCCGACATATGGCGATCCGACCAGTCCGACCGCACACAACGAACAGAAGGGTGGGAGTTCCCCTTGCGTCGAGCGACGGATGCGGACGCGCATAGGAACGCTATACCGGCAGGCCGGCAGCCCATGACAGACCCCCCCTGTCATGTATCATCTGAGATGTCGGGCATAGTTCGCGCGATGTTTTCGTCCTGCCGATCCGTCGCACGTCAACGAACTGGTGAGATGGTGTAAAGGACAGTGTATTATAAAGATTGGACGTGTAAGATCAGAAAAACTGGTCTTGGAAACAGAAAAGGGTTCGATAGAAGAAGACAGGAAACAGGAAA